>Ga0310694_10006796_pt1 | contig 10803 bp, 9 predicted proteins | sample 174DNAGHGhighgp2_FD_203884 | JGI IMG/M metagenome (GOLD analysis project Ga0310694, IMG submission 203884) | Sheep rumen microbial communities from Palmerston North, Manawatu-Wanganui, New Zealand - 1742 DNA GHGhigh gp2 (v2) (version 2) | ecosystem: Host-associated > Mammals > Digestive system >... | reverse complement strand
AACTACATGCCACTTCTTTTAGTTAATCGAGATATAGAATCTATAGAAGGAATAGCTCATTTTTCATGGGATCAAATTGAGGAATTTGCTCTGACCGACAGATTAATGATAGAGTATAGACAGGGTGGTTCTGGCGATTTCAAAAAAAATAAAGAATTTTTGTGTACTGTAGACGGGATTCCATATTGGACAGATATTGTTGGACAAATTGCATTTGCTATCAATTGCTACAGAAACCAATTGATGAAAGGTGAAAGTCATCAAAAAGCATCTGATTATACCCAAAAAATAGGTCATTTGTTTGCGACTGGTTTCATCGGGATTGATAAATATCCCAATAATGCCGACAATTGGATGATAAAGCGTGTGTGCGCATGGGCAGCAAAAGGGTTTGATATTGGAGAGTATAAAAAGTGTGGACGATTCACTTATCGGGATATTAAACGTAATTCGTATGAATTTAACAAATTGGCACAATGGAAGATGAAAAAATGATACATAATGCACTTATACGGTATATTTGGGTGTGGGTAGGGTCTTTACTATATTATAACGCTATTGAATGTTTTTTGATTGCCGACGTGTTTAGGCATTCTGATTGGGGCCGTATTCCATTTATGAATATGAAACTGGCTTTTATTATTTATCCAATAATAGTATATTTAGTTTGTTGTTTTAACCAAATTCAATCAAGACCAATCCGTATTACGCTACAATCAGTACTATGTATTCTATACTCTTCTGTTGTCATATATATAAATATGACAAAATTTCCAACAAAAACTTGGGCAATAGTGGCAATTTCCATAAGTTGCATTGTAATATGCATTTTGATAGATAAAAAAATAAACACAATAATCCATATTGATGATATAAAACAAGTTAATTCTTTTTTGTATCAACTATTATGCTTTATTATACTTATTGCTATTATTTGTACTGCATTTTGTCATTCATATATTGTTTAAAGCGTATGGCATAGCAAATAGGAGAACGACCGTTTCTGTCCATGATGGGAACACCCGTCGCGACGGATGTCCCGTTGCGGCGGATCTGTGATCCGACGCTGCTTGATATAAGGATTTTCAATCCGCAAACACGATTCAATTATATATGCTTTGATTTGATGGTTGAAGACCCGTAGCAACAGGCTGCCAGCATATTTCTCAATAAAACCACCACTTTTGCGTTAACTCCATAAAGACACACCATTTTGCATCGAAACAGCAACATAACAGGCAATCTGAACAGCACTTTCCACAATGCCGGAATTCTCATTTTTTGGCGTTTGGAAAATATTGATAATCAACGCCTGTTCTTATGGCAAAATGCTTCAGACTTTACGGGCAAGGAAAAAGACTCCCTTCGCCTTAATCCGCAAAGTGGGGGACTTTGCGGGGCTCGGCTCACAAGTCCACCGGACTTGTTCACAAGATTTTACTACTTCGGAGCGAGGTACTACGACCCATCGCTTTCGGGCCTCTTTTTGAGTGTCGACCCGATGGCGGACAAATACACGAGCATAAGCCCATATGCCTATTGTGCTTGGAATCCGGTGAAGTTGGTGGATCCGGATGGAGATACTATAAAAATAATAGGAGATGAACAATTCAGAAAAAAAACATATGATATTCTTCTTGAAATAAAGAAATCAGGTAAAGCAGGTGAAACTTTAGTGAATGCCGCTTTACAATCAAAAAATAGTTTTGCGATAATTCAACCAAACAAATGTAATGAATCTCAGGAGAGGAATACTGTAAAGAAGATGAATCAAAATGTATCAACTATTATTTTTGATTTTTCAAATGGTACATATGACGAATCTAACGGAGGGGTTCCATATACTGGTATTTCGATATTGGCTCACGAATTATCCCATTTTATATTCCCAAGTACAGGAAAAATACTTTTGAACAATAAAAATACTGGGATTGCTGCTGGGGAGGTGAATGCTGTAGAGTGGGAAAATATGGTGAGACGAGACTGTGGGTTACCATTACGAAAAAAATATGGAGGTTTGGATGTGTATGGTTTCGGAATAACGCCTAATAAAAAGTATCCAAAACACTTTGACTTAATCGAAAAGAGAGACTATATGAGCCAATCATTACATGTTTCAAATAGACAAGTGCACAAAGTGACAAAAAAGGCTCAGACATACTATATTGGAGGAAGATATGTAAACACTCTTCACAACTGGAGACAAACAAATGTTTTTTAGATATGTTGATATCTCATAAAATTATCGTATTAAGTTTTTTTTTGTTCATCTGCATATCTTGTTCGTCAACTAAAGAGCCCAGGAAAGGGGAAGAACATAAATGGAACGTGGAGCTTATATCAAAATGGGAAGACGTCACATTGAACACTTTGGATAGCATTAACGGCTGCAGCAATAATGACACAATACTATATGTTAATTATGAAAATGAATGTTATACGTTTATTTCACCGAAAGAATACGTTATTTATGTAATAAATAACAGAATCAAGGTGTTGGATATTGTTTTCAAGATGATTAAATTCCCGAGAGAGATCCTAATAGAAGAAATATATCGAGGACCAATATACAAATATAATATATATACATCTGAAGGACTTATCTCTCTAACATATCAAAGAGATTTGTTGACAGAATGTAAAATTAACAAATATAAGTATACCGAATTTGCATCATATGACAGATCTATTGTCAGAGACCTTTTTGATAACAAAATGAATCCTCCTTGTCAGTATCCAGATGAATTAATCATTATAAGCGAAATACATTTCTCTGAAAACGGTAATAAAATAAATCTGCTGTGTTTGGTAGAAGAATAATTTTCCGTTACATTGATTGTTCTTCAAGTTGCAGCGGAACTACGAACCGCCACCGATTAATGTAAAGATTCCATCCGTCGCGGCGGATTTGCAATCCGACGCTGCTTGATATAAGGATTTTCAATCCGCAAACACGATTCAATTATATATGCTTTGATCTGAAGGTTGAAGCTCCGTCGCAACAGGCTGCCAGCATATTTCGCAATAAAACCGCCTCTTCTGCGTTAAACACATAAAAACAAACCGTTTTGCATCGAAACAGCAACATAACAGACAATCTGAACAGCACTTTCCTCGCAGCCGGAATCTTCGATTTTGGGCATTTGCAACATATTGATTTTCAACGCTTGTTCTCCTGCAAAAATGCTCTCACCTTCACCGGCAAAGAAAAAGACTCAGAAACAGGTTTTTACTACTTCGGAGCACGGTACTACGACCCGTCGCTCTCGGGCCTGTTCCTCTCCGTCGACCAGATGGCGGACAAATACTCGTCAATTAGCCCGTATGCGTACTGTGCCTGAAATCCGGTGAAACTGGTGAAACTGGTGGACCCGGATGGGGATTCTCTTAAATTAGTCGGATCGGATAAATATTTCAACAAGGCTTTAGAACAGATGAATAGCAAGGCAACAAATATTTCATTTCACATTAATGACGACGGGTTTGTCACATATAGCGGTGAAGCCAAAACTGATATGGAAAAATACATGGTTGATATTTTAAACAGTTCTGAGGTCATTGTAAATCTTTCGGTTCAAGGAAACAATTATTATCCCAAACCGATTAATAATAAGTACGGAACTGCTTTTATGGGAAACGCTATAAGAAATGATGGTACAAAAGTCGATGCATTCCAAACGATTAATGTTCTATTGTCTGAGAAGTACGACTTTTTGTGCAAAAATTCTGGTAATATGATATGGCATGAAATATCTGAAGCATACGAAGGTGGTCTCATATCATTGTCTCAGAACACAAACGCTAAAGTGGCATATCTAAATGAAAAAAACAGCATCTATGAAACGGCTCACAATAAAGCAGGTGTTTTTTCCCCTGGCAACATAGCTTCCGATCCCTTCATGACTTATTTTTATTTTAATAGGGATTTTACAAATCCATCAATTATACATACTGTATTAAATTTTAATTATCGGTATGAAAAATAACAAGTTATTGAAATTGCTCATATATGCTGTATTGTTTGTAATTATTACAGGATGTTCTGCAAATACTCCACGTTCGCAGAAAACCCACAACAAAGATTCAAACAATTCATTAATAAATGAATACAAGTCTGTCGGAAGGAAACTTTCTGCTATACCTTTATGGTTTTACCACAACAATGTAAAAGTTTTTAGAATTTGCGAAATTGATCCTATATCAGGAAAAATCAATTCGGCACAATATTTAGACAGTTTACAATACAAACAGCGACTTTTAAGATTCTCCACCCAATGTAGCGAAGATGACAGGGTCAGCATTGAAGGAGTGATGACGATAGACAGCATTCTTTATGGTTATAATGTATTCAGAATTGATGTCACACACGACTCGACAAAATATCACATTTACAGCTTGAAGTCTCGTAAGAAACGGCATATCAAAGATATTGCCGTTGGGGAATCATATTACTTAAAGATAAAACCATATTTTTTTCAAGATAGTACCGACGAATACCATAATTCTGGACTGTATTTAAATGGATACGTTATTAGGGATTATGATCTCGAGCTCCAAGAATGGAAACATGTTTGTACGTCAAATTCGATAGATGGTTTAACACCATTAAAATAAATCTGACACTTGTCTTCGAACAGCAGGGTTTCTATTCGACACCAATTAGAATAAGGCACTGCTATCTGCAACCCAATCAACACTAAAAACAAGACTTCATATCACTCCTGTCTGCGACGGCGCAATATCTTGTCGAAGAATGCGTCAACATCGCTCGACACATGAATGCGACGTATCGCCACGACACTTACAACCAGCATGAACACGGTACGTGCAAGGGCATCAACCAACGTAGCCACAACCGTTGACGAAAACGAGAACATGGGGGTAAGCAACTGCGTCCACAACCAGTCCAAGCCAAAAAGCGCCAGCATCATGACCAACACTGCTATATGCTTACGGCAAAACAGCGACACCCGTAGCTTGCCGCCCACAAACAACAGCAAGCAAACAAAATAAAGGCAATAGGAAAACAACGTGGCACTTGCCGACCCGTTGATGCTCCACAGCGGTATCAGCATGTTGTTGAATATTATGGCTGATGCTGTTAGCAAGGCTATAAACAGCAGCGAGGTCGGATACAGACGCGAATAGTTGAGTATGTCCGTGCCTATCGATAGCGACGAATTCACAATCTTTGCAAGTCCGAGTATAAATACCACACCGATTCCTCCCACATATTCACTGCCATGCGGAATCACTGCAAACAAGGCCTTGAGATTGATCCATATCATAAAGAAAATCAACGAACTGACAAGAAACTGATGCAACGACACCTGTCGGGCCAACCGGTTCACCTCCTGCCAGTTGTCGTCGCGTACCGCCTGCGAAATCATCGGACGGGATATCGCTCCCAACGAACGGTAGGGAACTTCAACAATATTGGCAATATAGAACGCAATCGTGTAGACGCCCGTCAAGGCCAGACCCGTATGCGCCCCGAGAAAAAGTGAGTTGATAAGCGGTATGTTGCCCGCAAGCACCGTGGCCGTCATGAACAGTGTATACAGCCCCATCTCCTTCAGACGGGCCTTGCTCGCGAATTTCCAGTCGATACGAAACGATATCCTGCCGAGCGACAACAGATAGAAGAAGTTGATCAGCATCGCAACGCCATAGCTCATGCAGAAAAGGACGACAAACACATCGAGCGATATAACACCCTTGCCATAAAGCAAATAGCAAATCAGGTTGAAGACACGAATGCCCACCTCGCGCACAAGCCGTGGCACCGTGATACGAAGCAGCACACTGGCATTCGTTTCGAAAACGGTAAGGTAGAGCGCAAAGAACGTCAGCGGCAGCAGCAGATAGGCATAGTCGGCTATCAGTGGCGACTTCTGCGAATAGACCTCGACGATTTCCTGCCTGAAGATGAAAAAGAACAGGGCGAACAGTGTAAAACCTACGAAGGGTATGAGCACCGACCATCCGAATATGCCATGATTCTTCTCATCCTCACTCTTGAAGAATGGGAAAAACCGGATTATCGAGGCATTTGTCCCCAACTGGGCAAGTCCAGAAAATAGCATGGCAGCATCGACCATAACGCGCGTCAGACCAATTTCCTCTTGCGTCAGATAGTCCGTAAGAACGAAAAATGTGGTGAAGAATCCTATCGCCACTCCCAAGTAGTTGGCCAGCGCCCCCCTGATGCTTTGTCGTGCTATTACACCCATTATTGCAATTGTTCCGTTTTTTCTTAATGCTATTGTTCGGTTTTTCTCTCTTCGCCCTATTAACAGAGAGTTGACGATATTATTGTATGACAACGTCCAAATTTTGCTCAGCAACCATCCCCGTCTGCAATTATGGTACGCAGGCACCTCTGCCTGCGAAAAAGAAAATTCGTGCAATTTGTGTCCAAAATATTAAATCTTTAGAGGTTTTCATTTTTTATTATTCATTTTTTTGTATCTTTGCCGCTTGCTACCACATTGTCCAGAACGGCCAAAAGCGCTCCGAACAATATGGTAATGAATTATTTACGCAATAATTAAAATAATAATAAATATACTAAAAAACAATGAAGATTTACCAGACCTCCGACATCCGCAACATCGCCCTCGTAGGCGGTGCCAAAGCGGGCAAAACAACTTTGGCCGAGGCCATGGCCTTCAACGGCGGACTCATCAACCGCCGCGGCACCGTGGACGGCAAGAACACCATCAGCGACTATCGCGACATCGAACTCGACCGCAAATACTCCGTCGAGACGACCCTGATGTACACCGAATATGCTGGCAAGAAAATCAACATCCTCGATGTCCCCGGTTTCGCCGACTATCAGGGCGAACTCGCCTCTGCACTCAATGTCGTCGAGGCTGCCGTCGTCGTTGTCAACGCCCAGAGCGGTGTCGAAGTGGGTACTGAAATAGCCAACCGCTATGCCGCCAAACTCGACACCCCGCTGATCTATGTCGTCAACCACCTCGATGCCGAGAAAGCCAATTTCGACGAAAGCGTCAACCAGCTGAAAGACTTCTTCGGCAACAAGTGCACCGTCCTCCAGTTCCCCGTCAACCAGGGCCTGGGATTCAACCAAGTGGTCGACATCGTCGCCAACAAGCTGCTCACCTTCAAGGGCGACAAGATGGAGACTGCCGACATCCCCGCCGAATTTGCCGACCGCGCCGAAGAGATGCGCATGGCTCTCGTTGAGGAAGCTGCAGCTGCCGACGACGAACTGATGGAAAAATATTTCGAAAACGGCGACCTTACCGCCGAAGAACTCACCAAAGCCCTCAAACTGGCTATCGACAAACGCGACCTCTTCCCCATCCTCTGCTCCAGCGCCAAGGAGAACATGGGCGTCGCCCGTCTGCTCGAATTCGTCTGCCAGAACGTCCCCGCCCCCAACGAAGTAGCAGAATGCAAAAAGACCAAAGGCGGCAAGGATCTTAAATGCGACAGCACCAACCCCACCGTTGCCTTCGCCTTCAAGAGCGCCAAGGACAAGAACCTCGGCGAAATCACCTATCTCCGTATCTACGACGGCGAACTCGCCGAAAGCCAGGATGTCATCAACAGCGTCAACCAAAGCAAAGAGCGCGTCAGCCAAGTGCTCGTATGCAGCGGCAAAGACCGTCAGCGCGTCGAGAAAGCCTGCGCCGGCGACATCGTCTGCACCATCAAGCTGAAAGACGTCAAGATCAACCATACCCTCACCACTCCGAAGAACACCGACGATGTGGTGACCGAAATCGAATTCCCCACCCCCATCTACATGGTAGCCGTCAAAGCAGCCAACAGCAACGACGACGAGAAGGTCGGTGCAGCCCTCAAGGACCTCAGCACCTACGACCGCAGCCTCTCGCTCGAAAACAGCCGCGAGCTGCGCCAGGTCATCCTCGGATGCCAAGGCGAGCTGCACCTCAACACCGTGAAGTGGTATTTCGAGAACCAGTACAAACTGGCCGTCAACTTCACCGCACCCAACATCCCCTACCGCGAAACCATCACCAAGAGCGCCGAGGCCATGTACCGCCACAAGAAACAGTCGGGTGGTAGCGGCCAGTTCGGTGAAGTCCACATGCTCATCGAACCCTACTACGACGGCATGCCCAACCAGACCAAGTACCCCATCCGCGACACCCAGGAATATCCTCTCGAGTGGGGCGGCAAGCTGGTCTTCAACAACTGCATCGTCGGCGGCTCGATCGACGCACGTTTCATGCCCGCCATCCTCAAGGGTATCATGGAGAAGATGGAGCAAGGCCCTCTGACAGGTTCCTACGCACGCGACATCGTCGTCAACATCTATGATGGTAAGATGCACCCCGTCGACTCGAACGAAACAGCCTTCAAGATTGCCGGCCGTACCGCCTTCCGCGAGGCCTTCAAACTGGCCAACCCGAAGATTAAAGAGCCTATCTACGACGTCGCCGTCACCGTACCGACCGAAAGCCAAGGCGGTGTCATGACCGACCTCCAGGGCCGCCGCGCCATCGTTATGGGCATGGATGCCGAAGGCAAATACACCACCCTCCGCGCCAAAGCTCCTCTCGCCGAGATGAACCGCTACTGCACCGCCCTGAGTTCGCTCACCAGCGGCCGCGGTACCTTCACCATGACATTCAGCGGCTACGAACTCGTTCCCGCCGATGTCCAGCAGGCACTCCTCAAAGCCTACGAGGAAGCAGCAGCAGAAGAAGAGTAAACAGATGCCCGCGCAGGGCATTATCCGCTACGCAGATACACTTCCACAAACCGGAAGCCCATTCACGGGCTTCCGGTTTATCTATAAGAAATCTATTAAACCGTTTAATTCGCCTTTTGCTTGGTACAAGCTCCTGTGGAGCGCGTAGAGGAGCCTGCGAGTGGGCAGCTACGTCCTCCTTCATAGTTTAATCAAATGTCTGACTCAATTCGTTTAATTGCTCATTGCATTTTCTTTACTCATTAGGTATTCGCAGGCATACCACGCCGTTTGAAAAGAAATTATTAGAAGTGCCATATAGTAATTGTAAAAAAAAGGAGAATTAACCCTAAAACCCTCAAACCCTTAAAACCCTCAAACCCTTAAACCCTTAAACCTTAAAACCCTCAAGCCCTCAAACCCTCAAACCCTCAAACCCTCAAACCCTTAAACCTTAAAACCCTCAAACCCTCAAACCCATAAACCTTAAAACCCTCAAACCCTTAAAACCCTCAAACCCTTAAACCCTTAAACCTTAAAACCCTCAAGCCCTCAAACCCTCAAACCCTCAAACCCTCAAACCCTTAAACCTTAAAACCCTCAAACCCTCAAACCCTTAAACCTTAAAACCCTCAAACCCTCAAACCCCTTCAAAATAACATACAAACATGAAAAAAACATTATTGACACTGGCTATGACCTTTATGGCCTTAGCCGCGGGGGCTCAAGCTCAAGACTACACCAACTACAAATGGGTCGTTGGCGGAACAGGACATTTCAGCCAAAGCACCGACAAAACCGGTGACAATGTGACCAACAAGCTGCGCGAATACCGCATCGAGCCCTTCGTCGGCTACAACATCAACGACCGCTGGCGCATCGGTATCACCTACGGATTTTCGCTCGACCACCGCTACGAACTCAACGCCGCCGAACTGCTGTCCGACATCGGAACAAAGCGCACCTACCGCATTGGCCCCTACGTCCACTTCAACATTGTGAAATACAAACACTGGATCCTCTTTGCCGAGGCAGAAGCCTTGTTCGGCTACTCGCCCAGGTATATGAACCCAGGTCCAGGAGCCACTCCCGGTGTTGGCGGCGCACCGGCAATGCCCGGCCCAGGAGCCTATGACGCCAAGTTGCAGACCTTCGACTTCACCATCAAGCCCGGCATCACCTACGAGCTCGACAAGCACGTGAACATCGACCTCAACCTCAACCTTCTGGGCTGGATATACAGCAACCGCAAAGAGACACGCCTCGACAACGACGTAGTCTACTCCAACAGCAGCAACGGCCTGCAGCTCGACCTGCTCGAGACCAGCCTCGACGAATACTGGAGAAACATCACCATCGGCGTGACCTTCAAGTTCTGACGCCACGCCTACAAGTGTATATGCAGCCAGCCCCTACAGAGCGTCCAACTGCACAAGAAGAGCCCCGCACAATTGTGCGGGGTTCTTCTTTTTGGTGCACACAAACACCCACAGCTTTAGAAATCAAAGCACACCACATATTACAATATTTCACATTTTGCGTTCCACATTTTGTGAAATGTAAAAAAAAGTGTATATTTGCATTGTAAACCAGCCAACAATCATCATGGATAACCCTTTTATATTCAGAGCATATAAGACAAAAGAACTGTTTTGTGACCGTCAAAAGGAGCTTGAACAACTTATTTCCAATTGCATATCCGGTGCCGACACAACCTTGATAGCACAGAGGCGCATTGGGAAAACTGGCCTAATATATAGGCTTTTCGACGAAATAAAGACTCAAAAGCTCCCGATTGTACCAATATATGCAGACATATTTGCAACACGCACTTTGGAAGATCTTGTCAAAGTTATTTCCGAAGCAATAATGGAGTCTCTGCCCCCCAAAAGCAACATCGGAAAAAAATTCCTCACATTCATCAAGTCTTTGCGTCCCGTAATAACTTACGACCCTCTGACATCGGCACCACAAATACAGCTGACGTTGCAAAACGAAGAAGAACGGCAACAGACCCTGAAAGGATTACTCACTTTCCTTGACAATCAGAACGAGAAAATCCTGTTGGCTATAGACGAGTTTCAACAGATTCGGGAATACCCGGAAAAAAA
>Ga0310694_10006795_pt1 | contig 10803 bp, 28 predicted proteins | sample 174DNAGHGhighgp2_FD_203884 | JGI IMG/M metagenome (GOLD analysis project Ga0310694, IMG submission 203884) | Sheep rumen microbial communities from Palmerston North, Manawatu-Wanganui, New Zealand - 1742 DNA GHGhigh gp2 (v2) (version 2) | ecosystem: Host-associated > Mammals > Digestive system... | reverse complement strand
AGATTCCAATTGGTTGGCATAAATAGAAACAAAGCTATAAATGTAAAGATTGTGGAAAATAGATACATCCTGGAGCATTAAGATGTCATAAATGTGCTAATAAGATAATTGTTATGACAAGAAAACTTCCAAAGAAAAAAAAGTTAAAATAAAAGTATACATAGTCAGTGTATATGATATAATATAAATATGTTGAATGACATTAACAGCAAACAATAATAAAGGAAAATAAATATGTCTAGTAAATTCGAAAGTGCATTGAAGAATACACTCAATGATGAAATTTCCATTTCAGAAAATGGAAGTGTTGGTTTTGCTACTTCTGGCAAGAAGCTGCTTGACATCAACTTTGCAGTGTCTTCACTGCGCAGCAAGCCAGAGTCTTCTGTAGAGAAGATGTTTGCTGACGCTTTCTATGAGAATCCTCTTTTGGCAGTGAAGTGGATGTTCATGCTTCGTGACATCCGTGGAAATGGAATGGGCGAGCGCCGTTCTTTCCGCATCTGCTTCAGCTGGCTGGCTAAGACTCGTCCAGAGCTCGTGAAGAAGCTCATTCCACTTGTTGGCGAGTATGGCCGTTTCGATGACTTGTTCTGCTTGTTTGGCACTTCACTTGAGGGTGAGGTCATGGACTTCATCGACATCAAGTGGACTGATGATGTCAAGGCTATGAATGAGAGCAAGCCAGTTTCATTGCTTGCTAAGTGGCTTCCTTCTATCAACACATCTTCTGACGAGACGGTCGCTAAGGCACGCAAGATTGCTTCTGCGCTGAATCTTTCTGAGAAGCAGTACCGCAAGACTTTGGCTAAGCTTCGCGCTTACCTGAAGGTCATTGAGGTCAAGATGTCTGCAAAGCAGTGGGATGAGATTGACTATGAGGCTGTTCCTTCAAAGGCCAACATCAAGTACAATGCTGCATTCCTCCGCAATGACGAGACTCGCCGTCGTGCATTTCTCGGCGCCTTGGAGAAGGGTGTAGCGAAGATCAACTCTTCTGCTAACTTCCCATGTGACATCGTCCATTCTTATTGCAAGAATGGCAGCTTTGGCTGGCATCGCTCTACTGTGACGAAGGACCCAGCACTTGAGGCTTTGTGGAAGGCTCTGCCTGACTACACTAAGGGCCTGAAGACTTCTTCAACAATCGTCGTCGCTGATGGTTCTGGCTCTATGACTACGAACATTGGTGGCTCTACTTGCACTGCGCTTGAGGTCGCAAACTCTCTCGCAATCTACTTTGCTGAGAAGCTTGAGGGCGTCTTCAAGGACAAGTACATCACGTTCTCTGAGCGTCCTCAGTACGTTGACTTCACGAATGCAAGTTCTCTCGCTGAGAAGCTGAACATCGCGTTCGAGCACGATGAGTGCGCCAACACGAACGTCGAAGCTGTGTTCGACTTGCTGCTTGAGACTGCTCAGCGCAACAACCTCACTCAGAACGACATTCCTGCGAATGTCCTCATCGTCTCTGACATGGAGTTTGACCAGGGAACGTCTTGGCGTGGTGGAAACTGCTGGTATGACAGCCGCTACAGCGCAAAGCGCAACGCTTTGTTCGAGAGCATCAAGAAGAAGTGGTCTCTCGCTGGCTACAAGCTTCCTCGCCTTGTGTACTGGAACGTCAACTCTCGCACTGGAACTATTCCTCTGCAGGAAAATGAAATGGGCGTAGCACTCGTCTCTGGCTTCTCTCCAGCAATTGCGCAGATGGTGTTCAGCTCTAAGCTTGACCCATTCGAGGTCCTCAAGGACGCTATCAACGCTCCTCGCTACGACGCAGTTGAGGCTGCAGTCAAGGACGTGCTCTAAGCAATGTCCAATACGCAAAGCGCAGATGAATGTCTGCGCTTTTGCGGTCTTAGATGGCTAAAGACATGAAAGCCAGCAAAGAAATGAAGCTCTATAACTGCCCATACCATGGCATCTAGCCATGGCTTCTGGGCCCAGGTCTAGAGCTTCCGATTCTTTTCAGAGGCCAACCACCAAAGCAAGACATGATGTTTTGGGTCTTAGCTCAAGCTTTTCCTGACGCAATGCTGTTTGAGCATGGCTACACCGTCTTCTGCCCTGAATGCGCAAAGAAGAACCCAACTCCAAGCAAGCACAACAAGTTTGGATATGGCTTCTGCTCCCAATACTCTATCTAGAGCGCCAAGCGGAACTGGAACAACGCATGCCTCAGGTTCGCCAAGAGGTCAATCAACGACGTCCTGCAAGGCAAAGTGGATGTAAGTATGTATGATGACACGAGCAAAGTTTGAAGACATATTTCTAGAGATATGCAACAAATACAACGTGAAAGTCTACTTCAATGATCCAACTCAGGAAGAAGACAATGGCTGCGCGATGTGGAATGAGGTGCATCTCGCTAGAAAGTACTCTAGCACAAGCATATACATGGCTGTCGCCTTCCATGAGCTTGGGCATGCAATAATCAACATGAAGCGAGCTAACAACGTCAAGCTCTACAAAGTCCATTCTGACTTCAACAACGAGTTCAACGCTTGGTGGCTTGCTCAGCGTCTCTACGCTAAGTACATAGGCAAGCCATTCTCGAAGAAGATGGGCGACTTCATCCTTGAATGCCTCAAGACACATTCAGCTTCGCATTATGCATTCAAGAACACGTATGGCGAAAAACTGAAAGACGAGTGAGTCTAGGCTCAACTTCCAAATCCAAGAACATATGCCATCAGGCTTTTCTGTCCTTGCCTTGTTCCAGCTTTAATCCAGAAAGCCTATGGCTTTCCATCATTGAAGCAGCTTTTCTAGACAACAATCTCTTCCCATCCTAATGGCTTCAAGATTCGTCTGTAGTATGCCATAAGCTTCTTTCCACCTGCTGGATCTACGCCAAGCCATGCATTGCTGAACTTAGCAGACAAATGCCTAAGCAAGATCTTCCCACAACCCTTCTTGAACCTCTGCAGTTCAGCTACAAGCATGCAGCTAGTCATATGCTTCACATGTCTTGGCCAATGCCTTATAGCTGCCGCTGCTACCATTACACCATCTTCTACAAGCACATGCCAAATGCTGTCTCCACCAAAGTACTTCTAGAACTGAAGTCTTGAATATCTTTCAGGCTTGAATGTCTGCTCAGCCTAGTCTAAAAGCTAGATGAACTCTTTTTCACTTATTGTCTTGAATTGCGCCATAATAGAATATTGTACATTCTGGCTATATATGCCATATATAGAACCCAAAATTTCCCAGGGGATCTAGGACTCTAAGCACCTCGAAAAGTTGGCTTCACTATATGTCTTAGTCCCGTTGCGCATATATACGCGAGCTCTAGACATGTAAGATATAGACATGGAAGGCATCAGCACAAGCTATTTCTACAACATCAGGTTCTTCAAGCCACACCAAGTCCCAGTCTCAACTGCATGTTGGGATCCTAAATGGTTCCATGCATTCAAAGACTAGAAGCATGTCTTTCTTGACAAAAGACATGTCCTCAATGGCCTTAGAGCTGAGTTTCTCCATCCAGACTATACATGCCAAGATCTTTGCCGAGGCCTAGAGACATGCCAATCTAAAGACCCAACAACATGCTAGTTCCTTAAAGCATACAAAGCTCAGCTAGCAAAGATAGACAAAACAAAGCTAGACAATTGGATCTAGACAGCAAAAGCAAAGCTGAAGAAGACATTGCGTCTAGACATTGAGCCAGAGCTAGTGTTCATAGTCCATGAGTCACCTTACAAAGCATGCTCAGAAAGAAAAGCACTTCAAGAACTGCTTGGATGCAAAGAGCTAGAAGTCACTAGAAAAGACTAAGAATCTTCTTGGCTATGAAAGAGAGTATGCATATGACAAATGAGACAAAGCATGTCTTCATTCTTGCATAGCTAGGCTGAGGATTGTCATCTGCCGCTACAACAAATGCGTCAACAGCAGCTAACAGCACTGCAACAGCAAAGCTTGCATATTGAACTGAATTCAAGACTATAGCCAAGACATCCATAAGATTTGCTCAATATTTACTTTCAAGCAAGCCAGGCAACAGCGCTAAAAATCCCACGAAAAAGACCAGTCCCCCGGGTCCCTTGAGCCCCTGGTATATATCCGCGCGTTTACCCAGGCAGGCTCATCCAGGGTCAGTCCTCAGGAGTCAGCCTCTCTGGGTATCAGTCCAGGATAGCGCTCCCTCCAGGCTCTATTATCCGCGTCAGCCCTGCAGGCTGGCTCTACAGGGACAGTCATCCATTGACAGCCTCCCTCTAGGTCAGCCATAGCAGCTGGTCCATGCTAGCCTTCTAGATGCCAGGCAAGGGAGCCTCCTGCGAGCTGGTCCTTTGGAGCTAGAGCTGGTAGCCTCAAGCAGCTAGTCCTTGTAGCCCACTAGCTAGACCGGCTCTAGCTCTAGGGTAAGAGCTGGTAGCCTCATGTTCTGTCAGGTATGGTCTCAGGTATAGAGCTGGTGGCCTCAATATGTGCCTAGATATACTGCAGCTGGCTGACTATAATAACTATAATCAGCCAGATGGGTTGTCTAGAATGAATCTAGAAGCCTCAGAATGATGGGTCCTGGTAGAAGGAGCAGTACCCAATGGTCAGACTGTACCGTCCCCTACGTGTTCCAGTCACTCGGTCAAGCTCATACCAATGTCCTCTGAACGCCTGCAGGTAGTCAGTCGGCTGGTGGTTAGGGTCGAAGGGCTCATGCTTCATTGACCCATCTGTCCAGCTCTTCTCAAACCAATGCTTCGGCTCGTAGACCCCGATAGTCTTGGTCTTAGGGTCGACGTAGCAGATGTAGAAGCCGTAGGAGTCAGAGCCACAGTGGTGAGTAGCTCCAAGTCCGACCTTAGCTTTGGCGAAGAGGTCAGCTGTTGAAATCTTGTTCTTCATGCTGTCTCCTTTCAAATACGGACGCAAGACCGAAGAATGCAGCGGCTGCCATAGCGAAGACTGAACTGGCGGACTGCGTCAGAATGGTCAGTAGCATGGATGATAGTAGAGAGCATGCTGCATGCTCCGCAGGTCGAGTAAGTTATTCTGTATGTATGCATTGCTTCTCCTTTACTGGATCACGATGTAGTTGGTTGACGTGTTCGCAGGCTTGGTCACAGTCAGCCAAGGCTCTACGTAAGCTTTGGTTCCAGTCGAGAACTCTTTTTCGACACGGACGTCGAGGTCGCCCCAGTTCTTCTTCATCTCGGTCAGGGCTTGGATCATCTTGTCAATGCTCATTGTTGTTCTCCTTAAAGTGAAACCACAGGAAAGTTGGAATGTGCCTCTTCAACACGTACGGTCTTGACAGGCATGTACTGTGTCGACCCGTCAGAGATGTTTACTCTCCGCTTCATGATCTCAATGTGGGGTCCGTACACCTCGCGAATTCGCTCAAGGTCTTGGATAAGCTCTTCAATCGTCATTGTGTTTCCTCCTTATCGTACGAACGTGACCTTCTGGACGGAGCAGCTGCAACCATATTTCCGCATGAAATGCTCATACGCATGGTTCTCATCGCGCATGTTGTTGAAGTACTGAACGTACTGCTTGCCAGTGGCGTTGAACGTGTAGTCAATTCGGTAGGTATGCATTTCGTTTCTCCTTAATTCAGTTTACATATACATTATAACAAGACAGCTACACTGTGGTCACTAACGTATTAAGATTTTTATCGGCACCAGAATTCCTCTTCAGCTTTGGTCATCTTGCGGAAGTTCGCATTCGGCCTTCTGCCTTCTGCACGGTGGAGCTCTCTCAGCTCAGCAGCACATTCCTTAGCTTCATCGTGGTCGTCAAACAACTCGTACAGGCCGTCGTTCTCAAACACTACGTACATTGCTTGTCTCCTTACTTGTCGTCAGCTGTCTCACAATGGCTGGACACCAGACCGACGATCGTCGTGATTACAGCGAGGATGGTTATTGTAAGTGTTAGTTCGTTCATTGTTTCTCCTTAATTCAGTTTACATTGATATTATAACAAGTCAGTCATAACCTGGTCACTAACTAACTGAAAAGAAATAGCGAAAAAGTTTTCTCATGGTTAGTGACCATAGCAGTACTGTTTTGTTATAATATAAATGTAATGAATGATAAGGAAAAAACAATGAGCAAGAAGAACACCGCCAAGAAGAACGACAAGAACACCAGCATCCTCGGAGGTCTGCTGAAGGTTGGAGCCCTGATGATTGGCTGCACGGTGCTGAGTCTGCTCACCATCAACCTTCTGGCTGCCTACCAGATGGGTGCGTCCCTTCTCATCGGTGCTGTGGCTACCATCGCAATCATCAAGTAAGGAGACGCGACAATGGATACGATCAACTGGACATTTGACATCACGCTCGCGACACTCATATTTGGCTGCATATGCTATGCATGCCTGTAAGAAGGAGAAATCAATGAAGACTTTCAGATTCACAACCAAGACTCAATGCGGCAAGACCGACATGATAATCGAGGAAGCTGATACCCTCGAGCTTGCCAAAGCCAAGTACAGACTGCACGTCGCCAACAAGCACAGCCCAATGAAGCTGGTCAAGGTAGAGGTCAAGTGGTACGGAGCTGGCATCAGCGGTTGGATGAACATCATTCGTTAAGGCAGATAAAAGTTAGTGACCACTGTCTAACTAGTTTGTTATAATAATACTGTAACGAACAATAAGGAGAATTGAAAATGGCTGCCAAGATCAACGAGCTCGTCGCTTCGATAATGGACCCCAACGTCCCTATGGCTGAGGTCGACCGCATGTTTGAGAACCTCGTTGCAGGAAAGTGAGAAACCAATGACTTACTATGAGATAACGCAGAAGATGAAAGACCTGACGATGACTCCGTCAGATTGGTCGTGGCTTGACAACTATCTCAAAGAGAAGGGCTCTGCGCATGTGTATAGTGAACTCGTCAACGCCTACCAAGAGCGTGAAGCTGGCAGACTGCCTATATGTGACACTGAATTTGGATTGTGCCGGTACTGTGGGTATGGGTTCAAGTGTGGGTACAAAGGCTTCTGCAGCCACCAAAGAAAAGCAAGTTGATTGTGACCAAAGCGGAACTGGTTTGTTATAATAATAGTGTAACAACCAATAAGGAGAAACAATGAAGAAGGTTAAGTTCAATTGGGCGGTTTTCAATACTGAGACTGGTTTTCGTCTTACCGAATGGAACACCCACACGATGGCTATTTGGGCGAGAGGCTGCATTCTCCACGACCAGCCTGAACTGCGTGGAAAGATTGAATGTAAGCAAAAGGGTTATGAAAAGCCAGTGACCAAAGCATAGTTCATTTGATATAATGATACTGTAACGAACAATAAGGAGAATTGAAATGGACGAATTTCGCCAGTCAGATGAGTTGGTCGCCGAGCGTGACGCCTATGAGGCAGAGCAGGAGATGAAGAACAGGAAGTTCAAAGCTCGCTGCATCCAGTGGGACAGGACCGATGATGACGGCACAGAGGTTGAAGCTGCTTTGCCGGCTGAGGTGTTTGTGACACTTGAGGATCTCCAGCTTCCATACGACGCGACGATTGAAGAGATTGAGGATGAGCTTGCAACTTACCTCACTGACTACTACGGCTTCTGCCACAACGGCTTCTTCTTTGAGGAAGTGGAAGATTGAACATGGCCAAGTACGCAGCAGTCAAGACCACGTTGTGGGGCGTGTTCTATGTTGGAAATGCATGGGGCATGTTCAGGTCGTTGAAGGCAGCTTTCGACGAAAAGAAAGAAGCTGAAGCTTGGGCTAAGAAATGGTCGGAAGAGAACTTCGCTTGCACGATGATGGTTGAAGAAATCAAGGTGACTATTCCATCTTGGGATGGAACTATTCCAGAACCAATTGTGACCAACCTGATGGAAGTTTGATATAATGTCAATGTAAACGAATTACAGGAGAAATCATGAAGATTACAGAAGCAATTGACTCAGTCGTGTTCAAGCATGCTCTCTTTGAAGGAAAGGTCGAGTTTGACTATGTCAAGAATGATGGAACTCTGCGGCATGCAGTTGGCACTATGAACGAAGCTCTTCTTCCAAAGGTTGAGCCTGTCAGAAAGTTTGATTGCAGTGAAATTGTGTGGGAAAATGCAGGAGATGTGAAGCTTCCAAAGCGAGCAACTGTATGCATTGCTGAAAGTGTTTGCAATGATGAAAGCACATATTGCTTAGATGATCTTGTATTTGAAGCACTTGAAAAAAGGTTTGGACATATCATTGAGTCTTTTGAGTATGAAGAGAAACTGATTGGTGAGAAGAAAATGTCTGATGGTTCGGTCTTCTACTACGATCTCGAGAAGAAGGGGTTCCGCTCCTTCAAGCTCGCTAACCTGAAAGGATGGAAGTCATGCTGAAAGACTTTGAAATGGTCTGGATAGACGACAACGGCTATCAACATAATGAACGTGTGATTGCATATGACGCTAGCCAAGCTTGGCATGCGTTTGTGGAAACTCACCCAAATGTCGATACGATGGGCTTAAGCTGCATTGAGTTGTGAGAAAGGAAAAAGAAGATGAAGAGATTCTATGTGATATATGTTGACAAGTTTGGACTTGAGTGGTCCGACACTGCAGTTGGCTATAGCCAGTCTGCAGTGATGATTGCATTTCAGTGTGACCATCCTGGCTGCCACAGCGTCCGTGTCTATGAGAGCTGATGATGGATGTGGTGGCGGAAATTGTGCCTAAGGTTCTGGGCATACTTTTGTTCTTGGACCTCATGCTTTTTCTCTGTGGGCAGAAGAGTGTCATTGGATGGATCTGTGACAAATTGGGAATTTGATATGGCTAGACGCAAGAAGGTGACAAGAAAGAAGTATGTCCTTTATGGTTGTCCAATTGACCTCAGCCAACGGTATGAGGTCAAGGGCTACATTGGCACATTTCCAGATGGGACAATCGGTCTTGTCAGTTCACGTGATTCAGCATTGACTTACACTGACGACAAGAAATCTGGACATGGGACTCCAGAAGACTGGGTGAAGCTTTTCAAAGAAGACTATGGCTTGAATGTCCATCCAATTTTCTTGAACAGTTAGTGACCAAGTTCTGATAGATTTGTTATAATATTACTGTAATCAAGATGAAGGAGAAACAATGAAGATTGATTCAGTGATAACGATGGAAGTCAAGACCCGTGAAGAGGAGCTTGAGGACATCCTCAGTCCCGACGGTGAACTGAACCGCAAGGTCTATGCAGCTGTGATGAGGATTCGCCATGCGACCACCGAGGAAGAGGTCGACAAGCACTGTGGTGAATTGGATGACGCCATCAACAAGTACATGCAGTACGCAATCGAGTATGACCGTCTGAAGAGGAGCAAGTAAGATGGAGCTATTTGACTGCATGATCACCTACGGTGAGCTGGACCCCGAATGGTACGGTCACTACAAGAAAGACACAGTCGGCCAAGAAGTCGTCAAGCACAACGTCACCCGAGAAGAAGCTTTGGCGTGGCACGGGTCGCTGGAGTGCATGAAGCGAGTCCAAGAGCTGGAACGTCTCGGACGAGAGAAGTTCGGCAAAGACTACTGGATGAAGTGGAGCGTCAGCTATTTCTGGACAACTGCAGCAAAAAACTGAAAGGATTGAATATGCCTGAAGACCTAATCGATGAAGTCATTCCACTTGACAAGCTCATCTCTCGACTTAGGACAGACTTGAAGCTGTCGAAGAACTACGCTGACAAGTATGGTGAGCCAAGCTCCAATGAAGTCAAGCACAAGAACAAGCAGAAACTGTCATTGCTATACTACCTTGAACTGTTGAAAGAAGTTCAGCCTGGTTTGTGACCAAAGTCTAGCAAGCTTGTTATAATATGAATGTAATCTGAATTAAGGAGAAATAATGAACAAGACTTACCATTTCAAAATCTTCAATGGCGCATTTAGCATTGGCTATGACACTATTGAAGAATGTATTGAAGAATGCAAGAAAACTTGTGAATGTCTTGGCGTCGACTACAATGACCGTGAGGTCAAGCTGTTCATGACTGACGCTGATGGCAAGTGGGAAGTCACGGAAGAGGGCGAGCTTGCAGGTTGAAAGGAAAACTAAATGAAATTGTTTGAGCAGTTCAAGATACAGAAGCCTGAAAACCAGTCTGAACACTATGAGCTGTTTGTTGAAGGTGACTGGAATGATGGTGACTATGTCTCTAAGAAGACGTCTATTGAAAAGAACGTCTTCGAAAATGATGACTATCTTCTCTACTTCATTTCCTACATTTCTTCATGGTGTGGGTGTAGATGGAATCAAGATGAAAAACGGTTCAACGAGACGAAGGACTGGAAGAAGTTCTTTGAGGATTCTGACATTGGATGGGATTACCTGCCAAGCGGATATGACTGCTCCATCCACACGGTGACCAAGGTGAAACTTGAATTTGTGTCTGGAACTACTAGATATCCTGTCAGCATTCCAAGTTTTGGGTTCTTGTTCAGCAGCAATGATGAACGTGACAGAAAAGTTCTTGAAGCTAAGAATGCATTTGAATAAACAAATTTAGTGACCAAAGCAGGACAAGTTTGTTATAATATAAGTGTAACGACTGATAAGGAGAAACAATGATTGCTAATGTGACTAAGCTTTATTTGCTTGAGCTATACACGTGGAAGACGTTGGTTGGCTTCATAGTAATCTTGCTTCTCGCGCCGGCAGTGGTAAAACTGATTGAGAAGATATCTGATTGGTGGTATTGGCGGAAAAGAAAATAGTTTGTGACCAAAGCCAGACAAGTTTGTTATAATATGAATGTAATCTGAATGAAGGAGAAACGATGAACAAGAACGTAAAGATCTTCACGGACATGATTGAGGACGCGGCTCAGAAGCAGATTGAGCAC
>Ga0310694_10006794_pt1 | contig 10803 bp, 7 predicted proteins | sample 174DNAGHGhighgp2_FD_203884 | JGI IMG/M metagenome (GOLD analysis project Ga0310694, IMG submission 203884) | Sheep rumen microbial communities from Palmerston North, Manawatu-Wanganui, New Zealand - 1742 DNA GHGhigh gp2 (v2) (version 2) | ecosystem: Host-associated > Mammals > Digestive system >... | reverse complement strand
CCAGCGGAGGAGGAGTTCGGGGTCATTGTTGCCGCCTTGATGTCCACCCAGATCATGGCCCCAGTAATCGTAGAGTACGTTGCTGGCATTGCTGGTGAAGTATATCTCATAACCGAGTGTTGACCATGCTGCCCATGTGTCTCCGGAGAAACAGATGGGGTAACGGTGTGAGCCGAGACCGCCCCATCGGTGATAGATGACTGGTCGGAGGTCCGGGCGGTTCTTCTGCATGTCCTCGAAGAAAGTGTGGTTGCACCAGAAGGTCTCGCCCAGGGTTTCCGAGCCGGCGGCGGGTGTATAGTTTTTCTCCTGGCCGTGCTTGCCGATGGTGAGTGCCTGCTGCCAGTCGAGCCACCAGAAATCCACGCCTTCCTGCTCGTGGGGGCGAATGACGTCCTTGAAGAAGTTCTTCATGAAGGTGTAGTCCTCGACCTTCCACTTTATGGTCTGTCCGGAATTGTCGCCGAGGTCTCTGGCCAATGCTCTGTAGCTGTCCTCGTGGGTGCCCACGCCGTCGGAGGGATGGAGGTTGAGGGCTGTCTTCAGTCCATGCTGATGCATGAAGTTGATGAGCGATGTGGGATTGGGGATGCGGCTCGTGTTCCAGCTCCATCCTGTCCAGCCGCTCTTGTGCCAGTCCATGTCCATGATGAGGACATCCATTGGGATGTCGTTAGCCTCCACATCGCGGACAATCTGCTGGAACTCTGACTGCGTGTACGCCCAGTAGCGGCTGTACCAGTAGCCGAGGATGTATTTGGGAGGCATCGGTACGCGTCCGCCGACCTTGATATAGTCGCCGAGGCATTTCTTGTAATCGTGTCCGTAGCCGAGGAAGTACCAGTCGATGGCGGTCTTGTCAACGGGGTTTGCCCACCAGGTAATGCCGTCCTCGACGGGCTCGAAGGCGTAGGAGGAACTTCCGTCGCCTCTGAGGGTACTGGGGCTCTCGTCTATGATGCTCCAACCGGCACGGGAGAGCAGTCCTTTCTCAAGTCTGTCGCGGGCATTGTCGCCCCAAGCGGTGTCGAGTGTGCGGTTTGTGCCGAGCAGGTTCATCGAGTCGTCTTTGCCGGGATACCAGGTGACGGTCCTTCCGTTCAGCTGGAATGTGACCATCAGGTTATCGGGTTTCTTGTCATTGGGACTGATGACGCTGCCTGCTTTGTAACGGAGTGTCACGTCATCGGTACGGATGTAGAGGTAATCGCCGTCTGTTTCGGTAGTGAATTGAGGCACGGGCAAACGTCGATTTACGATGGCGAACGTTGCTCTGTCCTCAAATTGAGCGGTCGAGCTGTACTGGATACGAATCATCTGACTCGTGAGGACTGTGAATCGGGCATTGCCTGAAGTAACAACTGCCGCGGGGTCGGCCACTGGATTCAGTTCATCCTGTGCGCGCACAAAAAGTGACACGAACAAGACGACCGGCAACAGCAATAGCCTGGTGCATGTAGGATTTCTCATATGACGAAATAGTGTTTTTGCTTCGTTTTGCAGGCAAATTTACACTTTTTTCGCTAACAATCAAAGCAAAAGAAAAGAAAAAATAGGAACCTCTATATAATAGTGTTAGCTTACATGGCCTTCCTGTTAATATTTCGGAATACAGGACCTCTGATGCGTTCCCTGGGCGGACAACAGTAATCGAGGCTGCGCTACGGCAAATTCCCTACTTGACAAAACGATAGCATTTGTGCCGTTTTACTTACACCCTGACTTTTCCAAAGTCGCTGAAAATCGCTTAAAATTACGGAAGGCTGTATTAGGACAGAATTTCCGCCAAAATAAGCCGAAAGCGAACACTTTTCGGAACAGGTTCTGTAACAGGCAGTTAGCGCTTACTCTCCATAATGTCCGACCCTACATCACCTGCCAAACCGACGACTTTACATGGCAAAAAGGGGCATTTTTGCTTATCTCTGGGTCCTACCCTACCATAAGGAATCGCCCAACGCATGCTGTTAAAACGCCTGACGCAGCACGTTAAGTTGCCCGACGCAGCACGCCAAGTTGACAAACACAGCGTGCTGCGTCTGTCTTTGGGGCTCTTTCCGAACGTTTTTGCCGCACTATGCATCAGATTACGGAAATAGCAAAATGTAAGCATAACGCCATTATATGCTTACACACTGACAACACCAAAACCGCCTCCCTTACAGAACTTTCCGACGCAAATCCTTGCGTATCTCGAAGGAAAACACTAACTTTGCGCGATAATACATTATAATCTATAAAGAACAGCCTTATGTTTTCTGCGATATTGCTCCTTTTGGCAGCACTCTGTTCGAATGCAATTTCGGCACAAGAAGTCACCAATCCCGTATGGCCTCACGACTGGCCCGACCCGACTGTATGGCAGGGCGAGGACGGCCTCTATCATTGTGTGGCGACAAAACCGATGCGCTCCATCTACAGCAGCGACCTTTTCCATTGGGAAGTATCGAACATTCCACCCATCGACATCGAGTCGTGGAGCGCAATGCGCACCGTAAGCAGCCGCTTTTGGGCACCAGACGTGGCAACCGTCGCTGGGAAGCGAAACATGTACATCTCCCTATACAATAGCGCCGAGGACAGCAACATCGGCGTACTGCAGGAGTACACCCCTGGACAGTTCACCTATGTCGGCATCATCACAAGCGGTAAGGAAACCGGCATCCACGACACCATCGACCCCGAAGTCGTCACAGACCCCAAGACGGGAAAAGTATGGCTCTTCTTCGGCTCCGTTGGCGGCATACACCGAGTGGAACTTGCGGAGGACGGACTTTCCCTGAAAGAAGGAGCCAAATACGAGCATGTGGCCGGCCTGAAAGTGGAGCAATGCCCCGACCGCTCAAAAGTTTTCGAAGGCTCATACCTGCACAAGCACGGCAAGTATTGGTACCTCTTCGTCAGCTCCGGATTCTTCGGAGACCACACATACCAACTGAAGGTGGGACGAGCAAAAAAACTTACCGACGTCTTCCTGGACCGCGACGGCAACCGCATGGACGAGGGATTCGCCACACCAATCCTGCATAGCGACAAAGGCGACCACTTCTACGGACCCGGACACTGCGGCGAAATATTCACAGCAAAGAACGGAAAAGAATACATCTTCTACCACTGCCACATCGACGGCAGCAAGCAACGAATCAGCAGACCGATGTTCATCTCGCCCATCAAATGGGACAAGAAGGGCTGGCCATACATAGAGGGAGGCAAACCACAGCAAACAATCGACATCAACTAAACATCATACTTCACATCATATAACAAATAGCAATCAGAAAATCATTAAATAGTAAAACATTATGACCCTTATTAAATCCATCTCGGGCATCCGAGGAACCATCGGAGGTAGAGCAGGTGATACGCTCAACCCCCTCGACATCGTGAAATTCACATCAGCCTACGCAACTCTCATTCGCCGCACTACAACGGTGAAGAGCAACAAGATAGTGGTCGGCAGAGACGCCCGCATCTCCGGACCAATGGTGAAGAACGTGGTCTGCGGCACGCTCATGGGAATGGGCTTCGACGTAGTCAACATCGGACTCGCCACGACGCCCACCACTGAAATCGCTGTCACAATGGAAGGCGCCTGTGGCGGCATCATCATCACCGCCAGCCACAATCCACGCATGTGGAACGCCTTGAAACTGCTCAACGCTCGTGGCGAGTTCCTCAATAAAGAGGAAGGCAACGAGGTGCTCCGCATCGCAGAAGCCGAAGACTTTGAGTACGCCGACGTAGATCACTTGGGCTCTTACCGCGAGGACAACACCTACGACCAGAAGCACATTGACCTCGTGCTCGGACTCGACCTCGTGGACGTGGAAGCCATCCGCAAGGCAAACTTCCGCGTGGCATTCGACAGCGTCAACAGCGTCGGCGGTGTCATCCTGCCCAAACTGCTCAAGCAACTCGGCGTGAAGACCGTCACCGGCCTCTTCACCGAACCGACTGGCGATTTCCAGCACAACCCCGAACCGCTCGAAAAGAACCTGGCCGACATCAAAGCCTTGATGCAAAAGGGACAGCACGACATCGCATTCGTCGTCGATCCTGATGTGGACCGCCTGGCACTCTTCTGTGAAGACGGTACCATGTACGGCGAGGAATACACACTCGTCACGGTGGCCGACTATATCCTGCAGCACACCCCAGGCAATACGGTCAGCAATCTCAGCTCCACCCGCGCTCTGCGCGATGTCACCCGCAAGTATGGATGCGAATACAACGCTGCTGCCGTAGGCGAAGTCAATGTGGTGACGAAGATGAAAGAAACAAATGCCGTCATCGGCGGCGAAGGCAACGGCGGCGTCATCTATCCGGCTGCTCACTACGGTCGCGACGCTCTCGTAGGCATCGCACTCATCCTCACCTATCTGGCCAAAAAGGGAATGACGGCAAGCCAACTGCGTGCTACATATCCTCCCTACTTCATCGCCAAGAACCGCATCGACCTGACGCCGGAAACGGATGTAGATGCAATCCTCGCCAAAGTAAAGAAAATGTACTCCAACGAAGAGGTGAACGACATCGACGGGGTCAAGATAGACTTCCCCGACAAATGGGTGCACCTGCGCAAGAGCAATACGGAACCCATCATTCGCGTCTATAGCGAAGCCAGCACAATGGAGGACGCCGACGCAATCGGCAAGAAGATTATGGACGTCGTCTACAGCATGGCATAACAACCAACATCCAAAAACTACAAACTAACAACTATCCATGTTAACACAAATCATTAATGGTAAAATCCTGACGCCGCAGGGATGGCTCAAGAACGGCAGCGTCATACTCAGAGACAACAAGATTCTGGAAGTAACAAACTGCGATTTGGCCGTCATCGGAGCCGACCTCATCGACGCAAAAGGCATGTGCGTCGTGCCTGGATTCATCGACATGCACGTCCACGGAGGTGGCGGCAGAGACTTCCAGGAAGGCACACCTGAAGCATTCAAAACCGCCGTAGAAGCTCACGCAAAGCATGGCACAACCAGCATCTTCCCAACGCTCAGCAGCAGCACAGTGCCCATGATTGAGAAGGCAGTACAGACCTGCTCAAAACTCATGCAGGAGAAGGACTCCCCTATCCTCGGTCTGCACCTCGAAGGACACTACCTCAGCCCCAACAAGGCTGGGGCACAACAGCCCGGATGGATTAAGAACCCAGACCCCAACGAGTACATCCCCATCGTTGAACACTCGGAATGTCTGACACGATGGGACGCCGCTCCTGAACTTCCCGGTGCACTCCAGTTCGGACGCTACTGCGCTGAAAAGGGCATCCTGCCAAGCATCGCACACACCAATGCCGAATACGACGACGTGAAAGCCGCATTCGAAGCTGGCTTCACACACGTCACACACTTCTACAATGCCATGCCTGGCTTCCACAACAAAATGGGATACAAGTACGAAGGCACAGTCGAAAGCGTCTATCTCATTGACGACATGACCATAGAATGCATAGCAGACGGCATACATGTCCCGCCCACAATCCTCCGTATGGCCTACAAGATTAAGGGCGTCGAACGCATGGCTGTCATCACGGACGCACTTGCTGTGGCTGCCGCTGGACCCGACGCAAAAGCCTTCGATGACCGTGTCATCATTGAGGACGGTGTCTGCAAACTCGCCGACCGCAGTGCACTCGCTGGCTCCATCGCAACAACAGACCGATTGGTACGCACACTGGTACAACAAGCAGAAGTGCCCCTCGAGGATGCTGTACGCATGGCAAGCGAAACGCCGGCACACATCATGGGTGTCTTCGGCAGGAAAGGTGCCCTCGCTCGCGGCAAAGATGCCGACGTGCTCATCCTCGACGAAAAACTCAATGTGCGCTGCGTTTGGCAAATGGGCAAGATAATAGAGAACTCTCTGTTCTGAACACAATAACACGCTGAATACTCCAAATGAACTCCATCCAAGGTCTTTGGCAAAAAGCCATGCGCAACGAGGCATTACGCGAAAAGTTGCGTGTCATCATCTTCCAAAGTGACACGCCACTTGGCAAAGCTTTTGACATTGCCTTGCTTTGGTGCATCGTGGCAAGCATAGTGCTCGTCATCGTCGAAAGCATGCAGTCTATACCGCCAACGACTAAGATGGTGTTCACCGTTTTGGAGTACGTCTTCACATTCTTCTTCACCCTGGAATACCTTTGTCGCCTCTATTGTTCCGAAAAGCCAAAAGAATATGCATTCAGTTTCTTTGGCATCGTTGACCTCCTGAGCACGCTTCCTCTTTACATCGGATGGATATTCGGTCCAGTACGCTACCTTATGATTGTACGCACCTTCCGTCTCATCCGTGTCTTCCGCGTGTTCAAGCTCTTCAGTTTCCTGCAGGAGGGCGATCTCCTGATGCGCTCCATCATCATCAGCGCCCCGAAAATTGGCGTCTTCTTCCTCTTTATGGTCATCATGGTTATCAGCATGGGAACCCTCATGTTTATTGTCGAGGGGAACATTCCAGGCACACCGTTCGTCGATATTCCCACAAGTATCTATTGGGCCGTAGTGACAATGACAACCGTTGGCTACGGCGACATCGCACCGGCAACATTCCCCGGACGCGTGCTCTGCGCAGTAATCATGCTCATGGGCTACACCATCATGGCGGTCCCTACGGGTATTGTCAGCGCACAAATGGTGCACGACCATAAACCGCAAAACAAAGAAGAGAGGTGTCCGGAATGTGGTTCTCCGCTGCCACCGGATGCTCACTTTTGTCCATTCTGCGGGCTGAAACAGACCACAAAGGCTAAAGAAAATGTCACAAACTATAGTTGATAAAGTCGAAGCATTACGCGAATACTTGCGTCGAAACGGGCTCAGCGCATTCATTTTCCCAAGCACTGACCCGCATCAGGGCGAGTATGTACCCGAATATTGGCAGACACGAAAGTGGATCTCAGGTTTCGACGGAAGCGCCGGTACTGCTGTAGTCACCCTTTCCGACGCAGCACTTTGGACGGATAGCCGTTATTTCATCGCCGCCGCAGAACAACTCAAAGGCACGCCCTTCTGCCTAATGAAAGACGGATTACCCGGAACGCCTTCCATCGAAGAGTGGCTCATCAATATAATTTATAATTCACAATTCATAATTCATAATGAGCCGGGCGAAGCAATGGTCAATGGTCAACGGTCTTCCGGCTTGCCGCCTGAGCACCAACGAAGCGCAAGAATGGTCAATGAACAGACGGTCGGCATCGACGGCGAAGTCTTTACCGCGTCTGAAATAGAGGAATTGGAAGCTGCATTGGGCAAGGTCGGCATCCGGCTCCGAACGGACCTCGACCCTGCCGAAGAACTCTGGACAGACCGCCCGCCTATTCCCAAGAACAAGGTCGAGATTCAACCCCTAGAGTTCGCCGGAGAGTCGGCTGAAAGCAAGATAGAACGTGTTCGGCAGGCTCTGAGAGAGCAGAAGGCTGACTGTCTCGTCATCTCCCAACTGGACGAGATTGCCTGGCTCCTCAACATGCGAGGCTCCGACGTGCATTGCAATCCCGTTTTCGTCAGCTATGTCTTGCTCACCCAAAACGATGTGACGCTCTTCATCGACAACGAAAAGCTCGATGACAGCGTTAAGAACTACCTAAATAGAATAGGTGTAAGGGTAAAACCATACAGAGAATTCAAGACCCTCTCCATGTCTCCCTTAAAGGGAGAGGACAAGGCTCAGAAAGCCTCCCCTTTAAGGGGAGGTTTGGTAGGGTCTTTGAAGTCGGTCAAGAACGCTGCCGAGATAGCAGGTTTCCACAGGGCAATGATTCGAGACGGCGTGGCGATGGTGAAGTTCTTGCGTTGGTTGAAGCCTGCCGTGGAAGCCGGCGGGCAGACGGAAATCAGCATAGACAAGAAGCTGACGGCTTTGAGAGCGGAACAGGAACTGTATCGTGGATTGTCGTTCGACACGATTGCTGCCTACGGACCGCATGGCGCCATCGTTCACTACGAAGCAACGCCTGAATCAGATGTCACGCTTGAACCGAAAGGCTTACTGCTTCTGGATAGCGGCGCACAATATCAAGATGGCACGACAGACATCACGCGAACCATCGCGCTCGGTCCTCTAACGGACGAGGAACGACTCGACTACACGCTGGTTCTCAAGGGGCATATCCGCCTGGCGCTCACTAGGTTCCCCGACGGAATAAGCGGCACGCAGATTGATGCCCTGGCTCGATATGCGATGTGGCAGCACGGCATCAACTACGGACACGGCACCGGTCACGGCGTCGGCTCGTACTTGTGTGTGCACGAGGGTCCCCATCAGATACGCCACACATGGAAGCCTGCCCCGCTTCATGCAGGCATGACGGTCACCAACGAACCCGGCATCTACCGACAAGGCAAGCATGGCGTGCGCATCGAGAACACGATGCTCATCGTCGAGGACGGCGAAACGGAGTTCGGTCGCTTCCTGCGTCTCGAACCGCTCACGCTCTGCCCCATCGACCTCACACCCGTCGTCTGGGACATGATGACGCCGGAAGAGGTGGCGTACCTTAATAATTATCATAAGAAGGTATCTGACGAACTCTCGCCTCTGCTTGAAGAAGAAGAAAGGCAGTGGCTCAATGGTCAATGTTCAATGGTCAATGTTCAATAAGACACTATGGCAATCATAAAGACTCTTGCGGGGATGCCTGCTCCCCGATTCGGCAAACATTGCTACTTTAGCGAGGGTGCCGTGATAGTAGGCGACGTAGAGATGGGCGACGACTGCACCGTCTGGTTCAATGCCGTCATTCGAGGCGATGTACATTTCGTAAAGATAGGAGACCGCACGAACATCCAAGACAACTCGTGCATCCATACACTCAACGGCAAAGCGCCTTGCATCCTTGGCGACGACGTGACCATCGGGCACTGCGTCACCCTGCATGGTTGTGAAGTGAAGGACGGCGCGTTGGTCGGAATGGGCGCCACCGTGCTCGACCATGCCGTGGTGGGCAAAGGTGCCATCGTGGCAGCAGGAGCACTCGTGCTCAGCAATACGCAGATTGGCGACGGCGAGCTGTGGGGCGGCGTGCCTGCCAAATTCATCAAGAAAGTTGACCCCGAACAGGCGCAAGCCCTTAACAAAACCTACGCTCGGCACTATATCGAGTACAGCGACTGGTTCCGCGAGGCAGACAGCGACCCAAAGAACACACAGATTGTCACAACCAGCGAAAACTATAAACCAATCTAGGATAACTCTAAACTCTAAACTATGAACTCTAAACTCTTAGCGGCACTGCTGTGCCTATGCTTCCTCGCGTGCAATACAGGCAAGGAGGTCGAGACAAAGACAAGCACCGTAACGAACCCCATTCCGCTTAAGTTCGGCGACCCCTTCCTGCTGCATGCCAGCGACGGGCGTTACTACATGTACGGCACATCGCTGGGCGACGGCTTCGAAGCCTTTGTGAGCGACGACCTCATCCAGTGGGACTCGTGCGGCCAGGTGTATAAAGGCGGCGACTCCACGCAGTGGAACCTCGACTGCTTCTGGGCTCCGGAGGTTTACGAGCGTGGCGGCAAGTACTATCTCTTCTTTAGTTCCAACTACAGAGAGAACCCCACGAACGAAGGCGAGAACTTCAAAATCGGCGTGGCTGTCAGCGATTCTCCGGCAGGACCATTCGTTGACCTCTATGACAGACCTGTCTTTAACCCTGAATATCCTATCATTGATGCCAACGTTTACTTCGACGACGAGACTGGCAAGTGCTACCTCTATTTCAGTCGCTGCTGCTATAAACATGCCGTGGATAGTGAAATAGCCGACAGTCTGCGCAAGGCCGGCAGCTTCCAAGAAATAGAGGAGAGCTGGGTGTATGGTGTCGAATTGAAGCCCGACTTCAGCGGCGTCATCGGAGAGCCCGTGCTGCTGCTCTGCCCGCCAACAGCTCTTTCCGATAAGCAGAGTGAATGGGAAAGCCGCAGCGCCACGCATGGTGAGGTGAACCGCCGTTGGACGGAAGGCAGCTATCTGTTCCGCGAAGGCGACACATATTATATAATGTATAGCGCGAACCACTATGGCGGACAGTACTATGCAGTAGGTTACGCCACTTCCGACAATCCTCTTGGTCCCTTCACGAAGGCCGAGAACAATCCCGTGCTACAGGAGAATGTCAGTCGCGGCGGCACAGTCATGGGCACGGGACACAACATGGTGATTACGATGCCCGATGGAAACCGTTATTGCGTCTATCATGGTCGCATGACAAGCAATCCCGACGAACGCGTCGTCCTAATGGACAAGCTCAACATCGACGAGAATGGCGTCCTCACTGTTGACGGTCCTACGACAGATGCACAAGAGATTGTTTATCAATAAAATGTGTAGGTTCAACAAACACAACTAATACAAATAAAGAACAGCGGCAATGACGTTTTCTAACATCACTGCCGCTGTTCGTAATAAGAGCATCAGCTTCGCTTAGTCGCAGCCAAAGATGTCGCGGGTATAAACCTTGTCTTTCACATCATCGAGGCAGGCTTCATAGCGGTTGGCAACAATTGCTTGAGACTGCTTCTTGAAGGCGGCGAGGTCGTTCACGACGCGCGAACCAAAGAAGCTTTCGCCGTCTTGAAGCGTCGGTTCGTAGATAATGACTTCAGCTCCCTTTGCCTTTATGCGCTTCATGATGCCCTGGATGGCCGACTGACGGAAGTTGTCGCTGCCCGACTTCATGGTCAGGCGGAAGACGCCAATAACACAATGCTGCTCGCTCTCGCTGTTCCACTCGGCATTCTCGCTGTAATAGCCCGCCATACGAAGCACGGCGTCGGCGATGTA
>Ga0310694_10006793_pt1 | contig 10803 bp, 7 predicted proteins | sample 174DNAGHGhighgp2_FD_203884 | JGI IMG/M metagenome (GOLD analysis project Ga0310694, IMG submission 203884) | Sheep rumen microbial communities from Palmerston North, Manawatu-Wanganui, New Zealand - 1742 DNA GHGhigh gp2 (v2) (version 2) | ecosystem: Host-associated > Mammals > Digestive system >... | reverse complement strand
CTGTGCATTACCATTCTGGGAATTCCTTGGGGCAAGCAGCATTTCAAGTTGGCTGGTCTCTCGGTGGCTCCGTTTGGTAAGAACGTAGAGCTCGGCTTCTGAAGATTCTTTGTTGCTGAAACAATTTTGCAAGGCAAGTGTCGAAAAAAACACTTGCTTTGCTTGTATTATGTCGAAAGTGTGCGTATCTTTGCAAAAACAATAGCAAAAGAATGATGAAACGACACACATCTCGGGCCTCTCTGCCCGCACTTTTTGGACTCCTGACGGCCTGTTTCTTGGCCAGTCCTGTGTACTCTTCCGCACAGTCGAATGTCGATTTGTTGACACGACGTTCGCCCATTGCACAACCGTATAAGTATGTGACGGGCGGTCAGATGTCGGGAGCGGCAGTCGATGCCTCGCCCGATCCGTTGGTGAGCTATGTCTGGGATCAACCGAAGGCCACCGATTCGCTGCAGGTCTATGTGGTGCATCCCGTATCGGCTGAGGCTGTGTCTGGCGCTGGCAACTTTACCGGCCTTTCGACGGTCGGTGCTGAGCAATGCGCTGTGAAGGTGAAGGGTACCGGCGTAATTCGTCTGGACTTCGGCACAGAACTGCCGGCCTGGATAGAGGTGGACAGTCCGGACCTGACGGGCGACGTGGAGTTCGGCATCAGCGAATACAATGTGTCCGTACCCCTTGGGAAGGTGAAAAAGCCAGTCCGTTACAACAAGACTTACCGCTTGGAGCTGAACAAAGAACTCTACGAGGGTGTGCGCTACGGCTTCATCTACGTGAATAAGTTTGCCGCTGAATTCAATATCACGTCCATACGTGCCGTCTGCCAAGTGAAGCCGACCAACTACACAGGCTCGTTTGACACCGACAATCCGATGCTCAACCGCATCTGGTATGTGGGAGCATACGATGTGAAGGCCAACTTGCGCGAAGACTGTTTCGGTGCCATCCTGATAGACCGCGGCGACCGCTTCTCGTGGACCGGCGATGCATATCCGGCACAGGCAGCTTCGATGGTGGCGTTCTCAAACTATGACGAGGTGCTGAAGAATCTCTACTGGACCGAGTCGCACCCCAACGGAATAGAGACGTATGAGCTCTACTGGGTGGAGAGCCTGCTGGATTATTATCTGTATTCGGGCGACGAGGACGGCTTCCGTGCTTTGCTGCCAAAGGCTGTGCAGCGTCTGAAGCATGCTTTCGACGTGTTCGACAATCCGCCCGACCTGCACTTCGTCGGTTGGGACCAGCGTTTGGGCACTGGCTTTGACCATCCCAACTGCAGCGAGGGCATCTGGACCTTCAAGATGTGTGCCATCGGTGCGTGGAAGCATATGGCAGCCGTGATGAGAACGTTGGGCGAGGATGCGCAAGCTACCATCTACGAGCGCTGGGCCAAAGTGAAAGGCGTGCAATGCTCCACCGCCTCCGTGCTGCGACAGCTGGGGATGCACTCGAGTGCCGACGCCATCAATGCCGATTTGGTGGCCGACCTCTCGAAACTCTATCACAAAGACTTCTCAGACCGCGAGCAGCGCCTGTCGCTGTCGCCCTTCAACCAGTATTTCGTGCTGAAGGCAATGGCTCGCGCCGGCCACTACGACGATGCTTTTTCTTCGGTGTTCGATGAGTGGGGCGGACAGATTGAGTACGGAGGCACATGCTATTTCGAAGTGTTCCGTCCCGACTGGGCCAAGCACATTGGCACGAACGGTCCGATACCGCACACACAAGCCGGAGTGACGAGCCTCGCTCATCCTTGGGGCGCCGGTGTGGTGGCTTGGCTCAGCGAGGAGATGCTGGGCATAAAGCCTACGGCTGCCGGCTTCAGCACCTTTACGGTGAAACCGCATCTGGCTGGTGCAGCCAAACGTGTCTCGGGGCAGACGATGACGCCTCACGGAGCCATCAGCGCCTCGTTCGACCTGCAGAGCGGACTGCATCGGCTCTCGGTGCCGGAGGGAACGGTCGGTACGCTCTGTCTGCCCAAAGAGGGGATGAGCATGAGCCACGTTATGCTGAATGGCAAGCAGCTGGAGTCGTATTCCGAGGATGCTGATTTCGTCTATCTGCCCGACCTGCAGCCGGGCCAGTATGAAGCGTCTGTGGTTTACGAAGGCACTCCCACCGAAATGAAAACCGAGGAGTGGAAATACGCGATGGACATCAAGGAGATAGACCGTACGACGCATGGCCGCTGGTTTGAGAAATACGGGAAGGACGGATATGTCATTGTGGGCGGACAGGACAATGGCGACGACTTGGAGAAACTGCCGAACTACGTCTCGTCGGTGGTCTTCGACCTTGGTATCCGCAACGTGCTGCGCGAACACAGGGCCATGAACCTCACGCCCATCACTCCCGATGCCATGATTCCGGTCAGCGATGCAGAGGGTGCGCGTAAGGTGCTGAACTGCTACTACTCGCGTGGTACGCAGATGGTGCCCGTAGAGGTGCGGCTGAAGTACAACCATCCGTATCGGCTGGCGGTCTATACGGCCGACTGCGACAAAGGCGGACGCGACTATTTTGCCGAGGCCTTCGATCTGGAGACGATGAACCGCCTGACGCCTTGCACACGTGTGAAGGATATGGAGGGCGGTGTGTATCTGATTTACGAATACAACCGTTCCATCCGTGTGATGCTGAACAATATCCGTGGCGACAACACGCTCATCAATGCTGTCTTCTTCGATGGCGCATCGGAGACGGCTGTCGGTGCTGTGACGAGGGACGAAGACCGGGCGGAGGAGAACATCGCCTATTCGCTCTCGGGCGTCCCCATGCAGGCGAGCACGCAGAAGAGCATCCACGTGGTGCATGGCAAGAAGTTCCTACGCTGACGTATTATATTATATAAGGTATAAAAAGAGAAAAGGACGGGTCACCTCGGTGTGATGCCCGTCCTTTTCGTTTTCAGGTTAGTCGTCGTTATGCCTCCTGCCACTGAGCGCGAATCAGTTCTACGGCTGCAGTGACGGTGTCCTTGCGTTCGCCCTTCGTGCCACACTCCAGTGTGATGAACTTGTCGTAGCCCATCTGCTTCAGTGCGCGGAAGCCATCGCGATAGTCGTCCTTCTCTGCATCTTCGCCCGGCATGAGGCGTCGTCCGCGGCTTGCGATGTGAACGTGCTGCAGGTACTTCGTGCCAGCCGACATGAAGGCTCCGTAGTCGGACGTTTCCTCCTGCATGTGCCAGAAGTCGCCCATGCACTTCACACCTTCGCTCTGAGCGTCGCGTGCAATGGCTGCTGCGTCTGCCACGAGTCGCAGGTAGAAGCACTCGCGGCGATTCAGTGGCTCGAGGATGACGGTGGTGCCACACTTCAGTGCGTACTCTCCCAGTTCGTGGAGCTGCTCGCACAGGTAGTCGCGAGTCTCCATCGTGTGAGGCAGGCAGGGTTTCTGTCCGTTGAAAGCCGGAACCATGATGACGCCAGTGGAACCCAGCTCGCCGGCTGCGGCCACTATCTCGCGCATCGTGGTGTCGAACTTCTCTTTGACAGCAGGGTCTTCGGCCAGAATGAATCCGTCGAATCCGGCGCAGATGGCCGAAACGGTGATGTTGCGGTTCTTCAGTGCGTCCTGAATCTCAGTGACACGTCCGGCCAGCCCACGTCCGCCGGGCTCGAAGCCAACCACTCCGAGGCTCTCCATGAAGTCGAGTTTCTCGTTGAGGTCTTTGCCTGGAGGTATCCCCTCCTGGAAGGAAATCTTCACTTCGGGAACTACCAGCTCTTCTTTCTTAGGCGAGCAGGCGGCAAAGCCCATCGGAGCCACAGCCATTCCGGCCATGCCAAGGAGTGAGCTCTGCATGAATTGTCTTCTTTTCATGTGTTATTCGGTTTAGAGTTTTTGGTTTGTTCTTACTTTCCGGTTCCGGGTACGGGCACGGTGAAGGTGTCCAGCGGCAGGTCGCCCAGCTTGAGTTCGCCCACCTGGCTCAGGTAGTCTTGCTCGGAGGCGCTGATTTCGTCCCATGTTACGGTGTTGCCTGTGTAGGCAGCCTCGCGTCCCATTACGCCGGCCAACGTGGAGATGGCTGTGGCTTCCGACTCGTCGTGCTGTGTGCCCTTGCGGATGTGGTTTACCCAGTCGACGTGCTCCAGTACATAGGGGTTCTGCTGTGCGAAGGTGGAGTTGGAGAGTTCCTCGTCGTACTTCCAGAGTTCATTTCCCTGATAGTCAACAATCTTCCATCCATTGCTGTACCAGATGCCCTTCGTACCGAAGATTACTTCTTCCACACGGTTGCTGCAGCCGTCGATTTGGCGGCACATGCTGTGCAGGTGTACTCCGTTCTCGAACTCGAAGTCGACGCTGAAGTTGTCGTACTGGTCGCCCGTTATGCGGCGCTGACGGCTTCCGAATCCGGTGGCTTTGACGGGCTTCCAGCCTGTCATCCACAGGAAGACGTCGATGTTGTGTACGTGCTGCTCGATGATGTGGTCGCCCGAGAGCCATTTCCAGTTCACCCAGTCGCGGATGTTCCATTCCATGTCGCTCCAGCCGGCTTCGCGGTTGCGATACCAGAGCATGCCTTGGTTCCAGTACACGTTTCCGCCTGTGATTTCTCCGATGAGTCCCTTCTGTATCTGCTCGTAGGCCTGCACGTAGGGGCGCTCGTGGTGGCGCTGTGTGCCGGTGACTACGCTCAGTCCCTTTGCCACGGCCTGCTTGGAGGCTGCCATTACGGTGCGGAAGCCTTTGGGGTCAACGGCTACGGGTTTCTCGAGGAAGCAGTGTACGCCTTTCTCTACGGCATACTGGAATTGGTCGGGACGGAAGACGGGCGGTGTGGTGAGGATTACCATGTCCACCATGTCGATTACCTTCTTGTATGCGTCGAAGCCGGTGAAGCAAGCTTCTTCGGGCACGTCGATGTCGTATTTCTTCTTGAGGTGGTTCCTCTCTTTTTCGATGCGGTCTTCGAATACGTCGCCCAGGGCTGCCACTACGATGCCGTCGGCTGCCTCGAGCAGGTTCTCCACTGCACCGGTGCCACGGCCGCCGCATCCTACGAGGCCCACGCGGAGCTCACGTCCTTCGATTGCCTTGTCGGGCATGTCGGGGATGTAGTATTCACCGGGCTGACGCAGCGGTGTCAGCTTGTCTTTCTTGTCGCCGCAGGAGGCCAGCATTGCAGTTCCTGCCACTGCGCCTGCTCCCAGCATGGCGGAGTAGGAGAAGAAGTCTCTTCTGGTAATGTCTTTCTTTGCCATAGTTTTGTCTGTTTTTATTGGGGTTTTAAAAATCTTATATGTCGTTCTCTCTCTTTATGGTTTTATGTCGGCCGGCACTTCGCATACGACGCGGAATCCTATGCCTTTGATGTCTGAGTACCACCAGATGCTCTTGGGCTGCTGTGGGTCGGTCTTCAGCCAGGCTACGTGTTCGGTGTGTGCACGTGCTGCGCAGCGAACGGCTGAGGCGTCGTCGGTGTAGTTTCCTCCGCGCACCACGTATTCGTCTCCCTCGGTGCAGATCGGGTCGTGCACTCCGTCATCCCAGCGGTTGTAGGTGTCGGGTGTGTATTTGTCGGCGCAGTATTCCATTACGTTGCCCAGCATGTTCTTCAGGCCGAATGGGTTGGCTCCCACACGTTTGGGCTCCTGTGTCTTGGCCATGCTGTTGTTGGCATAGATGACGTAGCGGTTGATGTTTGTGGTGTCGGGTGCGACGAAGTGGCGCATAAAGCCTTCGTTAGAGAATTTCTTGGGCGAGCCTTCGAAGAAGTAGGGTGTCTCTGTGCCTCCGCGTGCTGCGTACTCCCATTCGGCTTCGGTGGGCAGTCGGTAGTGCTTGCCTGTCTTCAGCGAGAGCCACTGGCAGAAGGTCTCGGCGGCGTAGTGTGTCATGGTGATGGCCGGTCGGCTGTCCATTCCCCATCCTTGGTCGGGGTAGCCGAAGGGTGGAGTGGGGCCTGACACGGCGTCCACGTCGGGCCGGTTGTTGTTGGCATAAATCTTCTCGGGCGGTGTGCGTCCTTCGGACATTGTCTCGTTGTAGAAGCCCCAGTACTGGTCCCACGTGATTTCTGTCTCTGCCATGAAGAAGGCCGAGATGCTGACCTTGCGCTGCGGTCCTTCGTCTTCGGCTCGGAATGCTTCGTTCTTGGGGCTTCCGATGGTGAAGGTGCCGGCTGGTATGGCTTTCATGGATATCCTGACGGCTGTGCCGGGCACTGTCTCCTCGAAGTCCTGGAAGGCGGTCAGTGTAGCAGCGCTGGCAAATCGTGTGGTGTCTTTTATGGTGATGGTGCCTTCTACCTTGCCGTGGTGATAGTTGGGCATGTAGTGTCCGGCGTCGAGGTGGCAGCTGATGCACTGCAGGCCGAGTTTCTCTTCGTTCTCCTCGTAGTAGAGGTGCGCCTTCACAGCATCGTCGCTGACGCCTTGTGGGAAGAGGTTTTGGTGGCACTGCTTGCAGCTCTCGTTATAGACGATCTTCTGTGCGTGGCTGAGTTCGCTTTTGGCTTCCCAGTTGATTTTCTCTTTGTCCTTGGTCATGTAGGCATAGATGTCCTTCACTCCCATTCGTGCCTTGGCTGTGAAGTGTTTCCATGTGCCTCGGGGCGGCAGGTGGCAGGCGGCACAGTCGGTGGGCACTCCGCTCTTGTTGTTCTTCGAGTGCAGTGATTGGTTCCACGCCAGGTCTGCCTTCTCGTGTACGTGACAGGCCATGCAGGCCTCGTTGGTGGAGGTGGCTTCCCACATGTAGTCGAAGCCTATCATTGCGGCTATTCCAACCAGCAGTCCTGCCAAGGAGAAATATAGATATTTCTTGCTTTTTTTCTTTTCGGCCATGTCAGATGAGGGCTTATTCCCTACAAAGTTACGAAGATATTTTCAGACGCAGTGTCTCCGAGTGCGCATTTCTTCGTCGGCGTGGCCGATTTTTTGTTTTTTTAACATTGCGGCACTTCTGCCTTCCTGCACCTGCTGCATTCAAAAAACGAAAATGACCAAATGACCAAATGACCAGCTTGGAGGTCAGAAGGGGGCAGTGGCTTTGGTGTGCCATGCGGATTAACCCCGAAGGGGTGTTAGAGCACAGGCAGGGGTGAAGCCCCTGCAAAAGGATGCGCCCCGCTTGGCAGCCCTGAAATGGCGACAGAATGATTGGCTCTGTCGCACCTTCGGCGCTCTGTTTTACGTTCGGACCAGAAGCAGGGACTGTCGCCCCTGCCTGTACTTTTCAGCCCCTTCGGGGCTCTTGCCTCGTGATGTGTCTTGCGCCATGCGGTGAGATAGGTGCTTCACCTCCGTGTCATCCCGACGACAGGCAAGCCCAGGCCGCAGAGAAACGACTCGATGTCGTTTCGTGCCTGAAAGCTTGGTGAGGGCAGTGCTCTGCCCGAGGGTGGCAGATCTCACTCAATCGTGCCGGTTGGGGATTCTTCCTCCGCTTCGCTCCCCCAGAATGACAATGGGTGTGGTGTGGGATGTGGTCAAAGACAACGGACGCAATTTGCGCCCGTTAACTTTCACTGGTGCAGCCTTTATATAAATGCTGCGTCAGAAACGATATATAATACCCAACTCGGTGCTCCCCGTCACCATAAAAGTCGGTAACCATTCGCCCTCATCGTACTGCGTACCCAGCAGACCGACTGAGGCCGCCACCTGCCAATGTGGAGAAAACTGATAACGTAAGGATGGGGCTACTCCAATGGCTGCAGCACCCACCTCACTTTGGAAAAGAAGCTCAGCATGCGCTTTGACATCGAAGAAGAACTTTCCATTGTTCCAACAGTTCAACCGCACAAAGGGGTCGGCAACACCTGCAATCTCGGAGTCTATCAGACTAAAGCCCAACATGGTACCAACGGCCCATCGCTCATTGAACTCATAACCCACTTTGGGCTTCATCACCCAGCAGAAAGCATTATTCACATTACCAACACCGCCGGTTCCACCCACAAATATTCGCGCTGTAGAAGGCAAACTAACTCCCATAGTAAGAAGGAGTGCCATAATCATCTTTTTCATATTCATCCTTTACTTATTTCATTAATTACACTCGCGAATGCAGGCTCTGCCGTTCCTCATTTTTTTCTATGTGGCGTGTCCCGTGCCATGCGGTCTTTGACAAGCAAAGACCCTACGGTTGATGCGACAAAGTGCCTTGGGGATGAGGGTTTTCCTCCCCTCGCGGGAGGTCAGGAGGGGGCTTGGAGGTCGGGGGGGGGCTGTGTGCCCCGTCCTGTCGGCTTACGGTCTGTTGGTCTTCAGCGGGCGATAGTGTATGCCCATTTCGGTGAGTCGTGGCAGGTGTTTTTGCAGTCGTGGCAGGAATTCGTCCCACTGCTGTTCGGCTCTGGGTGTCCAGGCTTTCTCGGCAAGTGCGAGTGCCCGCGGGAAGACTTGCCAGTTCATGCGTTCCACGGTGGGAATCCATTCGCCCCAGATGTTGGCTTGCATGCCTTTCACGAGTCGTAGCTGCTGCGGGCTGAGGTCGGTGGGTACGATGTCGCCCTCGTAGAGTGTCTGCAGTGTCTGGTCGGTCTGTGCGTAGTCGAAGTAGCAGAAGGTGAAGGGGCAGAGTACCACTTCGTTGCCCATCTCGGTGGCTCGCTGTGTCACGTCGGGGTGGTCGCCTCGCCACCAGTGTACGGTGGCTGTCTTCGAGAGTCCGCCTTCGAGTATCTCGTCCCAGCCCAGAATCTTGCGTCCGTGGGCGTTGAAGTATCGCTCCATGTGCTTGGTGAACCATGCCTGCAGCTCGCTTACATCGCGCAGATGCTCTGTCTGTATGCGTTTCTGGCAGTCGGTGCATTGTGTCCAGCGTGTGCGGTTCACTTCGTCGCCGCCGATGCTGACGTACTCGTAGGGGAAGAGTTGGAACACCTCGGCATAGACCTTCTCGGCGTATTCTATGGTGGTCTCCTTGCCCAAGCAGAGCGGGTCGTTGCCGTCGCCCATGCAGCTGAGCCACGGGTAGCACTGGCAGGCTATGTGGGTGTGTCCGGGCATGTCGAGTTCGGGTACTACGTCGATGCCTCGCTGTGCTGCATACTCCACCACCTCGCGTATCTCCTGTTGTGTGTAGTAGCCTCCGTAGAGTTCCTTGCCGTCGGGTGTCTCGCGGATGTACTTGCGCGGGATGAGCAGGTCGGGGTTGTTCTCCTTGCCGGCGCGATCCATGCAGCCGCGGTCGAGGTGGTTGTACGGGTGCCAGGCTCCCTCGTCGGTGAGTTTGGGGTAGGCCTTAATCTCGATGCGGCTGGCTTGGCTGTCGGTGAGGTGCCAGTGGAACTTGTTGAACTTATAGACGGCCATCTGGTCGAGCAGCCGCTTGGTGTCTGCGACCGAGTAGAAGTGCCGCACGGGGTCGAGCATGAGGCCTCGCCAGTGGAACTGCGGCCGGTCTTTGATGCAGACGGGCTGCACGGTCCAATCCATGCCCTCGGTGGGCGTCAGCCGTTCTATCTCGGGCGGCAGCAACTGGCGCAGGGTGGCTATGCCGCAGATGATGCCTCGTGCGCTGTGAGCTGTGATGCGTATGCGTCGGCTGTCGGCTGTCAGCTCGTAGCTCTCGTCCTGCTCGTCGGGCTCTGTCAGCCGTAGTTCTATCCGTCCCGTTCCCGACTTCACCTTGATGCGCAGCCCAGTGGAGCGTGTGAGCACCTCTTGGAGATACGTGGCAGGGCCGTGGAGACGCGCATCGTTGATGGCTATGGTGGTGCTATTCTTCAGGCGGAAGGGTTCGCCTGCCATCTCCGTCACGGATACGGGTTTCGGTATGATGTCTGTTTCGGCCTTCGCCGCCGTGGCTGCAAGCACGAGGCATGCAAAACATCCAAGGATGAGTTTCGTACGCATGTTTTTAGGTTATAGCCTTTTCATTCAGTTTCTCGACATCGCCCAGCCGAGCTTCATGCCGTTGTAGCTCTTCAGCAGGGTAGAGAGGCTGGCCATGTTCGAGGTCATTGCAGCCAGTCCGGTGGCCATCGTCAGCAGCTTGTCGGCATCGTAGAGCATGTAGAGCTCTCCGCCCGTCACGGTGCAGGTGCAGCTTACGCTGGCCATGCCCAGTGCGCCCTGGATGGTGAGGATGTTGTTGGCATACGTGTAGGTGCCGTTCACAGCACGTCCGTTCAGCGTCAGCACGCATGTGTTGTCGGGGTTCAGCATCAGTGTCGACTTGCCGGCCGTGAAGCCCATCTTCTTCAGCTGTGTGCCCAGTGTGGACTCAATCTTGTTGCTGGCCACAGCGCTGCCCAGTTTGGCCAGGATGTTCTCGCTCTCGAACACCACCTTCGGGCCGCTGTAGACCCACGTGCCCTGGATGCTGTTCTTCGATGCCACACTGCCCGTCAGCAGCGAGTTCAATACGGTGCCCACCACGTTCGAGCCGTCGCCCGTCAGCACCGTTGTGAGCAGGCTGCCTGCAGTGCCTGCGGCGCTTGTGTTGTTGGTGGCAGTACTACCTGCGCCTCCGATGGCGCAACTGTTCATTCCCAGGCTGGCACCCACGATGGCCAGCAGAGCAATTAGCTTTTTCATACCTTCTTAGATGTTTTTATGTGTTATTGTTTACATTTCTTTCACCTTGCAAAGTTACAAAATAATCTTGAATTCTATGAATAAATCGGCAAAAAAAACGCTGCCCTTCCCACATATTTTGTCAGTGCGCCCACCACGCGCGCGTGCACCCCCTTTATGGACTATGGACTGTGCACTGTGAACTATGAACTAACCCCCCCGCGCGCGGTCATTTGGTCATTTGGTCATTTGGTCATTTTCGTTTTTCAAATCGCACACTTTCCTAACTATTAAATAATATTTAATAGTGGTG
>Ga0310694_10006792_pt1 | contig 10803 bp, 9 predicted proteins | sample 174DNAGHGhighgp2_FD_203884 | JGI IMG/M metagenome (GOLD analysis project Ga0310694, IMG submission 203884) | Sheep rumen microbial communities from Palmerston North, Manawatu-Wanganui, New Zealand - 1742 DNA GHGhigh gp2 (v2) (version 2) | ecosystem: Host-associated > Mammals > Digestive system >... | reverse complement strand
AGTTTGAAAAAGACGGTTATACGTGGAATCAGAATGAGAGTCTTGCAGACCTCATTAAGCCAGAGCGCATACGCCAGATAAAACTCGACATCATCCGTCGCCAGAAAGAAAGCCGAGCCAACAACAATGGAACTACCCTCGCTGAAATCCTAGGCGATGATATTATGTGTACAAACTGCTTTATATAAACGCTTATGCTGTACGAGGTAGATTGGGCTGAAGATGGAACATATAGACCTGGAGAATACAATTCGCCAGAGAAGTTCTTCAACGACTGTTTGGTGAATAGCAAGGAGTTTGACCTTCAATTAGGTTATTTCAGTTCTGCAACTATCAGCGTGCTTGCTGACGGCTTCGCCACGTTTATCTCGAATGGTGGAAGAATGCGACTGGTTATCAATCATATCGTCTCAGAAGAAGACAAAGAAGCCATTAGCAAAGGCGTACATGGTGGAGTTATCGACTGCTTTGACCTGACTAACTTCGAGACCCTACGCCAGACTTTTGACGAATATCAGCAACAGTTCTTTGAGTGCTTAGCGTTCCTTATCTATAACAAACGTATTGATATACGCATCATCAAGCCAAGAAACAAGAAAGGAATCAGTCACACAAAGTCTGGCCAGTTCAGAGATGGTGATAGCGTTACCTCGTTTACTGGTTCTGCTAATTTCACAATTAGTGGCTTGTTTAATAACCTTGAAGAGATAAAGATAGATCGAAGTGATTCCATTGACATGATGGTCCAGAAACGTATCAAAGGACAACGGGAGGAATTCGATACCATTATGGAGGGAAAGAAAAAGAATGTAGAGTATCTTTCTCCAGAGAATTTGGTGTCTGCAATTATGTCGAATTATGGTGATAAAGATATAGAGGAACTTCTTGATGTGGAAGCAAAACTTCGCAAAATCAAGAAGGAACGAGCTATTCGTGAGAGGCAAGAACGTATAGATATGGTTTGCGAGGATTTCGAAATAGAACCGCGTTTCCCTTATCCTTCAGGCCCTCGTGAATACCAAAAGACTGCATTTGAGAATTGGAAGAATAACAAACAGAGAGGCCTTTTTGCGATGGCCACAGGAACGGGTAAGACTATTACCTCGCTAAATTGCCTTTTCGAGATTTATCAGCGAAAGGGATACTATAAGGCCATCATCCTTGTTCCAACTATCACCCTTGTTAATCAATGGGAGCAGGAATGCAGGAAGTTCCATTTTGCGAATATCACCAAGGTATATTCTAAAAACTTGACTTGGCGTGATGAAGTAGAACGCATTCTCTTCAATGAGAAATACAAGACAGAAAGAGAGCCGGAAGTCTCATACATAATTATATCAACTTACGCATCGTATTCAAGGGAAAAGGTTTTCAATGTCCTTAATGGATTTGACAAAAAGCGCTTGTTGTTGATAGCAGACGAGTGCCACAATATGGGTTCTGGCTCCTTGGTTAAACGATTGAAAGAGATTCCGTATCTTAGGCGTATAGGCTTGTCTGCTACACCTGAACGTCAGTTTGATGACGAAGGAAACAAGAGACTTAATAAGTTCTTTGGCTCTGAGGAACACTATACATACGAGTATAGTATGGAAGACGCTATCAGGAATGGTGTACTATGCAAGTATATGTATTATCCTCATGTTGTTAGGCTAACTCCTGACGAGATGAGCGCTTATGTGGAATTATCCGAGAAGATAGTAAAATATTTCAACTTCAATACAGAGACGTTTGACCATATTGACGAGATCCTGAAGATGATGTTACTCGCTCGAAAGAGAATAGTGCATAAAGCAGTTAACAAATTGGAGGTATTTAAGTCTATTATTGAGAAGAGATTTGAAGAAAAAGGCAATTTAAAATACTCTTTGATATATGTTCCTGAAGGCAATAAACCTGATTATGTGGGCGCCCAAGATGACTTTGACAGGAACGAGAATATTGATGATGACAACGATGCTGAACACCTTATAAATATATATACTCAGGCAGTAACTGAGGTTGATGACCATGTAACAGTAAGGAAATTCGTTTCTGGTCAGAAAGATAGAGATGAGATTCTATATGATTTTGCTGAGGGCAAACTCCAAGTGCTTACATCTATGAAGTGTCTTGATGAAGGCGTGGATGTTCCTCGAAGCGAACTGGCCATTTTCTGTTCTAGTACAGGAAACCCACGTCAGTTCATTCAGCGTCGTGGACGTGTGCTAAGAACGCACCCAGACAAGAAAATGGCAGAGTTACATGACCTAGTTGTCCTTCCTGAGGTTAATCCCTATGGCGATAGTTATCGCATGGAGCAATCGCTCGTTAGAGGTGAACTTTTAAGAGTGCGGAACTTCGCTAATCTATCAGAAAATCCTTCTTATTCTGAATTAGAATTGAGAGAGGTGTTAGATCATTACGCATTAACAATCTAAAACAATTATAGCTTATGACAAACAAAGAAAGAATGCTTCACATGGTTCTTGACGATCCAAAGTTGCAAGAACTGTACGGCTACGACAAATCTGAATACGAGGATTTATACACGGCTATGAATTCTGATAATGTTGTAGTTGCGGCAGTGGCTCGAATAATAAAAAACCTTGATGGTTCACTCGACGAAAGCGTTCAAAAGAAGGTCTATATGACAGTGTTTAACTATATCAATGACAACTTTTTGCTATGATTATTAAGAGAATAGAAATCCAGAATTTTAGGAGCTATTACAAAGACAATACATTTGAGTTATCAAATGGTTTAAACTTAATTATAGGCTCTAACGGTGATGGAAAAACCACTTTTTATGAGGCACTTGAATGGCTTTTCCGCACAGACGGTACAAATAAAATGGATACAAAATATATATCCAAGAAAAGAAGTGAAGAACTAATGCCTAACAATTCTGACGATGTTCGTGTCGCTATGACCTATGAACATAAAGGAAGAACTAAATTATTAGAAAAGATGTTCCACTTCACTAAGTCTTTTGATGGTGAAGTGTCAACATCAAATTATTCTTTCTCTTTGATAGAAGGGAATGGGGTTGAACGAATCATTAAAGATGGTGTTAGTTTTGACAAAGATTTGCCATCTGAGATGCGCAAATTTATCATGTTTAAAGGTGAGCAAGATTTGAATATCCTTGAAAAATCAAATTCCTTGAAACAACTTGTTGATGAATTTAGTGAAGTACAGGATTTTGAGGCATATTTCTCTTTTATGGAATTTGCAACTAAAAATGCGGAACAAGCTCGAGATAATGCTCAAAGGCTTGACAAGAAAAACGCAGTTAAAATTAAATCGTTAAATCAGACTATCGAGCAAGAGAAGGGTTATTTATCAGATATTGAGCGAGAAATAAAATTAAAGGAGGGTGAAGCAGAAAGTTTTGAGGGATTGTTAAAGAATATCGAACAAAGTGAAGAAGCGGCAAAACTCCTCAAGTCCGTCAACCAAAGAATTGAGCGTCTTTCTCAACGCAGAAGCGAAACTGCAGGTCGAATCAAGGAGAATTATACCATAAATTTGCTTGATGACATGTGGATACTTATGGGATTTGCAGCTACCGCAGAAGAGTATTCTTCTAAGATTAATATCCTTATGAATGAGAGAAAAAAAAGGGAAGATCAATATCTTGTGACAGCTGGAGTAGAGAAAGCAATAAAGGCTGCTGAAAGAGGTTTTACCTCACTTCCTGCCCATATTCCTGGGAGAAAGATAATGGAAGATATGCTCAATGAAGAGGTTTGCAAATTCTGTGGCCGTAAAGCCGAGAAAGGAACAGACGCATGGAATTTTATGCACGACCGTTTAGAAGAATACAAAGCATCACTAAGAGGACAAGCAGACGAAGGTATTGAACCATTATACAAGACAAATTATGTAGGTGAACTACAAAAGAGAGACACGACACTTAACGATAATCTTGCAGAGGTTGTAAAAATGCGACGCAAAATACAAGATGCTATTGCTTTCAATAACCGGTTGCATGATGATATAAAGAAGATTGATGCGAATCTCTCCTCTGAGTTTGAACAGAAAAAACGCATTTTAGCCCAGGCGGATGGTTTAACTGAGGAACAACTTCTAGCCAACTATGATAATATTTCAGAATGGATGGACAAAAAGAATCGAGCTGTTAATAGAATTGATATACTGAAACGGCAAAGAGAACAGCATCGAGCAACTCTTGAGGAGGCAGAATTAGCTCTTAGTAAGACTTCTGAAGGTACAGCTGCAGAGATGTATGCAAAAACAGCCCTTATTATTCAACAAATTTCTAATGCATTCAAAAATGCTAAAGAAGAGAATAAAAGAAGATTGCTTGATGCCATTGAAGAAAAATCAAATCTATTCTTAGAAAAATTAAACACGAATGATTTCAAGGGAACAATAAGAATCATAGAAAAGCAAAATGGACAGGGAGAAGCTTTCTTAATGAACAATGATAGTGTTCGCATCTTCAATCCAAATACAGCCTTAAAGACAACATATCTCATGTCAGTTTTGTTCGCTATTGGTAATTTGTCAAGTGAAAGAGATGGAACGGAATTACCATTACTTTTCGATGCACCTACATCGTCATTCACAGATACAAAAGAGAATGAATTCTTTAGAGTTATTAGTTCATTACAAAAACAAGTTATAATTGTTACCAAGAGTTTTCTGCGCGATGGCAACAACGGAGAGACAATACTTGACATTTCAAGAATTAGTGATATTGATGGCTGCATTTTCCGAATAGAGAAGAAACGCCCATTCGATGACAAGAAATTAGGCACTATACAAACGACAATAACTAAAATCAAATAAACTATGGCAGAGACATTTAACGATATAGAAGAACTCGTAAAAAAAGACGAGAAAATAATAGAAAAATGGGGACGGAGAAATCCAAGATTTGAGAAACGTTACGAACAAAGTGTAATGCGTATTATTTCTGACTATGGTATTGGCTCATCTGGCAATATGAATGCTAAAGGCAAGATTCTTGGAGCTGGTTATGAACCTTATATTATGGCTTTCTTTATAGGTCTATATGCTGACAAAAAAATACCTCTTTCTGAAGATTCTGATGAAGTCAAGGGGTTGGGCCAACCTTTACAGTTTTGGGGTAATCTGGATTCAAAGAAAGATCGTAAGGCATATCCCAACTTAAGGTCATATATTTTTATTGCCTTAGTTGCAAAAACTGATATTGATTGGATTGCCCTTGATAGAGGGGACATGGATCCTGGATTTGTTGTAACGGCCCTTGTTAAAACAATGGAAGAATATGCCAACTATGGTTTCTCTGTTATGGAAGAAAAACTAAGTGGGGATAAGGGATATTTCTTTTCAAACAGAGCATTCCTAGACTTGTTTTTGCAATTAACTGACAAATCTGCTGAACAGAATGACGAAGAAGAAATAGAAGAATTGTAATTCAGTAAATTATGGACTACGTTGAAGCTTTCAAAAATCTGAAGACAAACAACAAGTATGGTAGGAAATCACCTCACAAAGCGATATTAATGCTGACGGTCATTGAACTCTACGAACAAATGGCTTTGACAGATAATGAAATCCACTACGACGAGAAACTAAAGTCTATGTTCTTGAAAGTATGGAATAGAGTGCTGCCTGACGAACCTCTTTTCCATCCAGAAGCGTATTTGCCATTTTGGTATCTGCAAAGTGATAGTTTTTGGCATATTGTCCCAAACAGAGGAAAAGAGGATATACTATCCTTAATGCGTGACACTAATATAAAACCATCAGAGGCCAAACTATACGATTGTGTTAAGTATGCAGAACTTGATGAAGATTTGTATTTCCTTATGACATTGCCATCTGGTCGTTCGTCGTTAAAGAGAGTATTACTTGAAACCTACACCAATCTTTCAGAAAGACAGATAGACAGAATGGCGGAAAGTGTTGACAACGCTATTGATTATTCTGCCTCTGCTATATCTGATTACGAGAAGATTATTTCTAAAGAAATAAATGAAACAAAAACTAATGTTATAGATGTGGACGAAGAAACATTACTTTCATTTAATGGGCTTAGTGAAGATTTGCGGATAACTCTTAATTATGAATATTACTCTTTCCTTAAAAAGCATCGGAGTGATAGAGAGATGTTCAAAGAAGTATGTCCAACTATTTTTGATTTGTATCATAATATTGTAAATCATCCGATACATAAAGATGAGATAACTCCGTCTGTTGCTTTTCTTTATGAAAATTTCCTTTTAGACTTAAAGATTGCCCTAATGAGCGAAGATGGGGCAATGGAATTGATAGATAATATTGAAGATGCTATTGATTTATTGCGTGGGAATATCAATAATGTGGAAAAAACGGAACCTATTGCAGAAACTGATGATGTTGCCCCATCAGTAAGTGATATCGAGAAGCCTTTTTGTGATGTTGAAAAAACAACGCTTTCTTTGGAGTATATTATAGAAAACAAAGCGAATCGATGTTACATAATAGATAATCAAGGTGAGCGAGTCTTTTCGTCTGATGGAGAGCTTATAAGGCTCAATAAGATTTTCTACAAAATCAATTATACAGATTCTTTTGTATCGATGATTATCATTCAAGAAGATAGTATGGGGAAGTTCTCATATGGAAGAAGGATACTCTCAATTCATTCTCGTTCTCCACTTTATGGCAGACTTGATAAGCAAAACTATTTGAAACAATTTAAAGCAGTTAAATATGATGAAGATTGTGATGAATATTATATTCAAGTAGATGATAGGTGGTATGGAAGTTCTGGATATTATGCAGATCTCAATGAGAACGAAAAAAATAATAATTTAGATGCCAAATCATTCTTAGAACCTCAGACTTCTTCTTCAGTTGAAGAAAAATCTTCTGATGTTATGCAAGTTGAGCATGTGTTTCTGGATTCACGAGGAAAAGTTATTGAAAAGATAACATCTTCTCAACTTGACATTTCTTCGGAGGACAGAAGAGGGAAAAGTTGGACAAAAGAGGAGGAGGAGCTTATTGCACGCTATTTCCAACAAGGAATGAATACTGCAACTATTGCTCAGAATCTTGGGAGAACGGAAGTGGCTATTAAGTCTCGACTAGCAAAACTTGGCTTGATAGATTATACATACGGTCAAGAAGATAAAGAATCAATTATCAAAGAAGAAACTAAGTTGTCTAATGAAGATGACTTTAGGATTGAGAATGGTTTTACAAAATGTTCAATATTCAACAAAGCTGGTGAAAAAGTATTCTCTGAAGAAGGTAAACTAAAATATATAGGTGGGAAACTTTATCGTTTAAAACTGATGAACGTATGCTTTACACTAAAGAGTATGCGTTTTAATGGTTCAATATGGATGAAAGGAGAAAAGAAAATAGTGGCTTACCCTCAAACAAAACTGTATAGGATATTGGATAGTTCTGTTTATTATATCGAGGATGTAGAAGATATAGTTGACGCTCCTATCTTCGAGAATTGCAAATTGAAAGTAAAAGGCATATGGTATAAGTATAACGGCGACTTAGTCTCAGACGAAAACGAGAAAGTTAGTAAAGTGCAAATACGGAATAGTGACAAACTTAGAATACAAAAAAGTCCACTATATGCAGTAAGAAAACAAGCCGTATTAAGAGCAATGAGTTTCTTTAGGTTGCCTGCAAAAATAAAAGATATTGTTAGAACGATAAGCAGAACAGCTTGGGGATCTACTATCAAAGAAGCTGATGTGGAGGATATTCTCAATACCTTATCGGAGGTGGACTCTGTTGAGGATAAGTATATCTTACGTAAGAAATTGTGAAGTGCTTTTTAATAAGTATACTTTGAATTATCGCTTTTTATTTGTATCTTTGCCATCGGAAACCAATAACGAAGGGCTATGAACAGAGTGATTCAATTCTTCAGCTACGAGCAGTGCTACCAGCACTACACCAAACGAATAATGAACATTAGGCAGGCAAGGATTCATGGTGAAACCATCGTGGCAAAGCCTGTGCTCATGGTGGCAATCATAGATGGGATAGAGGCGAATGTGTTTAGAAACAATCAGTTTTATATCAATGATTGGCTCGTAGGTCGATATAACATGTTGATGTCGCTATATGCCAAGGATTCGCAGTTTGATGATGTGGCAGGTATAGAGAAACCATTTTGGCATTTGGAAACAGATGGTTTTTGGCATCTAAATTATCCTGGAGAACGACTCGGTAAAGGTCGTACTCCATCGAAAGCATGGCTAAAAGAGAATGTGGAGTTCGCATACTTTGATGAACCTCTATGGATATTGTTACAAAACAAAGAATGGAGGATGAAACTGCGTGACTACATCATTGAGCATAAACTCTCTGATGATAGCTGGTTAGGAAAATTTGCAGCAGAGGGTCTCGGAGCTATTGCAGCTTTGATTATTGCTGCTTAATTCAGACAAATCAGTATCGCAATGTGGCTAGTATATCTTAAAATAATGTATGACAGCTTCGGATGGGCATGAACCAGGGGGACTGGTACCTGTCTTAACAGAGCCACCATCGTGTGGCTCTTTTTTATAATAAGGTGGAAGAAGGAAGAGGGAAGAAGGAAGAGGGAAGAGGGAAAATTGTGTTGGAAAGCGTAACATTTTCAGATTTTGCATACTATAATAGTAGAGAAATGTGTAACTTTGCAGAAGAAATTGAAGATATGGCAAACGAAATTAATAATTCGAAACGAGATTTGACGATGTTGTCAAACGGACTGGCAACAAGTGATTCTGAATATGTGAGACTTGTCTCACTAATTTCAGATACTTGGGAGAATGCTAAGGGAAGGGCTGCTCTTGCAGTAAACACAGAATTACTCGAAGCCAATTGGCAGACGGGTAGATACATCGTGGAGTTTGAGCAACAAGGAAATGCAAAGGCTCGCTATGGGGAACAACTGATTACAAATCTTGCTAAGGACTTAACACGCTTAAGAGGCAGGGGCTTCAGTCGCTCTAACCTTATCTATATGCGCAAGTTTTACCTAACCTTCCCAAAAAGTGAGACGCTGTCTCACCAATTGACATGGAGTCATTATTTTGAGTTGCTGAAGTGTGATGACCCGTTGGAGATGCAGTTCTACATGAAGGAGTGTATCAACCAGGGGTGGAGGGTAAGAGAATTGAAGCGGCAGATAAACTCTTCGCTATTCCAGCGACTTGCGCTCAGTACGGACAAGGAGGGAGTTCTGGCTCTCGCGAGTGAAGGTCATCAGGTACAGACGGCTAATGACATCATACGAGATCCATTCGTGTTGGAGTTTACGGGCCTCCCCAAACAGAAGCGCTACAAGGAGAAGGACTTGGAAGATGCACTGAAAGCCAACATGGAGAAGTTCCTATTGGAGCTTGGAAGGGGATTCGCTTTCATTGGACGCCAGTATATCGTACCCATTGGTGCAAGACGATTCAAAGTTGACTTGGTGTTCTACCATGCCATTTTGAAATGTTACGTTCTAATTGACTTGAAGCGGAATGAGATAAAACATAGCGACATTGGTCAGATGAATCTCTATCTGAACTATTTCAAGAACGAGGTGTGTCAGCCAGACGATAATCCACCTGTTGGTATTGTACTGGGAGCACGAAAGGATGAGCTCCTGATGGAGTATGCCCTTCAAGGGATAGACAACCAGCTGTTTGCAGCCCGATATCAGCTCTACCTGCCTAATCGCGAGGAACTGCAATCAGAGTTAGATAGGCTATTGGATAATACAAAGTAGTTGAGTCAAGTGAATCAAGGGACTGACACCTGATCTTGTTCTAATCTATCTGAGCCACCATCGAGCGGCTCTTTTCATATAAATTGATTATGGGCTCGTTTCTACCAGTCACCAATTAAAATGGGTATTCGAATCCGTGAGACTCGTAATAGTCTTTGAAGTAATTATCGAACCCTCTCTCTTCGTAGTACTCGTAATTCCTTATCTTTGAATTTGTGGGAGCAGTATGCTTGCTGAAGTCAAACTTGATCTTACGGCAAAGAACATCACTTCCTGTCTGCAAGTCTGCACCCCAGGCTATCATAATCTCCCAGAGAACAGCTTCTGTCTGACTATCGGTATAATCCCAATCAAAATGTACAAACTCTCCTGTTTCATAAAAATGCTTCAAGATAGCTAGGAAAACCCAGCTGTAATGCTTATTCCATAGATGGTTAAACCAAAGTGCAGCTGATCCCTTCCCAAGGTCACGCTCAAAACATGCAAAAAATTCGTCATCGCTCATCGTGACAGTCTTAAGCCACGGAAACTTTTTGCTTTCTTCATCGTAATAAGCCTGCTCTTCCGCAGTCATATCTCTAAAAATCTTTCCCATATTACACAAATATAAGTTATTAAAGTATCAAGCTCTCTTCAGAGTTTTAATTGAGAATGCCCTTGTTACGCTTGGGCTTATGACGGATATCCATGTCGGCCATGCCTGTTGGCATCGAGCCGTTGGCCAACTTGTCGCCCATCAGTGACTTTTTGGCGGCTGCATTCAACTGGTGCTTCATCGCTGCCAGTATTTCTTTGTTTTGATAGTCCTTAATCATATGTCGTTTGTTAAAATCGAGATGCAAAGGTACTCATAAATTTCGAGATATCGTCCGATTTAGCTAAAAAAAATAGGAAGCCTGGAACTAGGGGGACTGGTCCCTGTCTCACATGCAGCCAATGTAGTCGCATACTCGTTTATTTCCTACTATTTATATAAAAAAGTAAAGAAATTAGGTGGTTTCAGAAATAATGTGTAACTTTGTATGCAATTATAGACAATGAATATGAGTAAGTCAATTAATATTCTTGATAAAGATTATATACAATGGATT
>Ga0310694_10006789_pt1 | contig 10806 bp, 8 predicted proteins | sample 174DNAGHGhighgp2_FD_203884 | JGI IMG/M metagenome (GOLD analysis project Ga0310694, IMG submission 203884) | Sheep rumen microbial communities from Palmerston North, Manawatu-Wanganui, New Zealand - 1742 DNA GHGhigh gp2 (v2) (version 2) | ecosystem: Host-associated > Mammals > Digestive system >... | reverse complement strand
AATTGATACTGTTACTGAAAATATCGATGAGGATGAAATGAAGTCTATGGGTGAAAGAATGATGTCTGACACCTATAACTATAACGATTTATTGAAGCAATTTAAGATGATTAAGAGAATGGGTTCTATCTCAAAGCTTTTAGGATTCATTCCAGGTCTTTCTCAAATTAAGCAGGCTACATCTCAAATAGATGATAATGCTTTAAATAAAATTGAATGTATTATCTTCTCTATGACTGAAGAGGAAAGAAAGCATCCTGAATTAATTGATAAGGATTTTAAGCGTCGTGATAGAATTGCAAAGGGTTCTGGTCGTTCTATTCAAGAAATTAATAAGCTAAGACAAATGCTTGAACAGACAAAGAAGACTATGAAGCAAATGAAAAATATGAATGAGACTGATGCTAAGCGTATGCAGGCTCAAATGAAAAATGGTAATTATTCTGGTATTGCTCAGCCAAAGGCTCATAAGGGCAAGGGTAAAGGAAAAGGCCAATTTAGATTTTAAAAATAATCCAGGATTCTTTCCTGGATTTAAATATTAAAGGATGTGATTTTAGTGAGACTTGTAACAAGTATATATAAAATTGAAGAAATTGAAATTTTAAAGGATTATCTTGATTATGCTTTAGTTTCAGTTCCACATCTTTCAATTTATTACAAGGATATTAATATTAAGCATGCAGTTAATTTGCTTCATACCTATAAGAAGAATATTATTTTAAATATTAATCGTATAATGCATCCTTCTGATATAGAAAAGGTAAAAGAATTATATAAAGAATATTTAAATGATGATGTTTTATTTTTAGTTTCTGATTTAGGTGCTTTATATGAGGCAATGAAGCTTGGAATTGAAAATAGAATAATTTATAATCCTGAAACAATGGTTACTAATTATTTAGATTTTAATGAATATTCCTTATTTAATCCTAAATCAATAGGTGTATCAAGCGAGATTACTTTAAATGATTTAAAACTAATTTATGAAAAAACAAATAAATCAATTTTTTACCAGATATTTGGTAGAAGATTAATGTTTTATTCAAGACGTCATTTAATATCATTATATGAGAAAAAGAATAATGATAATTATCCAAAAGAGGATAGCTATTTAAAGGAATCAACAAGAAATGATTATTTTCCTATAAATGAAAATGAGGAATGTACTGCAATTTATAGAAGCTATAATATTAATCTGATTGATAAATTAAATGAATTATCATTTATTGATTTTGCCTATTTAGAAACAGCATTCCTACCTAAGGATATTAAAGAGGTAATCTGTGGTGCCTATAGTGATGCAATTAAAAATAATGGTGATTTAAAGGTTTTATATGATATTACTATCAATTTAGGATTAGAATATAATGATGGATTCTTTTATAAGGATTCAGTATATCAAAAGGAGGAGCTAAAAAATGTCTAAATTTGAATTATTAGCTCCAGCTGGAGATTTGGAAAAGCTAAAGGTTGCAATCCTTTATGGTGCTGATGCTGTATTTATCGGAGGATTAAAATTCTCACTTAGATCAAGAGCATCTAATTTCACAATTGATGATATTAGGGAGGCCTGTGATTTTGCTCATAAGAATGGAGCTAAAATCCATGTTACATGTAATATTGTAATGCATAATTTAGATACTGATGGCATCTTAGATTATTTAAAGGAATTAGAAAATGCTGGAGTAGATTGTATTATTGCATCAAGCTTACATATTTTAAAGCTAGTAAAGAAATATACAAAGATGGAAGCTCATGTATCTACTCAAGCATCAACTGCAAATCCTAGTGCTATAGCTTTATATGAATCATTAGGAATTGATAGAGCTGTTTTAGCAAGAGAATTAAATATTGATGAAATAAAAGAGGTTAAGGAAAAATCTAATATTGATATAGAAGCATTTATTCATGGTGGTATGTGCGTATCCTATAGTGGTAGATGCATGCTATCAAATAATATGACTAATAGAGATGCTAATAGAGGTGGATGTGCTCATTCCTGTAGATGGTGCTATGATTTAGTTAAGAATGGTAAAAAATATAATCCAGATGGAGACTATTTTGCAATGTCATCAAAGGATTTATGTGCAATCCCATTCATTCCTAAATTAATGGATATAGGTGTTGATTCATTTAAGATTGAAGGTAGAATGAAATCTATTAATTATATAGCAACAGTTGTTAATGCTTATAGGCATTTAATAGATGAATATGAACAAACTGGCAAGGTTAAGGATATGAATCTATATATTAACCAAATCAAAAAGGGTGAAAATAGATTAACATCTATAGGATTTTTAAATGGTGACCCAACAATTAATGAGCAATTATATGATTTAAATTTAACAGTTCCAACTAAAGAATTTATTGGTATTGTTAAGGATTATGATAAAGAAAATAAAATGCTTATAGTTGAACAAAGAAATTATTTTGAGCCTAATTCAATAATTGAGGTATTTACACCAAATGAAACATTTAATATTCATATTGATGATATTTACGATTTAGATGGAAATAAATTAGATGCGGCAAGGCATCCGCTTCAAATGGTAAAATTTAAATGTGAATATGAATTAAAGCCTTATGATTTATTACGATTAGGTGAATAATAATGTATTTAGATTTTTTAAATAAGGATATAAATATAAAAATTGTTCGTGTTAACAAAAATGGCTATTCAATAAAGATAATAGATGATGATAATTTAGAATTAAAGCTTGGTATAAATCTAAATGAAAATGATATTTATTTATTGCTATATAAGCATAAAAGATTTTTAATCAATCATTTAGATGGAAGCCATACTAAAAAATCTAATGTTATTCATTTATTAGGGAAAGAATATAAGCTTATATTAATCAATGAATCATTTAATAATGTTTTAATAGATGATATTAATATGGAATGTAAGGTTTATTCAAAAAGCTTAAATGAGGATTATGTTAAATTTGTAATAGATGATTATTATAAATTACAATTAATAGGTATATTAAATAAATATGATAATAAAATTAAATCAGATTTAAAAATAAATTTTGATGTAGAATTTAAATTTAAAAATGTAAAGACATATTATGGCGAATGCATGAAAAGAAAAAGAATAATTATTCTAAGCACTAATTTAGCAAAATATGATTTGATTTATATATTATCAGTAATATATCATGAATATGCTCATTTTTATGTAAGTGGGCACAATGATAATTTTTATAATATATTGGAAAACGTATTTCCAAATTATAAAAAAATACAAGCTTCATTAAGAAAAATCAAGTATTCGGATTTATATTAATTCTTGATTTTTAACTTATGTTTGTATATAATTATAGAGTATTGTTTTGGAGGATATTAAAATGGCAGATTTTAAGGTTGTTGAAATTACAGCAAAGCGTAAAGAAGAACTAGAAAAAGAACTTGAATGGAGAAAGAATACTGAAAGAGACAGAATTTTAACAGCTATCTCTGAAGCAAGAGCTCAAGGTGACTTAAGTGAAAATGCTGACTATTCTTCAGCAAGAGATGCTCAAAGCAAGAATGAGGCTGCAATTGCAGAATTAGAAGAAACATTAAAGCATGTAAAGATTATTCAAGCTACTCGTATTAAGGTTAAATATGTAGCTTTAAATGAAATTCAAGAATATTTAGTTTCAGGTTCTGAATCTAATCCATTCGATGGTAAGATTTCAGCTGAATCTCCTTTAGCTAAGGCTGTAATTGGTCATAAGGCAGGAGATACAGTTTATATGACTACTGAAAATGGTAAGGACGTTGAAATCAAGATTATTGAGATTGATTAATTCTAAAAATGACTCAAACGAGTCATTTTTATTTTTTCTACAATAGGTATATTTACTAACGTTTTGTATCAAAAAGTATAAATTTAACAAAAAATAGTTTGCTTAGTTTACTTTTTGTGATTATAATATAATATGGTAAAAATCGCAAAACGAGGAGGTTTTGAAAAATGAAATTAAAAAGAATTTTTATGACAGGTGTTTTAGCTACATCTATGCTAACATTAGCTGCATGTGGTGAGGATGAAGCTAAACCACAAGAAAATCCACCAGTAGATGATGGTGAAAACAAGGTTAATCCACCAGTAGATGATGGTGAAAACAAGGTTAACCCACCAGTAGATCCAGTTGTTCCAGAACCAGAGCCAGAACCAGAGGATGAATTTACTTTAAATGATGCCTTAGATGTATTAAAGAATTATAGTACTAAGGATATTGTTGATGGTTTAGTTGAAAAGTATAAGGGTGATAATAGCTATTTATATGCTAATTATAATAGCAAGGATTATTATTATGATACAGTAACTAGTAAGACTGCATCTGAAACAATTACAAAAAATAAAAAAATCATTTTAACATTAGATGATTTAACAAAGGCATATAGATTAGAATCTTCAATATCTGACAAAACAGGAGCAACACCTAAATACGAATATTCATCTGTTATTAATGGCTTATTAACAGAGGTTAAAAAACAAGATAAGTATTTAAGTGCTACTAATGAACCTGCAATTAATTTAGATGAGGATGATAGTCCAATTGCTAAATTATTTGCAGATGCCATAACTAAATTAATTTTTGGCGGAAATGTTATTGAAAACTTTGGCCCAGCTGCTACATCGTTCGATACTTATAAAAATAAAGCTATTGAATATTTAGAGGCTAAGGTTATTAAAAATGAGGCTGGAGATGAAGTATTAGATATTAATGCTATTAAGAATGACATTTTAGCTAAGGCTGGAATGGAAAGTGTTGCATCTATTGATCCTTCACAGCTTATTTTACAAATTATTTCTCCATTCTTAACTGATTCTAAGGAAGAAGCTTCAGTTGTACATGCAAATGAAGAATCTAAGAATGCATTTATTAGAACAAGCATTGTAAAGGATGGTACTCATTTATCAGGTATTAATTTTAATATTGATTCAGAATTACTAGCTTTAGTATTAAATGAGTACAAAACTTCAAATAAGACTTTCGCTGATTTTATTGTTGATGCTTATAATTTAGATGAAAATGCAATTAACGATTTATTTGACGAAGAAAAGAATCCTAAAATTGCATCAATATTTAAAGGTATTGATTTATTAATTAGTAAGGTATTAAAGATGCAAGTAAAAACTCAAGATATGCTTGCCTCTCTTTTAAGTTACCCATTTACTGATGAATTAGTTGATCAATTATCTCAATTTGGCTTAGATTTTGCTTTAAATTTAGATACAAAGGATTTTGCAACTAAGGTTGTTTTACCAATTGAAGAGATTAATGGTAATGATAGTGAAATCGTTCCTTATACAGTTTATTTAGCTTTAGCTAATAATGAATTTGTTGGTATTTTTGGTCAAAATTTATCATCTGAGCCTGCAGATTCTGATGCATTAGCTGATTATAAGGAAAATCTTGGTGTAAATGATGATTTATTAAAACCATTTATTGGTACTATTCAGCCTATGGTATATGCTTCATATTTAATTGATGATGAGGATGCAACAAAGTCTGAGATAAATGTTAATTTAATGGGTCTTCCTTATAAGGTTACAATTGTTAATAATGATGAGAAATTTGAAGCATCTTATTATACTATGGCACTTGATGATAAAGGTAAACCTGTTACAGATCCTGTAACTCATAATCCATTACTTTCAGATAAGGAATCAGCTAAGGTTACAATTTTAAAGCCAACTGAAGAAACTCCTGCATCAATCAATGCATATTATAATCAAAATGAATTTAAGATTGATGAAAATGGTATTTATTTATATTACAATAAACAAAATAGAGCTGAAAGTATTTATAAGGAAATAAGTATTAAATTCAATGAACAAGATGTAGTAGCAGAAGGCGAAGAAGGATTCTTTAATTATTTAGTAGTCGAAGAAAAAGATTATGATAAGGATTATAAGAATGATGAAGCTGCTAAGGTTTTAAAAACAGATGTTTTAAAAATTAGAAAGATTGCTAATGGCTACGAACTATATGAAACAATTTCAGAAGATAAGTATGCATCTGAAGTAACTGTTAATGTAAAGAAGTTAGTTGCTGATGATGAAACAGTATCATATGAACTTAATTTTAATAAAACTTCTGATGATGGAGAAGACAATGAAATAAAAGAAGAAATTGCTAAGATTGAAGTTACTAATTCATCATTAAGATTATTAACAACTAAAAATTTTAAGAAATATACAGTTGAAACTGATGGTACAAAGAAAGATGTTGATTCTTCTATAATTTTGGATAAGAATATGCAAGATATTACTTTTAGCTATGATGAAGAATTAAATGGTTTCGTTGTTATAGAAAATAGTAATGATTCTTATGGTAGAAAATCAGATGAAATAACTATTACATTTGAGTATAGAAATGATGAAGAAGCAAAGCCTGTCATTGAAGAAATTGAAAAAGCTATTACTCAATATGGAAAGTATAACATAGATATGACTGATGCTGAGTTTAAATCTATTAATGATGGTGATTTTGATAATGCATTAATAACTAGTGATAATGGAACATTTACTTCAATTACTAATGAAACATATACTTTCAATGAGGATGGAACAATAACTGTTTCAGGTGATATGAGTTTATATCAAATGAAGGAGAGTAAATATCAAGCTGCGGATTTTTTAGAAAATAAGCTTGTTTCTAATTTTAAAGTTAAAGGTACTCTTGATTTAGAAAATTATATTTTAGATACAAATGATGGTACATATTTAAGAGTAAAATTCTCATTTGATGAAATTGTTAATGTAAATTCAACATATAAAGTTCATGCAGGTACTGATTACGATGTAGTATTTGATGCTGATGGTAACTACGTTGTATATAATGCTGATACTACTGAAGCTGTTACTAATTATCCAGATGGTGTAAAGGATGAATTAGATGAAATTAAGTCTAATTATGAAACATATCTAGAAGATGCTAAATCTAGACTTAATGAAATTAAATACATTACAATCAATGTTGTAAAAGATGCACAAGCTTAATTTGATTCTTAAGGGGTGTCGAAAGATACCTCTTTTTTTTCACCTTTTTGTTTGTTTATACGTTTTATATATGAGAATAGATAAATAGTAATGGAGGTTATATTTATAATTTAGTAATATAAAAAAATTAGCACATAATTTATCATTATCAAATATTTAATTATAGACATTAAAATGTTATAATTAATATAGTTTTGGTGATACTTATGAAAATTAAATTATATGAAAAATTTGTTAAAGACAACAATTTAATAATAGGCTATAATTCAGCAAAAGAATTTATTGATTTAATAGATGAGCCTAATTATGATAATGAATTATTAAGTGAAGAATATATTGAATATGCAACCACTTTAGCAACTAAAAAGGCTAAAATTAATAATTTGATTAAGGCTTGTAAGATTTGCCCTGATAATATGGTTTCAAGAATCCTTTTATTAGATTCAGCAAAGAATCAAAGAAATAATATGGTTGATTTATCAATAATTAAGGATGTTAATTTTAAAATGCCTTATAAAGAGAATAAGGTTTTATTTTCTGATTATGTTGTCGATGAATTAAATTATAAATATAAGGAATTAATTGAAAAGGATATATATCACCCTGAATCAGATAATGATATGTTTCTACTTGGATATGAGGCTAAGCAATATCTATGGTCAATAAAAAAATTATATGTTAATTTTATTGAGCAATGGGATATTGATAATGCATCTAAGGTAGGAGAAAGATTATTAGCCCTAAATCCAAATGATGATTTTAATATTTTAGATAGCCTACCATATCTTTATCTTTATTTAGAATCATATGATGATGCTAAAATATGTGCAGGAAACAGAAGTATGGATTCTACTGAAAGATATTTAGTAAATGCCTTTTTAGATGTAATTGATTCAAATGAAGAAAAAGCAGTAGAGGAATTGATTGAATTAAATAAATTAAATCCATTTGTAATTAAAATGATAGCAACATCATATAATCCAAAGAATTTAACTCAATTAGTACATGAGGATAATGATTATTCATTTGCTTCATATTTATATGTAAATTTAATGCTTGCAGGAGATAAAATGGAGTTACTAAAAAAAACAATCATAAAAAATTATAAGGAGTTCGAATAATATGAATAAAAAGATAATATCTTTATTATCTTTATCATCAATCATATTATTTACATCCTGTAGCTTTGTTGATGTAAATAATATTGCAAAGGTTGATTCTGTTAAAACAGTTGATAATAATAGACATTTAGTTGATTGGGATAATAAATTTAATGATTCATATAATAAATTTGCTTCTAAAGCATCTATTCTTGGAATTGATTCAAATGAAAATACATGTATTTCACCTATTTCAATATATTCAGCATTAAGTATGTTAACATTTTCTACTATAGGTAATACTCAAGCAGAAATATTAAAATATATGAATACAACTGAAGAGGATTTAAAAAATAATTATAAAAAATTATATGAAGCATCTAATTATTATGATTCATCTATAGATGATTATAGAGAAACATTGTTTAATTCTATTTGGCTACATAAGGATTTTGAATATAATGAGGATGGAATTAAAAATGTTTCTAATAATGCATGTGCTAATATCTACACAATAGATTTTACTAATAAATATGCTAATGAATATATTAGAGATTATATTAAGGATAATACTCATGATTTAATTGATCAGAATTTTAATTTAGATTCTGACACTAAATTAGCATTGATTAACACTTTATATTTAAATGATCCATGGTTTCAGTTTGGCGATGATTTAGGTATAACAAATGATAAATTGACATTTACTAATTCTGATAATTCTAAAGTGGAAGACTATTTCATGGTTAAATCAAGAAATGGAAAAGCTTTTTCTAATGAAGAGATTAGATCTATGTCAGTATCAACATATAATGGCTATAAAATAACATTTATTGTTCCAAATGATAATTATAAAATATCTGATGTTTTTAATGAAGAAAACATATATGAAGCTATAAATACTAAATATGATGATTATGATAAAGAAAAATATTCTTACAAAACAATAAATAAATTTCCTAAATTTAGTGCTGAATCTAATTTTGATATAATTGATGGATTAATTAAAGGTGGAATAAATGATGTGTTTAATCCAGACATTGCTGATTTTTCACCTATATCTAAAACCCCATTATATTGTGATAAAATAATTCATTCAACTAAATTAGGTGTAGATAGAAAAGGAATTATTGGTGCGGCAACTACTGTTGTTGAATTAATGGATGGAACAGCGGCTCCTGATAGAAAAATAGAAATTGTAGAAGAATTTGTTGTTGATAGAGCATTTGGATATTTAGTAAGTGATTATAAAAATAGAGTAATATTTAGTGGTATTATAAATAAAATATAAAATTTGGGATTGAATTATGAGAAATAAATATTTAATTTTACTACCTTTAGCAGGAGTTCTTTTTATGACATCTTGTGTATCTGTAACTAAAATAGGTAAGGGTATAGATAAGGATGATTTAGAATATTCTAAAAAAAATGTTGATTTAACAAAGGATTTTGATGATACATATAATGAATTTGTGGCTAATGCTTCATTATTAGCAAAGGATACAAATAATAATACGTGTATGTCTCCGATATCATTATATTCTGCTTTAAGCATGCTTGCTTTTTCAACTAGTGGAAATACTAAAGCTCAAATTTTAAATTATATGCAAACTAGTGAAGAAGAATTAACAAAAAATTATAAGGAATTATATAAGGCATCAGCATATTATGATTCAAATATAGATGATTATAGAGAATTATTAACAAATTCATTATGGTTCGATAATGATTTTTCGTTTAAAGAGGATGGAATCAATAATGTAGCTAATAATTCATGCTCTAATATTTTTAAAATTGATTTTAAAAATCCTGGTGCGTCAGATTATATTAGTGATTATTTAAAGGATGAAACTAATGATTTAATTGATCAAAAGATTGATATTTCTCGTGATACAAAGCTAGTTTTATTAAATTCATTATATTTAAATGATCCATGGCTAAGATTCGGAGATGAAATAGAGCTTTCTGATGAAAAATATAATTTTACAAATAATGATAATAGTATCTATTCAGATTATTTCTTATATAGAAAATATAATGGTAAGATATATACAAATGAAGAAATAAGAGCTATGTCAGTATATACTTACCACTACTTTAAAATCACATTTATTGTTCCAAATGATAATTATAAAATAAATGATGTTTTTAATAAGCAAAACATTATATCAGCTATCAATACGAAATATGATGAGTATGATACTGAATTATATAATTATCAAACAACAGTGTATTTTCCTAAATTTAAGGCTGAATCAAAGTATGATTTTTCAAACAATTTAAAAAATTTAGGAATTAGTGATGCGTTTGATTTAGCAAAGGCAGATTTTTCTCCTATAACTGATAATAAAATAAGCTGTGATAAGATTATTCATTCTAGTAAGATAGAAGTAGATAGAAAAGGAATCATTGGAGCTGCAGAAACATATGTAGCTGTGGCTATGGCTGGTAGATATTCATATGACGTTTATCAGGATTTTATTGTTGATAGACCTTTTGGATATTTAGTTAGTGATCAAAGTAATAGAGTATTATTTAGCGGTATTATAAATAATGTTTCATAAATAAAAAACGACTCGATTGAGTCGTTTTCTATGTGTGCCGGGCATGGCATTAGTCTTACTGGTGAAAGTCCAGTCACGGGTATTTACCGCCAAGTGTAGTGAACCTCAAGCCGTTAGGAGTAATCCTATGGGGGAA
>Ga0310694_10006784_pt1 | contig 10812 bp, 9 predicted proteins | sample 174DNAGHGhighgp2_FD_203884 | JGI IMG/M metagenome (GOLD analysis project Ga0310694, IMG submission 203884) | Sheep rumen microbial communities from Palmerston North, Manawatu-Wanganui, New Zealand - 1742 DNA GHGhigh gp2 (v2) (version 2) | ecosystem: Host-associated > Mammals > Digestive system >... | reverse complement strand
ATCGGCATCGCCCTGATACTGCTCAGTGTGCTGTTGCAAACCCGACGGGCACTGGGACCTAAAAAATAAAACGTTTATGCAGACAAGTTATGCATTATTTTTTGATATCGACGGTACGCTGGTGAGCTTTGAGACGCACCAGATTCCCGCAGCAACCATCTTGGCGCTTACACAGGCCAAGGCTAACGGGCACAAGGTGTTTATAGCTACCGGTCGCCCACCTATTATTATTACCAACTTGGGCGCTATCGAGCACCTGATAGATGGTTATGTAACCACCAACGGTGCCTATTGCTTTGTGGGCGATGAGGTGGTGGCGTGCAAGAGTATTCCACCGCACGAGGCCCGATTGATAGTAGATGACGCTATAGAGAAGAACTATGGTGTGATAGTGGTTGGCGAGAAGGATGTGGCCGTGCTCGACCCGCAGGGACAGGTGGATGAGATTTTCCGTCAGCATTTAGCGGTGGAGAATCTGGATAAGGCCAGGCCTGTAGAGGAAGTGTTGCAGCAGCGTATTATGCAGATAACACCTTTTTTTAGTAAGGAATACGAGGCTGAGCTGATGGCGCGTGTGCCAGGTTGTACCTCAGGCAGATGGCATCCGGCGTTTACCGATGTAACTGCATTAGGTGCCGATAAGGGCGAGGGACTGTTGGCAATGGCCAAGCACTTTGGACTGAACCCCGACCATACCATGGCTTTTGGTGATGGTGGTAACGACAGTACAATGGTACGTAGGGCTGGCATTGGCGTGGCCATGGGCAATGCTATCGACGAGCTGAAAGCTGAGGCTGACTACATTACTGCATCGGTTGACGATGAGGGTGTGCGCAAGGCCCTGCAGCACTTTGGCTTGATTTAGTTAGGCCAAAGGCAACGTCATGACAAAGCGGGCACCTGAGGTGTAAGTGGTATCGAGCACCACATCGCCACCTAATCGGCGTGCTAACGAGCGTGCTACGGTAAGTCCAATACCTGTACCCTCGTAATACTCGTCCAGCTGTACAAACTCATCAAAAATATGCTCTGCTTCGTTGTATGGTACACCAATACCTGTGTCCTCAACGATGAAATCGATAGTGCTATCTGTCTTTTTAAGTGTGAGTGTTACCTGTTGCTGCTTTGTAGGCTCTTCGTTTTTGGCTTCGGCAGGGTGGGTAAACTTGCGAGCATTATCAAGCAGCATGGAAAGTGCACGGCTTGCTGCCTGCTCGTTGGTGGTGATTGTCACTGCGCCTTCGGTGTCGCCAACCTGTAAGTCGAACTTCAGGTGCTTGGCATTGGTAATATCGCTGGCATCGATGGCCTGTGCTGCAATCTGTACGGCCAGCACGTTGTCGGTACGGTCGATGACGGTCTGACTGTTGGCATCGCTCAGCTCCAGCATCTTGTTAACCAAACCGGTGATACGGTCGGTATTCTCAACAATCTTTTGGTTGATATCGGTGCGTGTAGCCTCGTCGAGACTCATGTCGGGCATGGTGATGATTTGGGTAAAACCGCTCAGAATGTTCAGTGGTGTACGTATCTCGTGCGAAATCTGACGGATAAAGTTGGTTTTCATCTTTGATGATTCCTCGGCGCGCTCGTTAGCTATTACCAGGTTGTTATAACTAATCTCGAGCAGTGTGTGGGCACGGCGTAGTTTGCGATAGAACTCAAACAGTACGCCCAAGAATATCAACAGCAGCAATACCACTACCACGATTCCCTGCATGCGCTGGCGGTTAAGCGAAGCACGCTGTGCGGCAATCTGTTCTTCCTTTTGTTGTGTTTCGTATATCACAGCCAATTCCTCAGCATCGCTACGGTGCTGGTAGGTTTTAACCGTGTCGAGCAAAGTGATAATCTGCTCTGCTTTTTGTAGTGCCTCTTCTTTGCGGCCAGTTTTCACCATCGCTTTAAAGATAGTAGAGGGGCTGGATATCAGATAGTCGATGGTAGGCGATACACCTTCTTTTATCTCGGCAGAATCGATACGAAGCGAAATAGAAAGCAGTTTTTCCCATTGCTCGGTCATTTCCAGATAAAAAGCCTGGTCGTAGATACCACGGAAGGTTTTGGCATAATCGGACGAAAGGAAACTCTGGAAGGCAGCTTCTCCTTCTTCTGTATGTCCGGTCATGGCCCACATAATGGCCTTATCGCCGGTAAGTGTGGCCAGATAATTGCTATAATTCTCGGTAGATACATTAGTGGCAGCATAACGCTCAAGTGCCTGTTCCATCATGTTGAGCCAAGGTTCTATGCGATCGAACCATTTAATGTTCATGTAATAATTGATAATGTTCGATGCAATCAGTAGACAACTTTCTTGGCAACTGGGGCTCTTAAGATAGCGTAGAGCCAGTTGCTCGGCACCCTGGCGGGCTTTTTCAAAGGTTTGTACTGCCTCGTCGTGACGGCTAAGTCGTATTTGGCACATACCAATCTCCATGAGGAACTGGTTGGTATAATCGCGACCAATAATGGTTGTATCTTTAGAAACAATATCATGACCCTTGGTGGCAGTTTGCAAGGCCAGTTCAACATTGTTGTTGTTCAGATAGATGGTGCTCAATCCCATGAAAGAATCGTAGTATTGCGCCTTGTTGATGTGCAGCAGCTTGTCGCCTTCGATGGCCTTGTTGTAAAAAATCAAGGCTGAGCGAAACTGTTCCATTTCGTCGTATCTCTTAGCCTTGGTATAATCGGCCTGGCAGGTGGGTATCTTGCCAACCTGTTCCAAACTGTCGAGTGCTTGTATCCAGTGGTTGCCACCGTAGCTGTCCAAAAGTTCCTCAACCCTGTTGTCGGTTAGTTTTTCAGTTACGGATTGGTCCGAAGTTGCCTTTTGGTTGGCCTGGTTATTGTGGCACGAGGTAACAGTTAGTACTAATAGTGTAAGTACTACGGCTGCGAAGTAGCGTCGGCGGAACAGCCAGCGCCAAAGGGGCATAAACATGAGCATAATAGATAGTAAGATTAGTGGCAATAGGAAATAAAGCAACAAACGGTAGTTACTAAGGATAACCTCATTGGGGCATACAAGGGCAATACTCCAACCTGTCTGGCGGAAAGGCATGTAGAATACATGACTCTCGATACCATCCAGGCATAGTGCCTTGTAGCCTGTTTCGCCATCGGTCATAGCACGACCTAATGAGGTGAGTGCTGTGTCGGGATGCTCGATAGTAGAGGTGAAAATGGTTTCGTACAACAATCGGGTGCTGTCGGGATGAACAATATAGGAACCGCCACGCCCTAACAGCATGCAATACGATTTGGGCATGGGTTGGTAGTTTGATATCTGATCGGCCAGCCAATTCAACGGAACATCGGCCGAGAGGATGCCCACCGTTTTATCAGGACCACCCTGTATGGGCTGGCAATACGAGGTCATAATATCATTAACAACAATACCGCCCGTATTTACGTCGGCATATGGCTCTATCCAGTACGAGTGATACAGCATGCGTGGGATAACATACCAGTCCATATAAAAATACTGATAGTTGTCGCTACCTTCCTGCTCGGTTATAATGCTGTTACCGTTGTTGTACGAGTAAGCCGAGAAATACTGTCCTTTTTCTTTATAGAAATAGGGATCGAATGAGATACTACAGCCTTTTAGGTCCGGGTGCTGCTTAAGCAACTCTCTGCTATACTCGAACATCATGTCGGGTTGGTCGATATGTTGCTCGATCTTTGGAATCAGGCTATCGGTAGCAGCCTCTATTTGGTGCAGATGGCGGTCAGTATTCTCCATAATTTGCTGAAGCGATTCTACAGCATTGGCCATAGCTTGTTGCTGTATAATCTGGCGACTATAGAAAAGTACTGCAATCAACAATAGGGTGAGGATAGTACCAATAGCAGCTGTTATCCAGGGATGCTTTTTCATAGGCCAATCAGTTCTTTATAGGTTACCTCGCGTTTCAGCATACCTGCCTCCAGCATCATCTTGTTGGCCTTACGTACCATATCAGCGCGCACACGAAACTCGCGGCGTTTCGACTCACGGTCAATCTGCAGGCGTAACACTTCTTCGAGCATCATCTTCTGCATCATGCGGTTGGTGTGGATGCCGTTTTTCTGTACATACTTCATCACAATATCCAATGCCGCGTCGGGATGGGCGGCTACCCACTCCCAACCGCGCCGGCTGGCTGCGGCAAACTTACCAACGGTGCTACGGTGGGTGTCGTAATATTGGCGTTTTACGTAAACGCCGTTCTCCTGTATGTTGTAATCGTGATCGCTAAAACGATAAAGATAGTTCTCTGACAGTTTAAAGCCAGCCTGCTTCAGAAGGCAGAACTCGTTGTAACTCACCACCATAGTAGCATCGACAGCACCCGACAGGAATACATTGATGTCGCTGGTAAAGCGTACCCATTCGTAGTCCATACCTTCCTTCTTACTCATGATATAGGTAAGGTAGTTAGGGTCGGAGTTGAAAATACCCACGCGCTGACCTTTCATTTTTAGTGGATTTACGCCCCAGCGCGATACCAGGATGTTACTACTGTTCATGGAGTCTTGAAAGATGTTTACCAATGGAGTGCCTTGAGCAATGAAGTCCATTGCCGACATCATTGAGAACATGGCGGCGTCGCATTGGTTGGTCTTCAATCGGTTAGAGGCCGAACTGGTGAGCGAAGGGTGTTGGATAACCACATCCAATCCCAATTCATCATAAAAACCTCTCTCTTTGGCTGCGTAATAACCGGCAAATTGCGCTTGGGCTGTCCAGATGGTGGTAAACACAAAACGTTCACCCTTTGCCGAAACTGGTAAGGCCAGGATAACGGCAAAGACCATAGTGATATGTTTAAGGCTATGTCTCATTCTATTTCTCTCTCGTCGGGCGCAAAGTTACAAAAAAGTTTTAAACTATGTGCGTTTTTTAGTACAAAGATGCAACTTTTTGTACACTAAGTGGCTAATTTCCATATATTTTTATTAATTTTGCACCCAAAATTCGAAAGATATGAAACAAAGTTCGACGCAAGTCAATATTGAAGCATTAATCAGCAAGGCTGCAGGCGAGGCAGTAAAGGCCCTCTATGGCATGGATGCCACAGAGAAGATGCTGCAGTTGCAGAAAACAAGAAGTGAGTTTGAGGGTAACTTGACTCTGGTGGTATTCCCCTTTGTGAAGGCTGCCAAGAAGAGTCCGGAGCAGACAGCACAGGAGATTGGTGAATACCTGACTGCTAACTGTGCAGCTGTTGAGAAATTTAATGTGGTAAAAGGTTTCTTGAACCTGAGCGTAGGTGATGGCGCCTGGTTGCAGTTGCTTGATGCTATTGATAAGGATGAGCATTTTGGCATGAAGCAGGCTAACGACGAGTCGCCTCTGGTTATGATTGAATACTCATCGCCTAACACCAATAAGCCTTTGCACTTGGGCCATGTACGTAACAACCTGCTGGGTTGGAGCTTGGCACAGATAATGGAGGCTAATGGCAACAAGGTGGTGAAGACAAATATCGTGAACGACCGCGGTATTCATATCTGTAAGTCGATGCTGGCTTGGCTGAAGTACGGCAACGGCGAGACTCCTGAGACATCGGGCAAGAAGGGCGACCATCTGATTGGCGACTACTACGTGGCTTTTGATAAGCATTATCGCGAGGAGGTGAAGGAACTCGTAGCCCAGGGTATGGACGAGGAGAAGGCTAAACAGGAGGCTCCACTGATTAAGGAGGCACACGAGATGCTGGTTAAGTGGGAGAACAATGATCCTGAGGTACGTGCCCTGTGGGAGAAGATGAATAACTGGGTATATGCCGGTTTTGATGAAACCTACAAGAAGATGGGCGTGTCGTTCGATAAGATTTACTACGAGAGTCAGACTTACCTGAAGGGTAAGGCTAAGGTTGAAGAAGGCTTGGCTAAGGGGCTGTTTGAGCGTCATGAGGACAACTCGGTTTGGGCCGATCTGACCAACGAGGGTCTCGACAAGAAGCTGTTGCTGCGTAGCGATGGTACTTCGGTATATATGACTCAGGATATCGGTACTGCCGAGATGCGTTTCAAGGATTTCCCCATTGATAAAATGATATACGTGGTAGGTAACGAGCAGAACTACCACTTCCAGGTGCTTTCTATCCTGTTGGACCGCTTAGGATTCAAGTGGGGTAAGGAGCTTACACACTTCTCATACGGTATGGTTGAGTTGCCAAACGGTAAGATGAAGAGTCGTGAGGGAACGGTTGTTGATGCCGACGACCTGATGGCACTGATGGTTGAGGATGCCTACAAGACATCAATGGAACTGGGTAAGTTCGACGATATGACCGAAGAGGAACGCCGTGAGATTGCCCGTGTGGTAGGAATGGGTGCTCTGAAGTACTTTATCCTGAAGGTTGATGCACGTAAGAACATGCTGTTCAACCCCGAGGAGAGTATCGATTTCAACGGTAATACCGGTCCATTCATCCAGTACACTTACGCTCGTATCCGCAGTATTCTGCGTAGGGCCGAGGCTGAGGGCTTGAAGCCTGCTAATGCTCAGGTAGATCTGGCTGAGAAGGAGGTTGAGCTGGTTCAGAAGATGAACGAGTTTGGCGCTGCTGTTGAGCAGGCAGGTAAGGATTACTCGCCAAGTGGTATTGCTAACTACTGTTACGAGCTTACCAAGGTGTTCAATCAGTTCTATCACGATTACAGCATTCTGAACGAGCCCGATGAGCAGAAGAAGGCAGTACGCTTGATGCTGGCTAAGAACGTAGCTAAGATTATCAAGAATGGTATGAGCCTGCTGGGCATCGAAGTTCCTGAGCGTATGTAATATGCAGAATCCCCCAGATTATAGACACGATACAGTTCTGCCCTTGCCAATGGAGGTAAGGGCAGACGCTTTTGCAGTTGATGCTGCTTGTAGTGGGAACCCCGGACCTATGGAGTATCAGGGTATTGACCTGACTACAGGTGCAAGAGTTTTCCATTTCGGACCTGTAAAAGGCACAAATAACATCGGTGAATTCTTGGCTATAGTGCATGCTTTGGCGCTTTGCTGGCAAAAGGGATGGCACGATAAGACCATTTATTCGGATAGTTATAATGCCATTCTATGGGTGTCGAAAGGTAAATGTAAAACCACACTTGAGCGCACGACACAAACAGAACAGCTCTTCCAGATTATTGCAAGAGCCGAGAATTGGTTACGCACCCATCAATACCGTAATCCCATTATCAAATGGGAAACGCAGAAGTGGGGCGAGGTGCCTGCCGATTTCGGTAGAAAGTAATTAGTCCTTTCGCTGATAAATCACAATTACATTTTTATCGTACATGTTACTGCTGACCACTTGGGCGTTAGCAGGAATCAGCGGTGCGCGGGTGCCATCACTAACGGTCATCGTAGTATTGGTCTCTACGCGTATTTCGTCCCAAAGACCTTGTACTAAAAAAGAGCGAAGTGTTTCGGCACCACCTTCAACAATCAGCGACTGGATGTTCTGAGCATGTAAACTCTCAAGATTCAACGGGTGTGCATGGTCGATAACCATACGTTTGGGATTGGGACCGCACCACTCACGTACATTCAGCTGTGGGTGATCGCGTTCATCGGTAATGCGCCCTACCAGAATGGCATCTTCCTCGGCACGGAGTTTGTGTGATAGCATTTTAGTAAACTCGTTCGAAATCTGAACGGGCTGGTGGTGATCATCGATAAAACCATTGGCGGTTTGCGCCCATTTCAGGATGATATAAGGGCGATTTTCGCGATGGAATGTGAAGAAACGACGGTTCAATGCCTTACACTCAGTCTCGAGTACACCTACCTCGACTTCGATGCCTGAATCGCGCAGCTTTTGGATGCCGCGACCCTGAACTTCGGCGAATTCATCGATACACCCCACTACCACACGGCGCACACCTTTCTTGATAATCAGGTCGGCGCAAGGAGGCGTTTTTCCGTAATGTGAGCAGGGCTCTAACGATACGTAGATGGTCGACTCGGGTAACAAAGCCTCGTCTGCAGCGCTTACTGAAGCAAAGGCATTTACCTCGGCGTGAGCCAGTCCACAGCGCACGTGGTAACCTTCGCCAATAATGCGGCCGTTATGTACGATGACTGCGCCCACCATGGGGTTGGGTTTAGCGTTCTGCTGTCCGTTTTTGGCCAACTGGATGCAGCGTTGCATGAATTTTTCGTCGTTACTCATATAATTCTCTATTCTCAATTTTCAATTATCAATTATTTTACCTATCTTTGCACCATGAATTACGAAGAACTCTGCCAAAGACTCAGCAATATTTATGATGTCGGCGAGGCGAAAGCCCTTGTCCGTTGGGTGCTTGATGTACGTTTCGACCTGTCAATGGCCGATATTTATTGTGGCAAAGTTACACAATTATCGGCAAACGACCAAGCAGAACTCGAAAAAATCATGCAAAGACTCGAAAAAGCCGAGCCTGTGCAGTATGTTTTGGGTGTAGCCGACTTCTGTGGTCGTCAGTTTCATGTGGCGCCAGGTGTGTTGATTCCTCGTCCCGAAACGGTCGAATTGTGCCATTTTATCGTTAATAACGGCGGTAGTGATATCTTGGATATTGGTACGGGTAGTGGATGTATTGCCATAACCTTGGCGTTGGATATACCAGACTCACAAGTTACGGCTTGGGATATCTCTGAGGATGCACTGGCTATTGCCAAGCATAATGCCCAAATGCTAGGTGCCGATGTGAAGTTTGAGAAACGCGACGCTTTGGCCTTAGATACAGAAACCGACAGATGGGATGTGATCGTAAGTAATCCGCCATACATCTGTCGGAAAGAAGCGGCTGAAATGGAGGAAAATGTTTTAAAGTACGAACCTGATTCAGCCTTGTTTGTGCCAGATGACGATCCGCTGTTGTTCTATCGCCATATCATGCATTACGCCGTATCGGCCTTGAAACATGGTGGACGCTTGTATTATGAAATAAATCCTATTTATGCCGATTCAATCGTGGAAAACCTACAGGCTTTGGGTTTTGTAGATGTGGCGAAGATTGACGACCAATACGGCAAAGCAAGATTTGTAAAAGCAACTAAAGCATGACGAAAGAGAAAACAGAACAAGAGGCTTACCTGCAACTGGCGGCCGTTTGTGCACAGGCTGAACACTGTGAGCAGGAGATGCGTGACAAGATGAAGCGTTGGGGGATGGACATAGAGGCGCAGAACCGTGTGATAGAACGCCTTACCAACGAACGCTATATAGATAATGAGCGCTATGCCCGTGCTTTTGTAAAAGATAAGGTGCGCTATAACAAATGGGGTCGCCGCAAGGTACAGCAGGCACTTTGGATGAAACGTATAGATGAAGACATACAGCAGCGTGTGCTCGATGAAATCGATGATGAAGAGTATCTGAAGGTGCTGGTACCATTGTTAAAGCAGAAACGCAAGAGCATAAAGGCTGTTAATGATTATGAGTTGAATCAGAAACTGGTGCGCTTTGCTTTGGGACGCGGTTTTGATTATGGTATCATTCGTCAATGTTTGGATGTTGACGAAGATATGGATTTCGACGATGAAATGGATTAGTTTTTGGCGACGTCTACTTGATTTTATTTCGCCGCGTACATGTATGGTATGTGGTAAAAGGCTGTCGGCTACCGAGGAAGTGCTTTGTATAAAATGTCACTTCCATCTGCCACGAACAGACTTTTGGCTTAATCCTTATGAGAATGAGATGGCAAAAAGCTTTTGGCATCTGATACCCATAGAGCGTGCGGCCGCCTATTTTTATTACGAAGCCCATTCTGATACAGCCAATATGATTTACCAGCTAAAATACAAAGACCATCCTGAGGTTGGTGTGGTTTTGGGGCGGATGTTGGCCAAGGAAATACAAGGTTCGGGATTCTTCGATGGAATCGATGGTATAGTACCTGTGCCATTAGCAAAAAAACGTCTGCGTCAGCGCGGTTACAACCAAAGCGATGCCATCGCCCAAGGTGTCAGCGAAATCACTGGATTGCCTGTTTTGACTGACGTGGTCAGACGTGTTGATTTTGTGGAGAGTCAGACAAAGAAGAGTAGATGGAGCCGAGCCGAGAATGTAGATCAGATGTTTGTGTTGAAACAGATTCCTGTGGGGGCAAAACATCTGCTGATGATTGACGATGTGGTTACTACGGGTGCTACTGTGAGGGCTTGTGCAAAGCAAATAGCCCAGAATGGTGGCATAAAGATAAGTGTTCTGGCACTTGGCTATACAAAAAGATAGGTAATAATTTGGTTATTCGCCTGATTTACACTATCTTTGCACCCAAAATACAGAATAACGTTATGGAAATCAAGAATCAATTTGCCCAGAAACTGATGGAGATTCAAGCCATCAAGTTGCAGCCAAACGACCCATTTACATGGGCTTCGGGTTGGAAGTCACCAATTTATACTGATAATCGTAAGACGCTCTCGTTCCCACGTCTGCGTTCGTTCGTAAAGCTGGAGCTTTGCCATGCCATTCAGGAAAACTTTCCTGAGGCTGAGGCTGTTGCCGGTGTTGCCACAGGTGCTATCGCACAGGGTGCACTTGTTGCCGAGGAGTTGGGCTTGCCTTATAGCTATGTTCGTCCAAAGCCAAAAGATCATGGTATGGGTAACCAGGTAGAAGGTGAGATTAAGAAAGGTGCCAAGGTGGTTGTTGTAGAGGATTTGATTTCTACTGGCGGTAGCAGTCTGAAGGCTGTTCAGGCCCTGCGCGAGTATGGTGTTGAGGTAATCGGTATGGTAGCTTCATTTACCTATGGTTTTCCTGTAGCTGAAAAGGCTTTTGCCGAGGCTGGTGTAAAGCTGATTACCCTGAGCAACTATGAGGCAGT
>Ga0310694_10006782_pt1 | contig 10814 bp, 13 predicted proteins | sample 174DNAGHGhighgp2_FD_203884 | JGI IMG/M metagenome (GOLD analysis project Ga0310694, IMG submission 203884) | Sheep rumen microbial communities from Palmerston North, Manawatu-Wanganui, New Zealand - 1742 DNA GHGhigh gp2 (v2) (version 2) | ecosystem: Host-associated > Mammals > Digestive system... | reverse complement strand
GACAAACAGGCTCATTATTGATCATCCATGCAGGAGGAGCAAACTTCGTAGTCCTTTCAGTGTGCTTCACACCATTTTCATCTTCAACAGTCCATTCAAACAAATAAGGCAGACCCGTAATATCGCCAGCGTCAGCGGCGTGAGATGCATGCCATACAACGAGCTTCAAGCCCTTCTGCTTTGCCCAAGCCTTGACGAATTCCGTCTTTCCAATTCCATGCGTACCCTGGAGCATGATAGAGAGTTTCGGGTCAACAACATCGAGCAACTTTGCAATCTGAGAAAACTTCATAAGTTTTTCTATCCTTTTTTATGTTTCACTTCAAACTGGCCAAAGCCAGCATATACCTTACCCAGACCCACCTGGCCCAGGTTTTTCTTAAGAAGCATCAGCCTCTTAAATTTTACAAGTATAATATAAGTATTTTCATGGCTCCTGTAAACCCCATTTTTTGTAAAATGTTTTTTACATTACTATATCCTACTCGGGCTTAAGTCATATACATTATGTAAAACAATGTTTACAATGGCTCCTACATTGTAAAACAAAGTTTACAACGAGCTTCACAATGATCACAAACTTCCTATCTTATGGATTTTTCATTGTTATCTGACTACCGAGGGATTTTCCCTCAGTAAACGGTTTACAATGCTTTCTCCAAACATTTAACACGTGATCACCACGGACCACAGCAAGTCTAAACTGCACCCTTCCAGGCGCACCTTCTATGCTGAAATGCCAAGCCCCGAGCCACAGTAAGGAAAGCTGTTTTCTCGGGCCGAATCCAGGTCATAAGTTTATCTGGAATTGCGCCAATCCAAATTGAATTCATAGCTTTTTTACCATATCCAGCCCCGAGCTAAAGAGGCAAACATATTGCTCGGAACCTTCACCCTTCCCCCGAGTAAATGGTTATTAATATAATTATATTGGACTCGGGGCCTCCAGGTGTAGTCCTGGTCTGGGTGGCATCCCCAGATATTATATTTTATATTATTAATAATTTTTTCTCGATAAAAAATTTTTTATGCGCGCGGTGATCCTTCAGTTAAACAGTCATTCATTTGTTAGCATAGATTTATGAGAGTCGATTCGTAGCATAAACCTTTTGAAATCATCATAAATAATAAAGATTAACACATACATTGCCTTAGGGCCCATATTATATTAACAACTTACGAACAGAATTTTTTGAGATTGTTCGCTAAATGTTAATAAATGGAAAGGATGATAAAAGATGAATTTGAGAGAAGCAAAAAGAGAGTTATCAGAGCATGGATATATTGTTAGACCAATATTGAATGAATGTTATGATAATAGTATTCAATATGGATGTGGTGGATATATTAGACCAGAACCTAAGAGAGAATATCATTATAAGACAGATGATGAATTGACTCCTGAACAATTAGCTAAAAGACAGGAAAGACGTAGAATAAAGGCAGAGCATGATAAGATTAGAGATGACTTTGCTAAGAAGATTGAAGCTAAAATGGATGATTTAGGATTTAAGAATTCTAAAGGTGTAGCTAGTGGAGCATTGGATAGTTTAGAAGGTAGAGCATATACAAAGTTAAAGAGTGGAGTTAATTTGACTATATACTTTACACATGATTTAAAGCCATATACATTTGAATATGGACGATATGATGCACCTGATATAATAGAGTTATTAAAGGCTGATGATTTTGATACATTAAAGAAAGTCGTTAAGATTATAAGGGGTAAATAAAATGAATTTAAATGAAGCAAAAGAACTATTAGAAGAAAACGGATATATCATTGATGAAGGTATATTTGATAGTATTAAAAATAAGTTCTTTAAGAAGAAAGAAGATACTACAGAAGTTAAACCTGCTAGTAAGAAGTTATACGATGATCAGATAGAAAAGACTTCTCAGCAGGCATATAATCATACAACAGAAAGTATGAGTACATTAAAACAGATAGCAACTAATTTTAATGGAAAGAATGCTGGTCAGCTTAAAGAGTTGTGGTCAGGATTGAGTAAGTTATTGAATAAGCATGGTATGTCTGTAAAGAATCATGATTACTATTTAGGTATAACAAACGATAATACGAAATTCTCCGTTTGGGCTTATATTGCAAATCGAGAAAAAGATTGGACTGATATAAAGGTTATTGGTACAGTCAAGGCAAATATATTTGAATATAAGTATACTACAAATTATGATTTAGATGATAGTTCATTAAAAGGTCAGGCAGACGATTTAAATGAATGGTTAACTGAGCTTGATTCTATTGCATTGAAATTATTTAAGGGTATATCTCGTGAAGAATGGGAAGAAGGTGCACATCAGAATGAGAGTGTTAATAAAGCAATTAAGTTATTAGAATCTGTTGGTTATATTGTTGAAGATACTGATACTCATGACGATGAAGAATTTGCTCTTGATATGAAAAAGCGTAATATATTTAAGAATTCTATGGATAGAGCATTAACGGATGAAGAAGATAGAGAACTTGATTCTATTGATAGAAAGTTGAATAAGATACCAGGCCGTGATAGCGTATGGCAGAAAAAGTTAAATGCTGGTATATGGGCAATTAAGTTAACAGTTTCAACAGATGCATACGATGAAGAAAAAGACGAATATGTTGATGACTATACATTAGGTTATCTAAGACCTGATGGAACAGTAGCTAAAACATATACTAATGACTGCATGTTAAATTATCGTCAGTGTCAAGACTTAATAGACAAATATGCAAGATATAAAGACGGACCAGCTAAGCCTGGATTTGAAAAGGCATTGAAACAGAAATTCAAGATTAAGGATAAACAGGCAACTATATTCTTATCACCAGGAACAATAAAACGTGGTAAATTCCATTTGTTTAATTTGGAAGATGATGTATATGAAACAGAAGAAGTATAAGGGGTAAATAAAATGAATTTAAATGAAGCTAAGAAAGTATTAGAAGATCATGGATATTTGTTAGAGAATGCAGATTATTCAGTTAACATGGATAAATTGAATAGAAAGATTAAAGAAATGCAGGTTGATGCTAATATCTTAGAACGAGTAGGAACTATGGTATCTGCATTCTTTGATAGAGAATATGATGGAATGCAGTGTAAGTGTGTTATTGATGAATATGATGAAGAACATAGTTGGTATGTAAAAATAATGACAGATGCAGATCCTCGTTCAGCTATGATATTTGAGATTAGTATTAGTGATTATAACGATAAAACGTTATGGATTGAATACGACATCTTTGGTAAGGAAGGTGGAATTGAGGCTCAGTATAGTGATGCTAAATATGCTGATTTAATGCAGACTAAAGGTAGTTATTTAAAGGTTATTGATGATTTAATTAAAGAAGGAGAAGAATAAGCAAATTTAAATAGCATAATTTATATAAATATTCAGATATAAAAACAAAGGATATAACGATTAAGTTATATCCTTATAATTGTTTAGAAAGGAGAGAAATATGAGAGATGTAGAACAAGTAATGAGATTTTATCTTATTAGTAAAAGAATAAATTGTAGAACTATTAAAAGTTTAATGGATAAACCTGAATGGAGTCCATTATTAAAATTATGTGTTGAACGATTAAAGACATATAAAGATTTTGGTATTAAACGTTGTAAAGAAATAAAGAAAGAGATTAAGGCTAATAAGTTTCGATTCAAATACAATCCATTTGATTTAATGAGTACAGGTGAAGAAGAATTGCCTCGTGGAACGATGATAGATTGGTTTGAAATGTTAGAAGTCGTCACTGAAATAGAAAATTATCTTAAGAATATATGAAAAGAGAGAGTCGTGTAAGGCTCTCTCTTTTGCATGGCATGCAGGATAATCTTAGAACTGGAGGAAATTCTTCTGAAAATCAGAGACAAATACATTCCTATCTGGGATCTTTACAGACGAATGCAGATTTCCACCAGAAGCATTACGAATACGATACTTATATTTACCAGAGTCGTATACGTTTACAATTACAGTCAATACATTTCCAGATTTAGATTTGTATTGAGCGGCTTTAAGAACGACTTCATCAGGGTTCTTATATCCAAATGGATTTTCAACTTCTTCAAAATCATATCCATTAAACAAGTCGTCGAGGATATTAAGATTTTCGATAAGAAGTTTACGGACCTTAGCGTCATATTGCTTCTTTTCAGCAACACACTTCTTAAAGTTAAGGTCTGATTCTTGACGAATGAAATTCAGATAAAGTTCGAATTCAGTGGTAAACTGATTAGCCAGTTCATCAGGAATGTTCTCAAAATCAAAGTTATTGGTAATACATTCCAAATCATTCATGTGGTCCTTAGGATTTGTTTCAAAATCCAATGCCTTATCTTCTGGGCAAGAATACACATCTGTAATGAGTGGAAGATAAATTAATTCATATTTGCTATCACGGCCAGTCGTGTAATTGATTTCAACATAAAGTCTGTCTTTAACGTCGTAATTAGAGTTAATGACGAGAATATATGTATCAACGACGAGATTGTGAGTAAAATGGAGCACATTAAAGCCCATTTGATGGAAGTAATTTTCAAGATCATCGAGAGTATGGAAAATCATTATAGTGCTCCTAAGATAGTAGAAATTTCAGTTTGAGCTGCGGCATCGATAGTATAATTAAACTTCATATTACCGATTTCAGCGAATTTAGTCACCGTATCAAGATATGCTTCACGAGCAGGCTTAATTACTTCAACGCATTTATCCATAGCTGGATTGAATACTTCTTCAGTCCACTTTACTACGTCTTCCTGCTTTGCCTTCGTATTCTTGAAGAATTCCATTTTCTTATTGAAAATATCTTCAGACGGCTTTTTAATGTAAGTCTGATAATCTTCAGACTCAGCAAGATAATTGCTCATGTTGGTCAAATTGACCTTCAAAATCGCTTCAGCAATATCCATATTGTATCGCTGATTGTATACAAGAGAACGCCAACCTGCTTCATATTCGATATATTTACGATATTTCATATCCATGAAGTCTTTAGAGTTTATAGAAATATCATCCATTCCACGAAGCGGTTTGGCCATATAATGACCTTTATCGACTATCATGTGAAGGAAGTGAGATGCTTCATGGACAAAGATAGCGAATTCTTTGTCGGACGGAAATGAAATTGTATTATTTACTTCGTCATAAGTCGCAGTGCCTTCAGGCAGAACGATACGAGCGACGAGATTCTTTTCGGTGAAATAACCACCAGCATCTTCAAGTTTCTTTCCAATAACAAAAACACCAAATTGCTGTTCGTCCAGCTTTTCCATTACATGGGTGAAGAACTGGCATTGACCAGAATTTGTTGATACCAATTTAGTTGCAGCGCAATCAGTGTGCAGTTTTACAGCCATAAATTATCCTTCTCGTTCAACGACGTCTTTAAATGTTTCACATGCCTGAATAGGAAGTTTGTTTCCACAATGCGGACAGAAGAGCCAAGGGAGTTCTTCGTCGACATGACCAGTATCGTCAGGAACGGCAATAGTGCATTTAGTCAAATCGGAAGTAATAGTTGCACTTCTGTTTGTATCTGTCCAATAACCGCTAATCGTAATAGGCGATTTTCTTGAAATTTTATGTTCACAAACTTTACACATAGTCAAATCCTCAATTTTTACATGTAAATAATAGCATTTTTTGGACCTTTTGTCAACCCTGTTTTATGTAAAAAGTTGTTTACAATAATATGATGAAACGGAGCGCTTCTGGGGCATTCTGGGCAAAATCCATATAGTTGTTAGGGCCCAAATGAAAAAAGCGCCCAGAGAGCGCTTTCTGATTAAGAGGATAACTATTTAAGTTCTTTTTAGGCTGAGCCTAGACGATAGGAATTGTAAACTTTAGTTTACGTAAACAAAAATTTACTTATAGGACGTTATATTCTTTTACGACAGAAGACTGTTCACCCTTTCCGTTCATGTAAATATAGTTCTCAGCCCATTTCTCGGCTTCATCTAAACTAGTTAGGCATGGATGGAGAAGCTTAGTCCAGAAGAACAAATACTTTCTCTCGATGTGGTAATATGTATTGATCTTCTTGTCGCAACTGCTAAACTGTGCAACTTTACAGATTCTGATTTTCATAATATCAATCTACTTAATTTCTTCGTTCTCAGCAATCTTTTTAATTTGTAGCTCTTTTACGATTTTATTGACTACACCTGGATTTACCTTTTCAGCTATATTCCAATCTACACAAACTGCATCTTTGAAAGTTGCTACTTCCTTTGGATATTCTTTATTTAATTCAAACATTGCATCACGATATGAGTCAGTATTGATAATTCGCTTATTGATCACATCGTAAAGCGTTTGTGTTTCCAATCGACCTAAATTCTTTAATTCTTCAAAAATTCTGTGAAAGTGATTTACATTTACTTCTTCTGGCATATTATTTCCTTTTATTAAGTGTGGTGATCCTGTTAGTGGTGATACTCTTAGTATACTTTTATGTACTATGAACTTACACATTCATCTCCACATTCTGGACAATGATAACTATGCATATATTCCTGCAATCCAGTCTGACGTGATGGAGCAAGATGGACAGGAACTCTGAAATGACAACCGCAATTAGTGCATACAAATGTAATCTTACGAGAAGATCTTAAAACTTCTACAGCACCGCCTGGTCCTGTTCGATAAATGACTTGTTCTTCATCTTTGTTCATTAGTCACAATCCTTATTGATTTCATACTTTGGCTTAGGTTCATCTGGACGAGTGACTAATTCAACCTTAACAGCATCTGGCTTTACAGGTTCTTTGGTCAATCCAAGAAGGCAAATGGCCTTCAATTCATCATATTGTTCATCAGTACAATTATCAGGGACTTCGAATTCACGAGTTGCCGTGTAAGTAATCTTAAACTTCTTCATAGTTATTCTCCTTCGGTATTCTTACCGATATTCATTATTTTAGTTAATTTCTCAAATCGTTTCATGTACCGAATAAACGACTGAGCTTGATTTAAAAACTTATCTATTTTGTCAAAAATGATTTCATCTGAAAAATCTGTATCATGTGTATATTCCAAATAATCAAATGGCATTCTGCCTGATTTCAAACGTTTACACATCTTAATCAGTGAAAATTTATTATCCAAAAATTGTGCTTCATCAGTCATATTATGAAATTGTAAATGCCATTTAGATAATTCATCATTAGTTCTCTTAAAATCAGTTTCACTAAATGACAATTTCAAATTAAAACCATCTTCGAATATATCATAATAACCAATGATTTCATCATTCTTTTTAAGATAATCTTCTATGAGCTTCATATCAAATTCAACTTTGAATGATGCTACGATAGAAAGACGTGTTAAGAATTTATACTCAACACCTCTTTCATCTAGAAAATTTGTCACATCAACGATATTCATTAACGGTCTTTCGAAATAGTTTCAACGTCCTTCATAGTCATAGAGTACTTGCACCATTCAGGAACGGGGTCAGCATTCTTAGACTGAATAATGAAGATAGGCATCTTAATGTTCGGCTTTTCCCAGCAGAACTGGCAGTCAGTAATGTAAACAATGCCATCGTAATGAAGTCCTTCCTTTTGAATTTTGTCGATAACGCACTGCGGGTTAGTGCATCCACGACCACTCAAATCGAACTTCGTAGTCTTATAACGCTTTTCAGCAATCGGACCACATGCACCATCCCAGAAGCAGTAATGAACCTTTGCATGCTTGACGAAGTCATTCACAACCATGCAAGCCTTTTCAACTTCAGAATCAGGCATAGAACCAGAGCAGTCGATAGCGATAAGCACTTCAGCTTTCTGTTCATGACGAGGACCAGGCATAACACCAATCCACTTCTGACCATAACGACGAGGGAATTTCATACGAGAGAAACTCATCACATCGGAGAAGACAGAAGTCGTAAATCTGCGAAGAGCAATACGAGGGTCAACAACCTGAGCATTCGCAGCCAAAATCTGCTGAGCAAGTCCACCAGGAAGATTGGACCAAGTAGAAGTACTTGCTTTGTTTACAGCCTGAGAAACCTGCTGGTCGACGATTTCATTTTCGCCCCAACCATCAGTAGCCGTAGAGCCAGACTGAGAGAAGTGCTTTTTAAGTGCATCTTCTTCAGAACCAAATCCATTACCATTTCCACCTTGATCATTGCCCTGGTCACCACCAGCGCCACCAGCTCCACCGTTAGCACCACCAAACTGCTTCTGCATCTGCTGATTATACTGTTCACGATTTTTCATGAAAATGTTGAAAATCTTTTCCAAATACATATCCTTCTGAGGATCAAAGCCAGGCGGAATGATCTGAGCGAAGTCATCGATAGAGGGGAAGAGGTCGTTAAGACGAACAGCATTCTGTCCCTTCTTACGATTTCCAACAGAATTCAATTCATTCAGCATCTTAGTGACAGTCATCGGAGAGCACACAATATTGGAAGAATTCCAACAAACATCGTAAGGCGCCATCTTACGGGAAGTCACATGATGGAGCAAGAGTCGAAGAATTTCGACACAAGTCAATACAGTCAAAGTAATCGGATGAATAGCCTGAACGAATTCCTCAGTATATTCAAGAATAGGAACGGTATCAGACTTTGTATTCAATCGAATAGTCACCTTATCATTCTTAATAGGCTTACGCTGCATCATAGCGTAAAACTGAAGGAATGACGGATAGTCAAGCGAAATACGGCGGCAACAGAGTTCGAACTTCTTATCAGCAGAAAGAGCGTAAACGTCTTCAGCACCCGTAGCAGTAGTCATATTGTTAATCATAATTTTTTATTCCTCTTAAATTTTAACAAGTAAAATATAGCAAATCTTAACTATCTTGTCAACCCATAGTTTTGTAAAAAGATATTTACATAAAGTGCGCTTTTTGAGCGAATTTGCGCACTTATGCAAAAATCTTCTTCGTTTCAACGTCAACAGCATCGCTCAAATCTGCCAAAATTATGGCCTTTTTGAACAAATCGTTGGCAGTTTTCAACATAATTCTACGCCATTCTGCTCTATGATCTTCAGTAGCCTCAGCTCGAAGCGTAGCATCCGGACGGTTAATCGAAATAGACAATTCCTGAGTATTCGCTTCAGTTCTGTAATAGCGGAAGCCATTGACAGAATAATGGAATGCATTGTCCATCGCCAGCGTTTCATCCCACGACATATCCATATCATTTTCGCCATTATGCTTAAATTTCACATAGCCATGCAAATTAGTCGAAGACCTGTAATTTCCAGTCTGGTCACCAATTTCCTTACGAATATCATAGCTCAACTTAATATCGTAATATGCAGTCGGATGCTTCAAAAAGTTTTGACGATTTCCAAATTCTTCAATACGGAAACGGTAGCCATGTTCATACGCATCAGGTGCATAAGTAGCCAATTCTTCATTCAATTCATTCAACAAATTCATTCGCTTCATTTCGATGAACTTCTTGAACTTGCTTTCCTCACGTTCAATTTGCGCCTTAACGCCTTCATCATTTGCGATCTTCTTAGTGTCAGCATTGAATTCCTTCGTAAAAGAACGCTTCACACTAGTCAAAATATCTTTGAACTGATATGTGCGAACCCACTTGTCATAAAAACAATAGTGATTATAGTCCTTCTGAGAAGTCCAATTGCCAATTCGATAAAGACCATTACGCATATTATCAGGCTTCTTAGGCGCATAGAATTCAATAGAGTCATCGCCAAGTTCACGAGTGACGACCAACTTACCCGGAGTACCATTGAAATAGGCCTCACGAATAATCATATTTCCAGTTTCATCTGTAGTTGGATCAAAAGAAATACGAATGTCGATTTTACCCTTGAAAAAGCCAGAAGGACGATTTCTCTGCTTTGCACGTGCAGAGTCATACGTAGGAATCAAATCTTCCTTTGTCAGAAGATAATTCTTGTAAGTCTTACCTTTAAGGGAGACTTCATCCTTTTCGTATACAACCGTATCAAACTGGTTGCGGAACATAGTAAGTACTCTTTCTTCGTATTCTTTTGCGTCCATATTTAACCTCTTTTTTTTACATTCCAAAATATAAGAAAAAACAGGATTGTCGTCAACCCTGTTTATTGTAAAAAGATTTTTACATAACTGTCATAAAATGTCATTATATTGTAAACTTTTGTTTACGATTTGGAATCATATACTTTTTTCATTTGTTTGTAAGAATCCAAATTTTGTGGGCATCCTTGTCCATTACCTGATTTTACCAAAGTGCACAAATCATATTGTGTCACTAATACAAAGTAATTTTCAAGCCATTCTATAACCTTTTCAAGATTATCAAAATCGAATTCGTAAGTATGAATTCCATCACCAGCATATACGTGCCAATAATAGTAATCATATTTCTTTATATAACATTGTGATATACTTGCTGTAGATGAATTAGGTCTATATCCATTTTCATTATTATAATTCTTTCTAAGACAATAATAAGCTAAATCACGTGGATAATTAGGTGGTTCAACTGTAAATCCATATTTTTCACTAAATGATTGTATTATATCATCATTAGATAGATTGCCAATTTTATTTTTCATTAAACGTTTCTTTTCAGCATCCATCTTTTCTTTACTTCTCTTATATGGAAGTTCAAATGTTTTAGTTAACTTCTCAATAAGTTTAGCAATAGTGCATGTGCAATTATATAATTTAATGGTGTGTGCTCTCCATGTATTTACATCATCTTTACTATTACTTTCAATTATATCGATTAGTTTATAACATTTTTCATCTGGATCATTCTGTTCATATTCTGATTTACCATTTAAGATTTGACCAAAAACTAAACAAACATTCCATTGAT
>Ga0310694_10006779_pt1 | contig 10818 bp, 10 predicted proteins | sample 174DNAGHGhighgp2_FD_203884 | JGI IMG/M metagenome (GOLD analysis project Ga0310694, IMG submission 203884) | Sheep rumen microbial communities from Palmerston North, Manawatu-Wanganui, New Zealand - 1742 DNA GHGhigh gp2 (v2) (version 2) | ecosystem: Host-associated > Mammals > Digestive system... | reverse complement strand
TAAATATCGAATGCAAAACATATAACGAACATAAAACCATCTATATATGCAATTGTTTGGAGTTCCGTCAATAGCGAATACATCAATCCATACAAAAGTTTTTCTGGTTGAATAATTAATTGTCGTTTCTATTTCGGATTGTAAATCTACAAACTGAGAATATGCAGTATTCCAATTGGGTTCTATATCTGTATCATAATGAATTAAACCATATCCGTTTTCAATACCATTTTTACATATCTCAACAAATTTGTCGTAATCATAGCGAGGCATTACAATATCCAAATCATCGTCCCAAGGAATAAAACCTCCATGGCGCAATGCTCCGATAAGTCCACCTCCTACGAAATAATATGTCAAGTTATTTTTTTCGCAGATTTCTTGAAATTTAACTAAAAGATTTACTTCTAGCAGCTGCAATTTCCTTAATTCGGTCATTTTTTGTTACCTCGTATTTTTCGAAGAGATTCAACTGTATTTCTCAATCCATCTTCCATTTCGACTTCACATTTCCAACCCAAACCATAAAGTTTGGAGGCGTCAAGTTTCACATTTTGGAATGTCGACGCTCCTTTCGATTCAACCGAATCAGGCAAATCAAAAATGACATTTGATTTGCCAATCTCTGCAAGTGTCGAAGCAAGTGACCGCAAAGATACGCATTGGTGGTTGTCCGCAACGTTATATGCATTACCAGACTCTCCTTGTGTCGCAATGGTTAGCAAGGCGGCAACGGCATCATATATATACAGATATGAGAACGTCTGCTTTCCTTCGCTTTTGAGAATGATGTCTTCGCCAACTATTGTCTTGTTAATGAACTGTGAGATTGCCTTGCTATCGCTCGTTTGCATCGTCGGACCATATATTCTACATAGTCTTGCAGTAACGAAATCAACACCTTTTGCCTCCTTATACGCATTGCATAGAGCCTCGCTTGCTCGTTTCCCTTCTATGTAGCCAGCACGTAAGGTGTTACAGTCGATATAACCACAGTCTTTTTCCGATAGAAACTCCTTGATGCCGACATTGTCGCCATACACATCTCCCGATGATACAAACACGAACCGACATCCTTCATTCTCAGCTGCCTTCTGAAGCAAATAATAAGACCCGAAAATATTTGTCATTTCTGTTCCTATAGGATCAGTGGCATAAAGACGTGGATGTGTATTGCTTGCCATGTGGATTATCATATCAAGCCTACCAGTATAATCACACTTTTGCTGAACGTCATGTTCATAAAACTCCAAACATCCCGTTTGTTCAACGTCGGAGAACCGTGAAACAAATTTTTCACGGTTTCGTCCTACCGCCACAATCTTTGTATGCAAACCATACTGCCGATTCCTAAACAATAAGGTTTGAATTAAGAACTTGCCAACAAGTCCCGTTGCTCCCGTAATCATTACAACTTTATTGTCAATCTTAGTCCAATCAATATTGATGTTGGCACAAAGTTCTATCTCTTTTGAAAAATCAAAAAATGCCATTTCCTAAAATCTATTTAAGAGTCCGTTCTACCCAATTTCTACACAATTCGTTTGCTTTTTTCAAGTCTGTTTGCCATTCTGGATTTCCTGTGTACCAGTATTCCATAACAAATCTTCTTGCCCCTAATTGCAACGCAATTTTTGTCGTCTGAACAAAATCCACGTGTCCTTCTCCATAAAACAAACCTCCATATTTATTTGGACGTGTTTCTTTTAGGTGGAATGCAATGTAATGTCCCATTCCCGCATACATGTCCTTTTTTATGTCTGTATTGCTCAATAATGCGGCGGAAGTAATATTGCCTGCGTCGGGATAAAGTTGAAAGTATGGAGAATTGATTTTTTGTATTGCCCTCATACACTTCAAGACAGAGTCCATATAATCATTTTCCATGTTTTCCAATCCCACAAGTACACCATGAATGGAAGCGTATTCAATCATCGCACTTAAAGTGTCCATAAAAGTCCTATCTGTTGTCTCAGAGCGAGCATCAAACTTAGGAACATCACATGCAGGTATCTGCAAAATGGGTATTCTGAATTTTGCTGCGAACAACACTGCATTTTTGAAAATATCAACAGCCTTTTGCCTATTGACAATGTCAGGATTCCCCAATGTATAAGTTCCCAATGCGCTCAAGCATATAGACCCGATTGGTATTGGACTATTTGCCGTAATCCGAAACAAATAGTCTTGAAATTCTTGACTATAAAGCCTACTGATACGTTCTTCTGTCCTGTCAATGCTTATCTCGAAAAAATCATATCCTGATTCTGCCGAAATTATCAGCATTTCTTGCAGACTAACGGTATCGGGAAAAGCCTTTTCGTAAGAACCAACCAAATATTTTCTTTCGTCAAACATTTATTTCATTAGTGAAGCCAAGAATCCTTATGGGTGTTAAGTAGTGCCTTGAACATTTCAACATCGTCAACAGTGGTCAACTTTAGATTCTTTTCAGAGCCTCGCGACAGATATACATTGCGTCCAAGTTCCACATACAATGTACATGATGCGACCGATGCTGTAATGCCTTTTGACAGAGCTTCTTTATGAGCTTCCACAAACTCTTTCAAATGGAAAGATTGCGGTGTCTGGGTCATTTTTACTTGGTCACGAGACAATTGCGCTGTTGAAACGAGAGTGTCTTCTGATTTTAGCATTGCTGTATTACATGGAACCACTGTAGTTGCATTGCCATATTGTTTACAAACACGAATGTTGTCGGTAATAATGTCAAGTGATATCATAGGACGAATGGAGTCGTGAATGATGACAATATCATCATCAGTCAAATGACGCGATGCAATATCCATCACTCCATTCCTTATAGAATCTTGACCGTTTTTACCACCGTTAACAACGTTAACAAGTTTGTTGATTCCGAATTGTTTCGCATAAGCCTTCAATACCTCATGCCATCCTTCAAGGCAAACGACTTCGATTTCATCAATGCTTGGATGTTTTTGGAACACTTCAAGCGTGTAGATAATGACAGGCTTGTCGTTAACATGCAGGAATTGTTTCGGAATGTCCTGTCCCATGCGCTGACCGACACCACCTGCAATGATTAGTGCTGTATTCATATTTATATGTTATTTCCAATAGTATTTGTTTACATTATGTTTTTGGATCTGTTCCGATTCTGGTGGCAATTGCATATAGTCTCCGTAAATATGTCTCAGCCAACCATCATATCCGCTTGGAATATAAAATTTATAATCTTCAAATTGAACAAGAATCCGATTCGCCAAATATGATTTTGGGTTATATTCTCGCATACCATAATGTATTATTGCCAAATCTGTAAAGAAATTTGATTTTTCATAATCACATTCCTTACAAATTTGTATTAATTTATCAACAAAATGGAATTGATTTTTGAAGAAAATCTTACTGAAAATTATTTTAAGTTTTTTTATCCAATTAGGCATTATTGAAATATTGATAAGTGCACATCTAGCTCTTATTCCTTTCCACCATATTATTTTTGCTTTATTAAAACGCTTTTTTTCTATCTTTTCAATATCGTTAGCACCATCAAGAGGCATGATGTCTATCCAAAGACCTGTTTCGCTTTTAGACCACGGATTGAGAGATGAATCCACAAAAGTTTTTTCCATTTCACATACCCTTGAAAAAGCAATAAACACATCTTCCCCACCTTCTATTTGTCTTGAAAATAGCTTATATCTTTTGTTGGACTTATACGAATGAATAAATTTTTCGTAATCGGGACGTGGCATTGCTATGTCAATATCGTCATCCCAAGGAATAAAGCCATGATGGCGTACAGCTCCAATTAAAGAACCGCCACACAAAATATAATAAATATTGTTTCTTTCACAAAAATCGTGAATATCACTTAGAATCTCAAGGCTTACTAATTGCAGCTCTTTCAATGTCATTTCTTTCATAATGATCGATATTTAATTCGTATATTCCACCTTGCTGTCCACAATACAGCAGACATTTATTGTTATAAAAATCTAAATCTTCAGGCTCGTTTGTTGTCAAGTAAGTCAAATCAATAGATTCAACTTTATTCTTTTGCTCTAAATCTATTATTTGTATTGCTCTTTGCGCGTTAAATTGCCCATGTGCTGCCGCCTGTAGCCCTGACGCGAGATACATATATTTCCCTCTAATTTTTCCCCCTTGTGTGCCACTAGCAAACTCAACAATAAATGAATCCAAACAATCTTCTTCAGATAGAATTATATTGTATCCCTCGCTTAGCAAAGGTAGTCGATACTTACAGATTCTCACTTGTTTTGTGTGTTTTTCTCCCTTCGGTGGTGACATTCGAGTTACAGAATAAAGGAAAGAATTATATTCGTCCACTATCCATGTCTGAATAAATGTATCCTTCCCTTTGTTTTGAACCTTGATAACTTGAACTAACTTGCTGGAATCTTTGTTTAAAAATTCAACAAAACACCTACTGGGTTTATTGAATTCTGATATATACAGCAATGGCTGATTATTATAATCTTTGGAATGTATGAAACACGCCGAATTAACATGTGTGTTCTTATTTGCAGATGATAAATCAAATTCGCTAATTATTTCTCCATTTTTCAAATTTAAAACGCGGCAATGCCCCCCATCGTTAAACAAATATGCATAATCTAACCAGATAGCCATACCTTGTGCAGACTTGCCATTATATACACCTACAATTGGATATGCAAGCTGCCCCCTTGTGGATGCTGTAAATATATGATTTAATATGTGGTATCTTGAAATTACTAAAAAAAACAACAGAAAAATTAGTAAGATACAAATAGTATATTTTCTTAGTTTTTTTTTCATTTTTTAATGGAAATTATTCATTAAGTGCTTAATTTTTAACAAAAAGTATAAAACAAGAAATGATTTATTCCTTAAAAGTCTAAGAAAAAGTAAATTATTAAATCCTGTTATTTTATTTTGTTTATTAAAAACGTATTTTACGATAAATGGTGATGATATAATTGTCGAAATATTATTTTTAAAAGTAGAAAAAGAATAATTCTTTTCTATAAAACTTCTAATATGTTTTTTACTGAAATAGTAAATTCGAGAAGATAGTTGAGCAGTGAACGTGCCATTATCGTAATTTTCAATATATTTCCAAAGTTTTTCATACGCTGGCCATATTATTGAAAAATCTTTTTTGATAGCTTCACTTTCGTGCATAAAATAATAATATACTGGTTTTTCAGAAATAATAATACTTTTAATCTTGTTTATTATTGTAAACCATAGTACAACATCTTCTCCATACCAATAATCAATACAAGATTCTAATGAGTTATGTAAAATAGTTCTTTTATACATTTTGCCCCAAAGCATAAACGGAATTCCTGCTTTTTGATATTTATCATCAAATAATAGATTAACCTTTTTGACACTTTGAAACATCTTTTCATCATAGAATCCTATTATTGGTCTCTTGTCTATTAGATTATTGCCATTAATAACTCTATAATAACTGCATACTACAATGTCAACATCATTACATTTCATCATATTTATCATAACAGACAAAGCATCCTCTGTGATATAATCATCTGAATCAACAAAAACAACATAATCTCCGATAGCATTATTAAATCCTGTTAATCTCGCCTTTGCAACGCCTTCATTCGGTTTATGTATCACTTTAAAGCGTTCGTCCTTTTCCGCATATTCGTCACAAATTTTACCAGAATTATCAGGGCTACCATCATCGACTACGATACACTCCCAATCGATAAATGTCTGTTCTACAATACTGTCAAGGCAACGACAAAGATATTCTTCGACCTTATAGACAGGAACTATGATTGAAATTTTTGGCATGATTTAATTTGGATCAACGATACTGCTGTACGATTTTTGTCGATACGACTCAAAATTTTGAACCGATTGTTTATTTTCCTGCGAATGTTCTCCGTATCTGTCACTAATATTTAATTCAGACAATAAGTCAGTAATCCTCTCACTTGCATTTTCAATTTTTAACACATAAAACGGTTTGTCAAAAATAATGGAAAACGCCGTGCCGTGAAAACTTGTTGTTAAAGTAAAATCAGTCTTCACGAAATAACCAATAAATTGTTCAGGGCTAATTCCTTCAACATATTTCTGACCTTTATAAAATATTTTACGTAATGATTTCACATAAGTGATTTGAACGACTTGCTTTTTCCAATTTAATCCAAGACGTTCTGCTTCAGAATCAAAATTGACATTTTTTCTAATTTTATACGCCAAAACATAGTTTTTCTCTTTTGGCAATTCTGCAATTTTCAACCATTCATTTTTTGAAAGCAAAAATACAGGGTCACAGACTGTTTCAATAGGGATTTTCAAATTGCATTTTCTCAACTTTTCAGTCATACTCTTTTCTCGGCACGTAATTTTAGAAAACGAATTCAATAGTTCGCAAATTTCTGGATCATAATCCATTTCTCCACCATCGGACGCCGCGTATGCTATCTTTTTACCGTTGAACCCTTTTCCAAAGTAAGTTAAATCTCTGTTTGTAAGACGTGAATTCCATATTTGGTCGCTACCATAGTAGATAACGTCATATTTTATGAGGTCTGATGTACCCAATTTGAAAAATTTTTTTCGAAATTGTTCAAATTTTTTACGTTTCCTTAGTGTTTTGAAGTATGTCAGAATGCTCCATGGCCTTTTGAAATTAATATGCGGAACATAACTTTTTTCTATTGCAGGACATTTGTAATCAATGACATACACTTCGTCATTTGGATATTGTTTATTCAATGTTTCCTGCAATGCATAACACTGTAATACCGCACCGTAATTGTCAGCATTGTGGAAGGTCATAATTCCTATTTTCATCATCCCTCTATGATAGCAATTGTATTGTCTTTTTTTCTTTCTTTAAAATGTATTCCATATACATAAATAAAGACAACAGCAAAATATTACCCTGCCTAAATAATTCCATACTTGTAAATATTGAGCCAGCCAAGACAGTGAAAAGTGTAAAACGTATGTATTGGTATTTAGTATCTTTAACGCCAATCATTATCAAAATATAAATGATGATTAGAATTAGCGTCGCAGGAGTACCAATAACCATGCTTAATCCTATAATGCCTAAATCCACCCAATAATAGCCATAAAAATTTATTGCATGTTCAATATCTCTATAATATTCAGATGTTTTATCAACAGGATTTCCACCGCCGACAATTTTTTCAACAGGAGAACTAAATTGATAATTCCAATAATAATCTAATGACAGCCAACGAATATAATCTTGGTTTGAGAATGTTTGTTGCTTATCGGTTCGGCGCATCATTTCTTCATATTTTTCTTGAAATAATGAAATATTATTCAAAGCATAAAAAAATGCACCACCTATCGTAATCCAAATAATAATTGATAAAGTGATCTTTTTTGTAACAAATGGTATCATTAAAACTACAGCAAGAATGGTCAATGAAACCAAAGACCGAAATCCTTGGATAATTATTACATACATTGCTAATATACAATAAGCAACATAAATAATTTTTTTCTGAACCAAAAATTTATTGATCCCATATAGCAACAAAGTATAACAACATATACTTCCGGGCATACGCATTCTATATGTATATTTAGTTATGTTAGTTTCATCCTCTGCACCACTAAAAATTATAATCGGATATATATAGTATTGCAACAAATAGCATAAACAGAAAATAATTGATACGTATTCAATCACCTTTTCAATACTATTAGATGATGCTTTAGTATTTAGTAAGTAAAAATAAAAAAAAATTGATAGATACGTATAAGAATGAAAAAAAACAATATAAAAACGTTGTTCATTGTACATCCATGAATAAATACAAGACAACAACAGGAAAAAAATATATAGTAAAATTAACTTTGAATATTTTTCATTAAAGCTAACTGCTTTGAATCCCAATATAAAAAGAAGAAGTACAAAAACATAGTCCCAAAAACTATAGTTTAGAAATATTATACCAAATCCTTTCAGTAAAAACAAAATACAAACAATTATCTTTATTGTATTACTATTTGACTCAATCCACGACATCTTATATATATTACTAACTATTTTTTCAATCCAACCTTCCTCAACACCTTGTTGCTACACTTTCTCACAAACTTGTATGCCATTTTGTATAAAGGCTCAGTCCCGTATTTTTTTAATACATACTTGAATCCGTGTTTCTCATAATCCCTCTCAAAATCAAGACGCTTCTTATGGAATACACTCGGATGTTCCATGTTAGGCTGCATGACGTTTTCGATTTTTGCAGGAATGACATTCATCTTGTCCTTGACTATTTCAAAAAGTTCTTTTCCTTTTTCTGTGTTAAGCAATACAAGAGAACAACCTTTATCATCTGCATTAAACTGATTGTTAACGTGTTGCCATCCCCAACAATCGGCCAATGTCAAATCTGACGGTCTTGTCAAATTACAAAAGTGACAACTTCCGCATGACATTCGGAACGCAATGTGTTGATAAAACACGTATGTAAAACTTGTAAAACTTGTAAAACCTTCAAACAAAAAACTTTCTTTATGTGCTTTCCAACCAAATTGTTCTTTGTCTCTAAAATTTACAGCAATAATTTCACGTTTGTATTTTCTTTCGAGATAATTCAAATAATCACGCCACATAGTTGCACCTGGCGTGCCATGACACACAATGTCAACGAGATAAAGATTTTTCCTGAGCGTTTTGCCAATGAAAGAATTAAGTCCCGATGTCTGACACGGTGTACCCGAGAACATCACTATAAGACCGTTTTTCAAATCCTCCTTTACTTGTTTGAAAACGTCCGTCAAATCACTTTGTACGTATTTTGAACCGCGAAATTCATCTCGTTCCTCCTTGGTTGTCGCCCGTTTGTGTGTTACTACAAAATGTCCTCTGTATCCTGCGCCGTAAACAACACCGCCATTATCCAAAATCCAATCCGAAATTGCCACAAATGCTGCGCCGCTCCGGCTTTTCATAATCTCTGACATTTCTTTATGACGAGCAGCGTATGCTATTGGTTCAGGAAGATTTAGAGTTTTGTCATAGTTGTCATTGAAAGCGCAAACTTTCTCACAAAGGCCACAATCGGTGCATTTTTCTTTGTCAACTTCGGGATATTTAAAACCCAATACATCGGGCTTCATTGTGATTGCCGAATGTGGGCAAACGCTTTCACACGCTGTACAGCCGCAGCAATCGTGCTTGTCTTTGATGACAATCATCTAAGAAATTTATTTTTAACTTTCAGAATCTGATTGTTGATTACGATTCTGTCGTGTTTTGTACAACCTATCGAATACGAAAATATTGCAACACAAATTACCGACAATGCCGAAAGAATCAAAAACGATGCTAAATCTTCTTGAAAATAATTTTTTAGTGTCAATGGCAATATTGCAGCAATCACCGCCACAAACAAAACCCTGAAATATACTTTTTTAAAGAATTCTGAAATTGGAAGTTCGACCATCCTTTTCAGCATTATTAGTCTTGATATTTCGCAGACTACGGATACACAGATTGCCACAACGAACACGCTTTCTGATGGAGCACCAAACTTGTAACACACATACGTTATTGGAAAGTTCAACATTTGGAAACCGCCTACAATCAACTGATAATTACGGATTTTTCCTGTTGCCAGCATTACTGTCACCAACGGATTCGCCAATGTTTCGCTTAATACAAATACCAAAATCAATCTTACGAAAATCACGCTATTTTCAGGAACGTCAACCAACCAAATGTTTAAAATATATGATGTTGAAACTATAATTGGTAGTGCAATAAACAGTAATATAAAAAACGAAAACTTTGCACTTTGAAATACCAATTTCATCATATAATCTCGTTCTCCCGAAGCGTAACTCTTTGTAATTTGTGGATTTACAGCGGTCGTAAAACTATGAACAAAGTTTGTTGCTGCATGGCTTACCTGCATCGCTATTCCACGTGCTGCATTTACCGTCGGTCCGAAAAAAAGGTTTATCAAAACATTTCCTCCTTGGTCGCGCAAGAGTGCTGAACTTGACCCGATAAAATTCCATCCCGCAAACCCAAACATCTCCTTCATCAATCCCTTGTCAAAAATCATTCGATAAGTTGCTTCCTCGAAATGCTTTTTAGAATATATCGCGTATATGGAACGATTTATAACCCCGCAAATCATTATCAGCAATCCGTAATAAACAAGCCTGTCAAAAGGATTATAAGCAATTATAAATGCGACGATTAACTTCAGCGTGCAGTCGATGATACTGATATATGCAAACGCCGACATCTTTTCGTGGGCGATGATTACGGCATTGTATGGTACGCTTAGAAGGTTAAGCGCGAATGTTACCACCGAAAACTGAAACACCCAATTTGCGGCTTGCAATCTTTCAGGCGGGATTACCATTTTTGCGTTAAGAAACCAAATGCCGATGGTTTCCATCAAAATTGTAATTATCGCGATTAGAATTACTTGGATGTTTACAGATGTGCAAAATATTCTTTTAAGTTTGTCTAAATCTCCTTTGCCGAGTTCAAATGTTATGAATCTGCTTATTGCTGCCGATAATGAGCCGCTCAATATACCGAACATCGCCACAACACCGCCTACAACGTTGTAGATTCCGTAATCTTCGATGCCGAGGGCATTGAGAATGACGCGGCTCGTGTACAGCGTCACGCCCATTGTCAGGAGCATACGGAAATATAGCAGCAGTGTATTTTTCGCTATGCGCGAAGTATTGGAAGATGTTTCGGGCATCTACAGTGAGTTGATTTCTTTTTCAGACAATCCTGTCATTTTTGCAATGTCGGAAGTTGACATT
>Ga0310694_10006778_pt1 | contig 10818 bp, 5 predicted proteins | sample 174DNAGHGhighgp2_FD_203884 | JGI IMG/M metagenome (GOLD analysis project Ga0310694, IMG submission 203884) | Sheep rumen microbial communities from Palmerston North, Manawatu-Wanganui, New Zealand - 1742 DNA GHGhigh gp2 (v2) (version 2) | ecosystem: Host-associated > Mammals > Digestive system >... | reverse complement strand
AAGACGGCGTAGTCTCCATCAGCGCCGGGAGCGGCCAGGAGGGCAAGGGCGTGAAATCCGACGCCTCCATCACCGTCACCGGCGGCGTGCTGAACGTCACCTCCGTGGACGACGCCGTCCACGCCTCCGCCAACGTCACGATCACCGGCGGCGTCCTCGCCCTCTCGAGCGGCGACGACGGCATCCACGCCGACGCGACCGTCTCCGTCAGCGACGGCAGCGTCACGGTCAGCCAGAGCTATGAGGGCATTGAGGGGCAGGTGATCGACATTTCCGGCGGCGAGATTGCGGTGAGCGCCCGGGACGACGGCTTCAACGCCGCCGGCGGCAACGACGGCTCCAACAGCTACGGCTTCTTCGGCGGCGACCCCTTTGATACCGACGCCGCTGCCTCTCTCACCATCTCCGGCGGCGTGGTGTATGTCAACGCGGACGGGGACGGTCTCGACTCCAACGGTACGCTGAACATCAGCGGCGGCGTCATTTATGTCAGCGGCCCGACCAACAGCGGCAACGGTTCGCTCGACTACGGTCTTGACGCGACGATCACCGGCGGCACGGTGATTGCGGTCGGTGCCTCCGGCATGGCGGAAAACTTCGGGCAGAACTCCACGCAGGGCAGCATCCTCCTGAACCTCTCCTCCACCCAGGCGGCGGGCAGCACCGTGACCATCACCGATGCGGACGGCACAGTTCTCGCCTCCTTCCAGCCTGAGAAGAGCTACAGCAGTGTGGTCATCAGCGCTCCGGCGCTCGTACAGGGCGGCACCTACACCGTCACCGCCGGTACCGAGACCCAGACCGTCACTCTCACCGGCCTCATCTACGGCAGCGGGATGGGTATGGGCGGCTTCGGCGGCGGCCAGATGGGCGGCTTCGGCGGAGGCCAGAGGGGCGGCTTCGGCGACCAGGGCGGTCAAATGAACGACAGCTTCGGTCAGGGGCAGATGAACGGCGGCTTCGGTCGCGGTCAGATGGGCGGCGGACCGATGGGCGGCTTCGGCAGGCCGTAACAATACAAGCGCACGGCGCATCCGGGAGAGCGTTCCCGGATGCGCCGTTTTCATGATGAAAGATGAAAAAGGAAGCACGAAAAAATGCAGTGTCACTGCGCGACGGATCGAAAATCACGGCTCCCCCGCGCAAGGGGAGCTGTCGCGCCGGTTTTTTATTGACCCGCTGTGCAAAATGTGGTATGTTACAGTCAGTCCGGATTGGGATGTCTACCTGTTACATATATGGAGGTTTCCATGAATGAATCGTTGAAGCAGAGCTTTCAAAGCACCTTTCACCATCCCGCTCAGTTTATCTTCTCCGCCCCGGGGCGCACGGAACTGAGCGGCAATCACACCGACCATCAACTCGGCGTCGTGCTGGCCGGGGCTGTGAATCTTGACACCCGGGCCGCTGTCGCGCTCAACGGGGAAAACGTGATCCGCGTGAAATCCGAGGGCTATCCTCCGTGCGAAATCGACCTTGGCGCTCTCTCCGTTCGCCCGGAAGCCTATAACAGCACCATCGCGCTCGTGCGCGGTGTCGCCGCCGGGTTTGCCGAGCGCGGCTTTGACGTGCCCGGCTTTGACGCCTATGTGACCAGCCGGGTGCTCTCCGGCAGCGGCCTGTCCTCGTCCGCCGCCTTCGAGGTGCTGCTGGGCACCGTGCTCAATCACCTCACCGGCGCAAAGCTCGACGCGCTGACCATCGCCCAGATCGGCCAGTACGCCGAGAACGTCTATTTCGGCAAGCCCTGCGGCCTGCTCGACCAGGCGGCCGCTTCCCTCGGCGGCGTCGTCACCATCGACTTTGCCGATCAGGCCGCGCCGAAGGTCGAGCGCCTCGCGCTGAACCTGGCCGACTACGGCTACGCCCTGTGCATCGTGGACAGCGGCGCCGACCACGCCGATCTCACCGATGAATACGCCGCCATTCCCGCCGAACTGGGGATGATCTGCGCGCACTTTGGCAAAAAGCACCTGCGCGAGGTGCCGGAGGAGGACTTTTACGCCAATCTCCCTGCCCTGCGCACGGCCGCCGGAGACCGCGCCGTCCTGCGCGCCATTCACGTCTATGAGGAAAACCGCCGCGTTCTCCGGCAGGTGGAGGCGCTGCGCGCCGGGGATTTTGACACGTTCCTCGCGCTGGTCAAGGCTTCGGGGCGCTCGAGCTGGATGTACCTGCAAAATGTGATCCCCGCCGGCTATAAGGAACACCAGGCGCTGGCGTTCACTCTTGCGCTGGCCGAAAAGCTGCTCGAGGGCGAGGGCGCCTTCCGCGTACACGGCGGCGGCTTTGCCGGAACGATCCAGGCTTTCGTCCCGCTGCGCAAGCTCGAAGGCTTCCGCGCCGGGATGGACGCGGTACTCGGCGAGGGGCGCTGCCAGGTCTTAACGATCCGCCCGGTGGGCGGCATTTTGGAGGAAACCGTATGAAAAAATACCTTGACGCGCTGATCCTCTATGCCCTGGACGCCGGACTGATCGAGCCGGACGACGCCACCTGTCTCTTCAACCACCTGCTGGAGGTGCTGCGCCTGGACGAAGCGGCGGACGACGGCGAGCGCGCAGAGCTGCCGCTGCATGAGATCCTCGACAAGCTGACCGAGGACGCGGTGCAGCGCGGCGTCATTGAGGACAACACCGTTGCCCGCGACCTGTTCGACACGGCGCTCATGGGCGCCGTGACCCCCTGGCCGCATGAGGTACGGCGGAAGTTTAAGTCGCTGTATGCCGAGTCCCCCCGCGCCGCGACGGACTGGTTCTACAAATTCAGCTGCGACACCAACTACATCCGCCGCGACCGGATCGCAAAGGATGTCAAGTGGGTCTATGAAAGCGAATACGGCCCGCTGGATATCACCATCAACCTCTCCAAGCCCGAAAAGGATCCCCGCGCCATCGCGGCGGCGCGTCTCGCCCCGCAGGCGGGCTATCCCAAATGCCAGCTCTGCGCCGAAAACGAGGGTTATGCCGGGCGCATGAACCATCCCGCCCGTCAGAACCACCGTCCCATTCCCCTGACCATCGCGGGTTCCCCCTGGTTCTGGCAGTATTCCCCCTATGTCTACTACAACGAGCACTGCATCGTCTTCAACGCCCGGCACACGCCGATGAAGGTCGATCGCGCGGCGTTTTGCAAGCTGCTCGACTTCATCACGCTCTTTCCGCACTACTTCGTCGGCTCGAATGCCGATCTGCCCATTGTGGGCGGTTCGATCCTGAGCCACGACCATTTTCAGGGCGGCCACTACGAATTTGCGATGGCGAAAGCGCCGGTGGAGACGGAGCTGTGCTTCAAGGGTTTTGAGTCCGTCAGCGCCGGAATCGTCAAATGGCCGATGTCAGTCATCCGTCTGACCACCGAGGACCGCGACGCGCTTGTGGACCTGGCCGACAAGATCCTCCGCTGCTGGCGCGGCTACACCGACGAGGCTGTTACCATCCTCGCTGAGACCGACGGCGTACCCCACAACACCATCACGCCCATCGCCCGCCGACGCGGCGGCGCCTATGAGCTTGACCTGGTGCTGCGCAACAACCTCACCACCGAGGAGTACCCCCTCGGTCTCTACCATCCCCACCAGGAGCTGCACCACATCAAGAAGGAGAACATCGGCCTGATCGAGGTCATGGGTCTGGCCGTGCTGCCCTCGCGCCTCAAGGGTGAGTTGGCAGCGCTCCGGGAGGCTATGCTTGCCGGGCGCGACCTGCGCGCCGATCCCACGCTCGCGCCGCACGCCGACTGGGCGGAGGACATTCTTTCCCGCCGGGACTTCAACGCCGGGAACGCCGAGAGCGTTCTGCGCGACGAGGTGGGGCATGTGTTCATGCGCGTGCTGGAGCACGCGGGCGTCTACAAGCGGGGCGAAGCCGGCAAAGCCGCCTTCCTGCGCTTTATTGACGAGGTCAACAGGGGCTGAGTATGGAGCACGCTCGTCTCGCCGACCCCCAGCGCCGCCGTCTGCCCCGCGTCGGGCAGCGCATCACCAAGACCACGGTCGCCGTCTTCCTGTGCCTGCTGATTTACCATCTGCGCGGCTACCACGGGCAGGATATGCCGACGGAATCGGCCATCACCGCCATCTTCTGTATGCAGCCCTACGTCCGCGACACGACGGAATACGCTGTCAACCGCTTTGCCGGTTCCCTGCTGGGCGCGCTGTGGGGGCTGCTGTTTCTGCTGTTGCTGCTGCTCTTCCCCGCCCTGGGGGACAACCGCGTCGTGCTTTACGCGCTCATGGCACTTGGCGTTTTAGTCAGTCTGCATTCCGCTGTCGCTATCCATATGGCGGATGCCTCGAGCCTCGCGGCCATCGTGTTCCTGTGCGTTGTGATTGCCTTCCCCGACATTGAAGACCCGCTCCTGCAGGCCGGGATCCGAATGCTCGACGTGTTCATCGGCACGACGATCGCCATTGTCGTCAATGTCTTCCATCTGCCCCGGCGGAAGCAGCCGCACCAGCTCTTCTTCGTGCGGGTAAAGGATCTGTCCAACGACCGTTTCACGCCGCTGTCCCCCGCGCTGCTGTTTCGCCTGAACTACCTGCACGACGACGGGGCAAAGATTTGTCTTATGTCGGAGCACGCCCCGGCCTTCTTCATGCTGCAGATGAGCGGGGCGAAGCTCAACGCGCCGCTCATCGTCATGGACGGCGCCGCCATCTACGACGCCAACGAGAACCGCTACCTCCACGCTGAGACGATCCGCGCCGCCGATTCCGAGGCGCTGCGGGAAAAGCTTGCCGAGCTGGATGTGAGCTATTTCACCTATACCATCCACCGCAGCAAAGCCTGCATCTTCCATAACGGCAAGCTGCGCGAGGAGGAGAGCGTGATCTATGACCGGATGAAAAGCTCTCCCTACCGCAGCTACCTCGAGGGTGAGGTCTACGACCTGAACGAGGTTGTCTATTTCAAGATCATTGACCGGGACGAAAAGCTCCCCGCGCTGGAGCACCGCCTCTCCCACGTTCTGCCGCGCGGCAAGCTGCGCACGGTGATCCGCCCCCAGGCGGCCGCTCCGGGGCTGAGCGCGCTGTACATCTACTCGCACGCGGCGGACATGGAGCAGGCCAAAAAGCGCCTGCTGCAGCGGATGCGTGAGCAGGACGAGGCGCTTGCCCCGGTGGAGCTGCGCCTGCCCGAGGGCTGGCACAGCGAGCATGAGGCCATGCAGCTTCTCGGCCGGCTGGAAAAGCTCTACGAGCCGGTCTGCCTGCGTCCCTCCAAATGGCTCAAAAAGAACGGATAAAAAAGGCTGACACAGAACCGTTGTCATACTCTTATGATATCGGTTCTGTGTCAGTCGCTGTTTTATTCATCCAAGAACCGTTCGCGGGCATGGAAGGTTCGACAGATCGTGGTGAAGTCCCCGAAAACGGTGATTTTGTCGCCCTCATGAAAAACCGTATCAGCCCCCGCTGCCTGCGCCTTCGCTCCGGGGTGCTCCACCAGCATGACCAGAATGCCGGTGTCGGATTTCAGCCCCATCTTTACAAGTGAAACACCCTTGTATTCCTCCGGAATATGGTTGAGCTTGACGAGGGCGATAGTCTCCGACCCGATGTAATCGAGCAGCATAATGGTGTTGAAGCTCCCGGTTCGGCCGATCAGCCGGTCGGCGACACGCTCCAGCACCCCGTCGCCCCAGGAGCGCACGCGCGGGAAACGCATGAAGACAAAAATGATCGCCACAGCCGCCAGCGGGATCAGCACGCCGAAATACAGATGCCCCGCCTGACTGATCTTCAGCGAGAGAAAGACATTGATAAAAGCGGAGACAATGGTGATGTTGAACACATAGCCGAAGAGCATCGTGATCCGTGCCAGCGTCCGGCGGCGGCGATTGGAGAGGAACATTTCACTCTCACGCGTGGTATAGCCGCAGCCGGTCAGCAGGGATATCACCTGGAAGCGCGCGCGTTCATCCGGCAGACCGGTGAAGCGGAATAGAATCGTAAACAGCTCCGTGATGACCCAGTACACCAGGATCGTCAGGGAAAAGAGCGACAGAGCGGAATATAATGTCATGATCGACGCACCTCACGCTGTTAAGATTTTAACCTTACTATACCATGCCCCTGTTCTGCCTTCAACTTCTTTCACACCTTTTTCGCAAAAAATCACCCCGGCCGCAAGCGGCCGGGGTGTCTGTTTGTTTGCCTGAAATCCATCCGGATCAGCCAGGAAGCTTCATGCTGATGTTGCTGAAGGTGGCGGAGCAGCCGTCGGCAAAGAGCGCGATATGCGCGCCGTCGATGGAGTGGGTGATGCGGGAGCTGAGCGCCTTGATACCGTCTACATACAGTACGACGATCTCGTTCTCGCAGACGAGCGTGACGTGGTGGGTGTCCGCCTTGGAGAAGTCGAAGCGCGTGACCGCCATGGGGTCGTACATGGACAGCTCCTCGATCTCATAGCCCTCATAGTGGAGCTGGTTCCACTTGGCGTCGAGGCAGAGGGCGGTGAAGCTCTCGTCCTTCTCGCTGCCGCCGAAAGCAAAGCCGACAAGGCCGTTGGGATCAAAGCTGACATCGCAGGTGAGCATCATGGTAGGGGCGCGCGTGCCCAGATCCGCCAGCGCGTAGGAACCCTCCTCCGCCGCAAGGGAGATGGTGCTGCCGTCGATCTGAACGTCGCCCTGTCTGGGCGCGGAGAGGACGAGCTTATCCACCGTGAAGTAGTCCCGGAAGGTCTCGGGCGCCTTGACGCCAAGGGTTTTATCCTCGCGCTGGACGAGCTGGTGGTTCATGACGCTGCCCGCCCACTGGTACATGCCGGAGTCGGCGCTCAGGCCGGCGCGGCCTACCCAGCCGCACAGGTAGAGATTACCGTTGAGTTCAGCGGTCTTGGCCGCGTAGAACACGAAGCCGCTGCCGGACATCAGTCCCTTGCCGTCGAGGATGTTATCTCTGGGCGGGATGAAGGGACCGTACATGGAGTCGCTCATCGCGTAGTAGGTCACGCAGTCCCAACTGTAGGTGAGATACCAGGTGTCGCCGATGCAGAACAGGTCGGGGCACTCGCACATGAACTGCTCCATCGGGGCAAAGATCGGCCCGTAATAGTTCCAGTTGACAAGGTCGGTGGAGGTATACTTGATCACCACGCCGCCCAGGGTGTTCTCATGCGCGGCAATCAGCAGCCAGTAGCACTGATCCTCCTCCACCCAGAACACCTCGGGATCACGGAAATCGTCCTTGGAGTAGTTATCAGGACTGAAGAACAGCGGCTCGGGATCCTTGACCCAGTTTTCACGGTCGGTGCTGGTGGCGTGCATGACGCACTCCTTGCCGCGCCCGCCGTTGCCGGTGTCGTTATGGCCGGTATAAAACAGGTGATACAGACCCTCCTGATCGCGCATCACGGAGCCGGTGCCCAAGGCCGGGTCAGGGTCGGACATCATGCCGAAGTTGAGCACCATGCCGTGATCCTCATAGCCGACCAGATCGTCGGTGCTGTACTTATAAATCGGGTGGTAGCCCTGACCGTTGTGGTCGGTGTCATACAGGTAGTACAGCTCCAGCACACCGTCCTCGGTGACATAGGGCATTACGTCGCCCACATAGCCGCCCTCGGGCGAGGGATAGAGATTGTAGGGCACAGCCTCATACGGCTCATCCGGGAGACCGGCCGGAGCGCTCTCCTCCGCAAGTTCCTCCGGCGCTGCCTCGATTGCGGCCTCCGCAAAAGCCGCAGACGAGCCAAAGACGCCCAAAACCAGGGAAAGAATCAGAAGAAGTGAGAGAAACGACAGCTTTTTACGCATGTTGGTACTCCTTTCTTTTGGTTGTATCAATCAAAACGTATAGATCGTATCCGAGATGAGGTTGATTGTACCGGCCCGTTCCACCTTCAGGTTGCTGAGGATAACGGTGTTCGGCGCGGGGCAGTTGCCCAGGGAGAGCTGGAGAACAAGCTGCGTGTCCTCACGCACATAGGTGGCAAAGTCGATGTGCTGGCCGTAGGGCGTCGCCATCAGGCCGTAGATCGCGGCCAGTCCCTTCTCCACCTCATCGTTGTTGAAGCAGACCTCAAAGGGCGCGGGGATGATGGATTTTACATCGGCGGTGATGCGGTACTTCTGCCCGGCCTTGAGCTTCACGCCGGTCTCGACAAAGAGCTTGTTCTTCCAGGCTTCCAGACCCTGGGAGGGCGTCTTTTCGATCACGACGGAGGCACGGTCGCGCTGTCTTTCCAGGTGGGCGGTGTAGCTGTAGAGGGTATCGAGGTAGGCGGCTTCCTTGTTCTCCGGCGCGGTGGTATGTGTAAAGCCGACCTCGTCGATCTTCAGGTTGCTGACGACGTAGTCGTTGCCGTCGGTGCCGTCGGTCTGGCCGAGGCGGATCTGAAGGCTCAGCTCACCCTTGCTGCTGCCCGGGGCGATGATATAGGAGACCGTGCGCGGTCCGCCGGGGAGCTTCTGGCCGCCAATAGCGCCGTAGGCCGCTTCGCTGCTGCCGTCGTAGAACACCTCGAGCGTGTTCTGCGGCTTGGTGGAAGAGATATCGAAGCTCACACGGTAGCCCTGATCCGCCTTGGGCGTAAAGCCGGTACGGACATGGAGCTTGACGTTCCAGGGGTGGCGCTCGGCGGGAGCCTGGGTGATATGGAAGTTGGCGGCGGAGCTGTTTTGCTCAAGGGAGGTGATATACCCGAGGTCAGCCGCGGACCGGATGTAGCCCACGCTGTCGTACTGCATGGTGAAGGAGACCGGACTTGTCGTCATCTCAGCGACGGTCACGTTGCTGATGGTGAAGTCCGTGCCGGAGGCGGCGTTGCCGACCTTGAACATCAGCTCCAGATGGAGATCTGAGGTCGGGTTGATGACATACGAAACCGCCTGTCCGCTCGGGGTGGCTGTCACCATATCCCCGAGGTCGATTTCATTATAGGGCTGGTCGATATAGCAGGGTCTGACCGAGGTATCCGCGCTTGCCGCAAGCGTGGCGGTAATCTGATAGGTCTTGCCGCTTTTGAGATTCACGCCGGTATCGGCGTAGAGCTTGACTTTCCAGTCCTCGCGGGACGCGGGCGTCGAGGTGACATGGATGGTCGAGGAGGAATCCGTGTTGGTGAGATAGGCGCTGTAATCGTCGCTCACCCAGGAGTGCACCGGCGCCCAGTCGGCCATGGTCGAAACCGTGTAAACCGGACTCGTTTCCGGCACATCCACGGTCCTGGTCTCGGTGATGGTCAGGCCGCTGATCGTCACCTCGCTGTCGGCCGCAAGGCCGCCGATCTTGGTAAGCAGGCGCATCTCACCGCCCTTATCCGCCGCCACGGTGTAGTTGGCGGAGATCGTCTGGGGATCGGAGGTGATGTTCACCGCGTCCGCGTAGCCGAAGGTATCCTCGCTCACATCCGTCTTCTGGAAGTAGAGGATCGCGCCGGTGCCTCCGGCGACCGTCAGGCTCACGTTGTAGGTTGCGCCGGCGACCGCCGGGAAGGTCTGCGCGACGAACTTGAGCTTCCAGATATCCGACGGAGCCGGGGTGATGACCTTCGCTACCGCCTTGGCGCCGTCGCCGGTCAAAGTGCCCTGCGCGGGATCGTCCGCCCACACGGCGAAGCTGCCGGGTTCGGTGTTGGAGGAGGCGTCCGTCCATTTCTTCACGGTGATGCCGGTGACGGTGATCTCATTCGGCGCGGCGCTGTTGCCGAACTGGAAGCGCAGAATCAGCTCGCCGGCGTCCTTGCTTGTGGTGTCGATCTCCCCGGTGAAGGTGTTCCCGGAGAGCGTCCCGCGGCCGTAATACTCATCCGTTCCGCCGCTCTTTTCAAAGAGCAGCTCATACGCGCCCAAGTCCGCCGTTGCGGACACCGTTGCGCTGACCTGGTACTTCGCCCCGGTCTCGAGCGTCAGGCCGGTTCCGACGTGCAGGCGCATACTCCATACGCCGCCCTCGCCATCATTGCGGGCTTGTGTAACGGTGAGCTTCGGGCTGCCGTTATTCAGGTCGGCCGTGGAGGCCGTGCCGTCGGAGTTGAACGCCGAGGCGCTCAGGGTGAGCGTCTTCGTGTCGTTATAGCCCTCGCTGACCGCAGTCGTCACCGGGTAAGTGACGGTCTTGTTCTCAGTCGTGGTCTGGGAATTGAGCTTGAAGAACTGAATATTGCTGACACTGATGCTGTTCGGCGCCGGGGTGTTGCCAAACTGGAAGGTCAGCACCGCCTCACCGCAGCCGCTGGCCGGAGCGGTGAAGTCCGCCGTGGCGGTGTTTTCACCGGCGGCGGCCGTCAGGCTCCAGTTGCCGCCGTAGGAGGAATCCCGTACGCCGTTGCCTACAAGCAGCTCGTATTTATCCGTGAAGGCGCTGCCGCTGTTGACCTTGGCCGTGACACGGTAGCGTGTCCCGGGCTGCGGCGTAAAGCCGGTATGGACAAAGAGCTTGGAGCTCCAGACGCCTCCGCCGCTCTGAGCCTGGGTGACGTTCAGCGTGGCCGTGCTGCCGGAGGCGGAAACGGTCTGCTCCAGGCCGTTGTCATGGCTCTCCGCCACGTTCACGAAGGAATTATAGTTGATGGCCGCAGGCGTTCCGTTGAGCTTCTCCAGGGTGATGTTGCTCAGGTTGAAGGTATTGCCCGACGTGGAGGGCGTGTCGCCCAGCTTGACGCAGATGGTCAGCGCTCCGTTCGCCGCGCCGGCCGGGATCGTATGCTCAATGGTATTATTGCCAGCCGCAAGGTTCAGCCCATATTCGGCGCCGTAGTCTTTCTTGCTGTTGCCGTCGTAGCTTACCTCGGCCTTCTGCGCCTGGTTGGCCGTCAGGTTGAGCTTCACACGGTACGCCGTGTTCGCCTCGAGTGTGACGCCCGTCGC
>Ga0310694_10006777_pt1 | contig 10818 bp, 10 predicted proteins | sample 174DNAGHGhighgp2_FD_203884 | JGI IMG/M metagenome (GOLD analysis project Ga0310694, IMG submission 203884) | Sheep rumen microbial communities from Palmerston North, Manawatu-Wanganui, New Zealand - 1742 DNA GHGhigh gp2 (v2) (version 2) | ecosystem: Host-associated > Mammals > Digestive system... | reverse complement strand
CTTCGGGGCGAAACGCGCCCCGATTCGCAACTTCGTCGGTCCGTTCGGTCCTCAATCAAAATCATCCCATAAAAAAAGTCCTGACAAGCAGGACTTTTTTAATGGTGGACGTGATCGGGATCGAACCGACGACCTCCTCGTTGCGAACGAGGCGCTCTCCCAGCTGAGCTACACGCCCGTAAAACGGGTTTACTCCTCTTAACAACATATTTATTATATCAAATCTTTTTTACTTTTTCAAAAACATTCTTATCCAAATAATAAAAACGGATACTTCCTCGCGTTTCTGTCCCCGGTTTTGCGCAATTAAAAGGGGGGTTATTTCCGTCGGGTTTTCTAAAAGTATCGTTATAAAAACCATATATCAAAAAATGACACCCGCAACAAAAAGCGGGCCGAGGCCGCACGCCCGTCCCGACGAGGGACTTGACATATCAAAAAAAAAAACGATAATAGTTGTAGCCGTAAAAAAAAGCAAATAAAAAGGAGGTCATCCTGAAAGGTTGTAGTTCATGATCTCAGCCGCTTTGTAAAACGAAACAAGGTAGAGATGCTGAGCAGAAACACCTCAGCATGACGTTAGAATTTAGAATTAAGGAGAATTATTTATGAAAAAAGAAAATCAATTAAAAAGTTGTGTGACCTCGCCCCTTGCGGGAGAGGATGCCCGCAGGGCAGGTGAGGGGAATATAACAGGGAACCACTCATTGTCCCCCTCATCGGTTTTGAGTGCTTACGCACACAAAACCACTTCCCCCGCCGGGGGGGAAGTCAAACGGCAACGCGGTTTCACGCTCATTGAACTGCTTGTCGTGGTCCTTATTATCGGCATACTCGCCGCCGTGGCCGTGCCGCAGTATCAACAAGCCGTATTAAAATCGCGTTTTGCCAATTTGCGCTCGGTAGCGCAAAGTTATGTCAAAGCGGCTCAGGCCTACTATTTGGCAAACGGAGTTTATCCAAGTAATTTTGATGCATTAGCCGTAGATTTTCCCTCTACCAATATTACAACGGTTGCGACAGGATATTCGTGCGGTATTACTGATAAGATGTATTGTTGTATGGTACCGGAGATAACAGGAATGGTGCAACCAAAAATCACCTGTGGACTTAATAATAAAACGCTTGTCTATTTGTATAACATGCAACAATCTGCTGAATTTTGTCGGGCCAAAACTACAGATAATCAGGCCATTAAGTTATGTAAAAGCATAGGTCGGGAATCAACTAAAAATCAGAGAATAGAAACCCCTGCGGGGTTAGAGGGATATTATGATACATATACGATATCACGCTAAAATGCTAAAATATCTTATATGGCAAAACTGGTTAGAGGGTTTAGAGACATTTTTGAGCCCCAAGCAAAAAATTTCACAGCATTGGAAAACTGCGCCCGCGAAGTGTTTTCGCTTTACGGGTTTAGCGAACTGCGCTTACCGACGGTAGAACAAAAAGAACTTTTTGTAAAATCTACCGGGGAAACGACTGATATCGTCCAAAAAGAAATGTACGCGTTTGAAGACGCCGGACACCGCCAACTGGCTATCCGCCCCGAAGGCACCCCCGGTGTGGTGCGTGCATATTTGGAAAATAATTTCGTCCAACAAGCACCCGTTCAAAAGTTTTATTACATCGGTAATATGTTCCGCGCTGAACGCCCGCAAGCGGGCCGCTACCGCGAGTTTGAACAAATCGGGGCCGAGTATATCGGCAATTCCGCTCCGGCGGCCGATGCCGAAGTGATTTTGATGTTAAAAGATATCGTCGCCAAGTTCGGCGCGAAAAATTATACCGTCAAAATCAACAGTTTAGGGTGTGATAAATGCCGCCCCGTTTACCGCCAAGCACTTATTGATTTCCTCTCTAAAGAAAAAGATACGTTGTGCGAAAACTGCCAAACGCGTTTGGAAAAAAATCCCTTGCGCGTATTAGATTGTAAAATTGACGGCGCCCGTTTTGCAGGCCGCGTTCCTACCATGCAACTGTGCCCGGAGTGCCAAGCGCACTTTGACGAAGTACAGCGTTTATTAAAAGGTAAAATCAATTTTGTGGTGGACCCGATGCTCGTGCGCGGGCTGGATTATTATTCCCGCACCGTGTTTGAATTTCAGGCGGGTGACGCTTCCCAAAACGCGATTGCGGCGGGGGGAAGATACGACACGCTTGTGAAAAATATGGGCGGCCCGGCGACTCCCGCTATCGGGTGGGCCATGGGTGCCGAGCGCGTGATTTTATCGCGCGGCGACGTGGAATTTACAAAACCCAAAAGTATTTATTTTGTGTCTATGGATAAAACCTGCAACGAAGCGGCGTTTAATTTAATGCAAGCATTGCGCGCCGCGGGCATTAAAACCGAGGGCGGGCTCTTTGATAAAAACATCAAAGGCCAAATGAAACAAGCCGATCGTTGCGGCGCGTCATACGCCGTTATTATCGGCTCGGACGAACTGGCCGCGCGCGAAGTAACTTTGAAAAATTTACAGACGGGAGAACAACAAAAAATCTCCTTTGACGCTTTACCAAACGAGGTTAAAAAATTAGTATGAAACGAACGAATTACTGCGGCGATATTACCGCTAAATTAGTAGGCACCAAACAAACTTTATGCGGCTGGGTCAACAGCTACCGCAACCACGGCGGCGTGCTGTTTATCAACGTGCGCGACCGCAGCGGCGTGTGTCAATTAGTTGTAGAGCCCAACAGCCCGTTTTTTGATACGGCCTATGGACTTCGTAACGAATATGTTATTGAAGTAACAGGGACCGTCAAGCCCCGCATTGAAGGCGCTAAAAACCCGAATATGAAAACGGGTGAAATTGAAATTTTGGTAGAGGATTTGAAAGTATTAAACACGTGTATCCCCTTACCGTTTGACGTGGAAAATTCGCGCGGCGTGGCCGAGGAAATCCGCTTAAAATACCGTTACTTAGATTTGCGCAATCCTAAAATGTATGCCAATTTATTATTGCGCCACCGGATTGCACAAGCCGCGCGCCGTTATTTAGACGCACAAGGTTTCTTAGAAGTGGAAACGCCTATTTTAACCCGCTCCACGCCCGAAGGCGCGCGCGATTATCTCGTGCCGTCGCGTGTACACCACGGCGAATTTTATGCGCTTCCGCAAAGCCCTCAAATGTTCAAACAAACCTTAATGGCAAGCGGCATTGACCGGTATTTCCAACTGGCACGGTGCTTTAGAGACGAAGATTTGCGCGCCGACCGCCAACCCGAACATACGCAGATTGATATGGAAATGTCGTTTGTGACGATTAACGATATTCACGAAATTGTAGAAGGGCTGATGAAAGAAATTTTCAAGACAGCCGGAAAAGAATTACAAACACCGTTTATCAAAATTCCGTTTGACGATGCCATGGATAAATACGGCTCCGATAAACCCGATTTGCGCTATGATTTGCAACTGGTTAACGTGACAAAATTGTTTGCAAACACCGGTTTTAAGGTGTTCCAAGAGGTGCTTGCCGCTAACGGTGCAATTTATGCGCTCAAAGGCGAAAAAGGCGCATCTTATTCGCGCGGCAAGTTAGATAAACTGACCGAACTGGCTAAGAAAAACGGCGCCAAAGGGCTTGTATGGCTTAAAGTAAAAGGCGAAAATTACGAAGGCCCAGCCGCTAAATTCTTTACGCAAGAGGAACTGGCCGCTCTCAAACAAGCGGTTAACGCTACCGACGGAGATTTGATATTAGTTGGTAGTGACACGCAAAAACGTACCTGTCAAAACTTTATGGGGGCACTGCGCAAAGAACTTGTCAAAGAGTTGCCGCAAAAAACCGATTGGGCATTCGCGTGGATTACCAATTTCCCGCTTTTGGAATATATCCCGGAAGAGGACCGCTGGGATGCGGCCCACAACCCCTTTACGGCGGCCGTGGAAGAAGATTTGCCGAATTTGGAAAAAGACCCGGGCTCGGTGCGTTCGTACCAGTTTGATTTGGTGCTCAACGGCAACGAACTTGCTTCCGGCTCGGTACGCAACTGCCGCCGCGACGTGCAAGAACGCATTTTGGCCTTAATGAAACATTCTAAAGAAGATGCCGCTATCCGCTTTGGCATGCTCTTAAACGCGTTGGAAGCCGGGGCGCCTCCACACGGTGGAATCGGCCTTGGGTTAGACCGCATTACCGCGCTACTGGCGGGAGAAGAATCTATCCGCGAAGTGATTGCGTTCCCCAAAACGGCGCAAGCGGCCTGCCCGCTGACCGAGTCGCCCAATAAAGTGGATGAAAAACAATTAGAAGAATTGGGTATTGAAATTAGAAAAGAATAACACGGACGGGCCGCGTAAAAACGGCCCGCCACTTTTACCGACGGGGAAAATTATGAACCAACAAAAATCGCTAATGCCGCTACTGTTCACCCTGGCTATTTTGCTGATTATCGGCGCGGCGATTTTATATTCTTCCAATCCCCAACTGGCTTTGCAAAACCGCCGTCTTGCTACAAAGCCGGCAAAAACGCCGTCGCTAGAGCAACTCAAAGCGCACGAATTTTTAGGCGAAGAATTAACAGACGAGCCAACGGCTGACCCCGACTATTCGTTACCGGAACAAGACACTATCCGCGCGCGCCGTTTTGTCGTGCCTGCGGAGGAGCCCAACGATACATCGTCGCGTTTTTCCGTCGCTCAACAAGACGAACTTTTGCCGCCAAACGCTTATCAACCGGTTGATTCCCGGACGTTTGATACGGAAAATTCTCATTGGCAACCCGGCGTAAGCGCGCATACTCCGTCTGCGGCCAACGGACAAAACTATGGGGCGGATAATACCTTAAATCAAGCCCATACGTTTGCCGGGCGGAATAATTCTGCCGCGGCATCAAACGGCAAACCAAAAGCGGCGGAGATGTTTTCGCCGTATATGGCTGCGCTGTCGCCGAAAGAAGCCGAAAGTTTGAATAAAAAATTAGAGGGTCTCCCCGGTGCGATTGAAGCCGCTATTTTGCGCGCGTTACTGCCAAAAAGCAAAAAAGATACTAATATTGAAAAGTATTTGGCGCGCCATTCTTCTTCGGAAAATGGGGGAAAATCAGCCACGCCGTTTGCTTCCGTGGAAAAACAGTTTGCTACGCAAAAAGCAAGTATTATGGGCAGTATGAAAAAGTCCTTTGGCACCAAAGCCGCTAATCAAGCCGGACAAATTATGGATGCCTACCAACAAGAAATTTCCAACGTCTTAAACCAAGGTAATTTAACGCCCGAGCAAATGAAACAAAAGACAGCGGCTATCAATAATAAATACAACGAGAAACTAAAAAAACTCAGCGAAAAAAGCGGCATGGAAAAATTAAAAGAGGACCGCGAAAAACAAGATTCGGCTTTTGAGCAAAATTTAGCCAACGCTTACGGCAGTGATATCGCCGGACAGTTAGGCGACATCATGAGTAAATACCGCGAACAAGGGTTGCAACTGGCCCAGCAACCCGATATGACGGTGGAAGAATATTACAAACAGGCACTAGCCAATGAACGCGCCAAACATAAAGAAATGCAAGATATGCTCCTTGCTAACGGCAAATCGTTACAGGGATTACGCAAGGCCGAGGACGAAGAAGAAAAGAGAATTTTGGCCCAACTCAAAAAAGATGAAGATGAGGGCAAAGTAGTTCCGCAAGTATATCAGGTTAGCGACGAAGAAAAAACAGCCCGCGCCGAGGACCGCAAAATAGAGCGCGACGAAAAACACCGCGTTGCTCTAGAGGTATATGGGGAAGAAGGCGCGGCGGTGATTGATAACATTTATAATAAGTACAATAAGCGGGTGGAAGAAATTTTGAACGATACGGAAACGTCCGAATTGGAAAAACGCCAAGCGCAAGAACAAGCCCGCCGCGAGGCCAACGAGCAATTAGCCAAGGTCCAACAAGACCCGCAAATGCGCGAACTGCGCGAAAATAAACAAGTAGATACGACTTTGAGTCAGTTAATGAAAGACCCGGCTTTTGAGCGTGCTACGCCGCAGCAACGCGCCGAATTTGAGGAGCAAGCCCGCCCGCTCTTACACGATATGTTTGCGCGTATCAACGAAGTAAACGACAACCCGAATTTATCCGACGTGCAAAAAGAGCAACAAATCCGGTCTATTCAAACCGAATTTCAACGCCAACTTGCCGGGGAGTAATTCCCAACTCATCAACATAGCATTTCCTTATCAGTAGAACTTTTTATCGGGTTTTACAAAAGCACCGTCTATAAAAACGGCAAGCTAACAGATAACACCGATCACAAAAAGCGGTCCGGGCTTTTTTGTGCCTTATTTTTGACGCATTAAAATAAGGATATTTCTCGTCGGGCTACAAAATTTCCCTTGACACATCAAAAAAAAAAACGATAATGTTTGTAGCCGTAAAAAAACCAAAGGCCCAATAAAGTCATTCTGAGGAGCTTGGCGGCCCGCAGGGTCTTAGAATCTCAGCCGCTTTCTAAAACAGCAACAAGGCTGAGATGCTGAGCAGAAACACCTCAGCATGACGTTAGAATTTAGAATTAAGGAGAAAATTTTATGCAGAAAGAAAATAAAGTTATTGTAAAATTAAATTGTTTCCCCGCAAGGTCTTTATGCGGGGTCTCCCGATTTTTTGTTTCTGACAGAAGGTCTAGCGTGCGAAGTAAAATCGGGAGATGCCGGATAACAACCTTCCGGCAAAACACTGATTTTAATGTCGGGCTGACACCCGACCTACATGCAAAACAACGAGGTTTCACGCTGATTGAACTGTTAGTCGTTGTTCTAATCATCGGCATTTTGGCGGCAGTAGCATTGCCGCAGTACAAATCTGCGGTAGCCAAAGCGCGTATAGTGCAAATGAGGACACTGGCCCAAACCATTAGGACTGCCGAAAAAGCATATTTCTTGGCTAACGGAGAATATACAAACGATTGGACCGCTTTGAGCATTGATTTGCCGTGCAGTATAAACCGGGCAGATGCGACTTATTGTCAGAGTACTACCTGGGGCGCGGAGCTAAGAACAAATTTGGTGTCTTTGTGGGACAAGCGCATCAACGGGCTTCGTTTATATTTCTATTTTTTTAGCGAAGGGGGAACCTGTCACGCCATTAAAGAAAATGCACAAGCCAACGAATTGTGCCGCTATATCACTAAAAACACTTCGCGAGGCGAGGACGGTGCGTGGTATTACTACGATTTTAGTTCCCTTCCGTAAATTTTGCCTTGGGAAAATAGTGGTGCAAAATCGTTTTATAATCTTGGCCCGCGTCGGCCCGTCCGGCGGCGCCCGTTTGGTCAAACCCTACGCCGTGCCCCCAGCCGCCACCGTAAAAGATGAAATTTTTGAGCCGCCGGTTTTCGTAATTGGGTTGTACGATAAAATAACTGCTTCTGAGCATCCCCAAACTTAAATTATTGCGGATGACATTTTCTTTGTTGAGCGTAATACTGCCTTTGGTGCCTTTGACAAGCAACTTGCTGACATAGCCCGATTTTCCGCGGTGCAAGGGTATAAGGGCTTTGATTTCGCCGATATCTTTTTTCTTGCGTTTTAGCACTTGTTGTAATTCGTTTACGTCCACCACGCGCACCCACCTAAATGCCGCCATGCTGACGTTTTTATCGTAGCGGCTGTAGGCATCGTGGTCGTACTGCAATAAACTTTTGAAGTGGTACGGTTGCAAGTTGTCAAAATCAAAATCTTTGTAGTCGGATACGGGGTGTAAATACGGCGTTTCGCTCCAGCCCGCCTCTTTGGAACTTTGCGTAATGCCGCCGCAGTTAGCCGAGAAAACACTTTCAATCGGTTTATCGTTGTAGGTTAAAATCTCGCTAATGGTAGATTCCACCGCCGCGTTAGCACGTTCGCTTTCTGCGCTGACGCCGCCGTACACCTGACAGTTTTGCGTGTCGCACAAATCATAGCCGTACGCTTTGTGTTTTCCCAAATGTTTGAGCGCATACGTACGCGCGAGCACCGCTTGTGCCCGCAACGCGTCCATGGGAAATTTCACTGGCATTTCCGACGAAATAACCCCTTGTAAATACTCATCCACCGTCACGATATTTATAGGCACTAACGTATTAAGCCGCGTGTTATGCACAATTTGCAATTTACCGCGGTACTCTTTATCGTCCATGCTCGCCCACGTCATGCCCGCCCCGCTCATCAGTTTTTTTATTAAAATTGTGTGTCCTTCTCCGGCGGTGTGCGACACCGGAATCACTGTAACCGATTTACTAAACGCGGTCTTTTTTCCCGTCGGAGAAACTAAATAGGCGCGGCCTTTTTCTAATACCGCCGTCCATAATTCTTTCGCGTTGGCGCGCAGTAGTTCTTTTCCTTTATCATTGATAATTGTAAAATCGTGCGAGGGCGAAAATTGGAGCGTACTTCGCGGCGAGGGCTTGCCGCTGGGCCCCATTCCAAGCCCTACTTTAATTTCCTGCGGATATTTGCGTCCGTCGGGAATAAGCATCATTTTGACTAATGTATGGTCGTCGCGTTTTTTGCGCGCCGTCAGTTCTTTTTCCGTGCGTGTTAATTTAGGCAGCAGCCGCGCGAGTGCATTTTTTACCGTATCATTATTTTTCTCAAGCGCGTAAATCATACGGTACTGGCGGTAAGATTCGTTATACTCTTTTATTTTTTCCAGCGCGGCAGCGTAGTGCATTTTGGCTTCTATAAACTGGTGGTCGTACTCCGAGGCGATCTTAAAATTATCTGCGGCCTCTTTGTAATTTTTTTCTTGCTCGTATAAAAGCCCGAGCAAATAATGCGCCAACGCTGTGTGCACCTTTCCGTGCGTGGCCAGTTTCAAATTATATTTAGCCAGTTTTTTTTCATTCATCCCGATTTGCGCCCGCGCTAAGTTAATGTGTAATAATTCGGCACGGCCGGGCGGCTCGGAAAGTTGGGAGAGTAACATCTCCGCACTGGCGTATTGTCCGTCGGATAAATAGGCCTCGGCGGCGGTTTGTATGACTTCGCTGTCTTGCGGATAAATGCGGTATGCGGCGGTAGCGATATCTACGGCTAGTTTGGGATTATTTTGCTCCATGGCGATAAACGCCGCGTTCAAAAAAGCATCCCGGTTTTGTGTTTCTTTGGAAAGCGTCATATATGCCTCAAGCGCTTTTTGCGGTTCGTGGGAAAAATACAAATCGGCCGCTTGCGCCAAGCGCTCGGCCGCAGCCATTTCCGGCGCTTGCGCCAGTGTAGATAACGCTAAAAAACAACTCCCCAAAACGAGTAAAAATTTTTTCATACGCACGATAACTGTTTTTATTTTATCATATTACACGTACGCGCTTTTAGTATAATAAACGTATGACTTTACCTGTGCCCGCGTGGCTTAAAGAAATGGTAGGAAAAAACAAAGCCGCCTTGCGTTCAGCGGCGGCGTTGTCGGCGGAAAATTCACTGCTTCGCTACGAACTTCACACGGTTTGCCACGCCGCCAAATGCCCCAATAGAGGCGAGTGTTTTAACTGCGGGGATGCTACGTTTATGGTTTTGGGCGAGCGTTGCACGCGCGGATGCCGCTTTTGTGCGGTATCGCGCGAAAAACCTTTACCACCCGACGAAAGCGAGCCCGGGCGCGTGGCGCAAGCCATAGATGAGTGGCACATTCGCTACGCGGTGCTTACCATGCCTACGCGCGATGATTTATCAGACGGCGGTGCCACTCACTTTGCGCGCGTAATTAACGCCATTCACGCCCGCACACCGGACGTATACATTGAGCCGCTCATTTCCGATTTGCAAGGAAATAAAACCGCCTTGCAAACTATTTTAGATGCGCGGCCCGATGTGCTTGCCCACAACGTGGAAACGGTGGAAAGTTTATATCCGTTTGTGCGCGCGGGGGCGCAATATCAGCGCACCTTGGATGTGCTAGCCGCCAGTAAAAAAATGGCGCCGGAAATTTTAACTAAATCGGGTTTTATGGTGGGGCTTGGCGAGACGGAAGAACAAATCAACCGGTTAATGCGTGACTTGCGCGCGGCGGGCGTAGATTTACTGACTATCGGGCAGTATTTAGCGCCGTCGACCCAGCATTATCCGGTGGCAAGATATCCCGAGCCGCAAGAATATAAACGGTGGGAAGAAACGGCTTTTTCGCTGGGTTTTAAGGGGGTCGCCGCAGGGCCGCTTGTGCGCAGCAGTTACCGGGCGGGGGCATTATTTCGCGCGGCAAAAAATAAACAAACCGCCGCGGATAAGGTATAATAAATTTATGCAAAAAATTTTATTTGTTTTAGTAGCGCTATGTTGCTTGGTTGCTTGTGCGGGGAATCCTCCGGCGTGGTGGAACCCGACGGGTCAACCATATCCGTCTGCCAAAACACAAAAAGCAGCTACGGCTAAACCTGCGCAAGTTGCTACGCACCCCGCCGTACCGGCCGAGCAGTATTTACTTGTTCAAGATGAAACCTACGAAGAAATGACGCTGACTCCTTTGCAAGATGAGGAAGGGGAAAACGAGTCCGGCGATTCGTCGGCGCAGAGCATTGTGCCGCCGGAAGATGAAGCATTTTTACCGCCGCCCAGTATTTTAGAAGAATAGTTGTAACTTCCTAAATATTCCAACCGTAAAAATTTGTTGTAGCATGTGCAAACCTGACAACGCTTTGTAAAGGGCTTTTTCTTTTGTGGAGCGCACACCTAACTTGCGTTTTTAACCCCATTTCGGCTTATTAAAACAGTTGCTATTATCATCGGGTAACAAAATTATCCTTGACACATTAAAAAAAAAACGATAATAGTTGTAGCCGTAAAAAAGACCAAACAAAGGTCATCCTGAACTTGTTTCAGGATCTCAACCTTATTTTTGTTTTAGAAA
>Ga0310694_10006775_pt1 | contig 10818 bp, 9 predicted proteins | sample 174DNAGHGhighgp2_FD_203884 | JGI IMG/M metagenome (GOLD analysis project Ga0310694, IMG submission 203884) | Sheep rumen microbial communities from Palmerston North, Manawatu-Wanganui, New Zealand - 1742 DNA GHGhigh gp2 (v2) (version 2) | ecosystem: Host-associated > Mammals > Digestive system >... | reverse complement strand
TCGAGGTTTTCGCGTAGGAAGGGGAGGATGACGTGGCGTACTTTGTTGCGCATGATTGCAGTATCGGCGTTTGTGGAATCCTCACGCCATGCGATGCCGCGTCGGCGGAGGAAGTCGCGCAATGAGGAGTCGCGCAGATCGAGAAGGGGACGTATGAAAGTTATTCCATCTACGTGCGATATGGGCTTTAGGCCGGCGAGTCCTTCCGGTCCCGCGCCGCGCGCCATGCGCATGATGAAGGTTTCGGCGACGTCGTCGGCGTGGTGTCCCGTCGCGATGGCGTCGAGGTGCAGCTCGCGCATCATACGTGCGAAGAACGCGAGGCGTGTGCGGCGCGCGGCCATTTCAATCGATTCGCGCGGGCGTTTTTTGATGCGGGCGCGGAGGATTCGACACGGCATCCCGAACTGCGCCGCGAGCGATTCCACGAAGCGGGCGTCGTCATGCGAGTCGGGGCGCAGGCCGTGGTCCACGTGCAGCACCACGGCCTTGAAGTCGAGCGCGGAGCGGAGTTCCGCAAGCGCAACGAGAAGCGCGGTGGAGTCGGCCCCGCCGGACACTGCGAGCCCGATTTTCCATTTCACCTGGATCTTTTGACTTTTTGCCATGCGCACATTATACCATTTCCGTTTGACCTGATGGAAGATGTTTGGTAATCTAATTGCCCGTGAATGATTTTGGTTTCTATCTGGTGATCACCAATCCGGTGGTCGGTTACGCGAAATGCGCCGAGGCGGCGGTTCGCGCGGGCGTCAAGATCGTGCAGTTGCGCATGAAGCGCGCTGCGCGGGAAGACGTCCTGCGCGAGGCGCGCGAGATGCGGCGCGTCACGCGCGGCACGGGTACGCTCTTCATCGTGAACGACGACCCGGCGATCGCGGCCGAGGCTGAGGCCGACGGTGTACACGTTGGACAGGATGACATGCCGCCCGCAGTGGTACGTACGAAGTTCCCGCAGCTCAAGGTTGTGGGGCTCTCAACGCACAACCTCGAGCAGGTGCGGGCGTCCCTTGACCAGCCAATCGACTACATTGGCGTTGGCCCGGTCTATGCGACGCCGACGAAGGAAATACCGGACCCGACGCTTGGCCCGGAAATGGCTGGGCGCATGATTGCGGCCTCGCGCGTTCCGGCAGTAGCCATCGGCGGCATAAACGCAGAAACGCTTCCGGCCGTCCTCGCTGCGGGCGCGCGCAACTTCGCCGTCGTGCGTGCCGTGTGCCAGTCGCCGGATCCCTATTCCGCAATCAAATCGCTTATGGAACAACATGCTTGATTTCCAGAACATATCGGTGCATTACGGACACCAGGACGTCCTCACGAACGTAAGCTTCCGCGTCAACAAAGGCGAGCGTGTGGGCGTGGTGGGCCCGAACGGGTCTGGGAAATCCACTCTCTTCAAGATAATCCTCGGAGAGCTTTCAACAGACCACGGGGAACTGATCATCGAGGAAAAGCCTATGATTGGCTCCACGCGACAGCATCCCGAACCGGACACTCCCGAAGAGTCACTTCTTGAATACGCGATGCGCGGCGTTCCCGGTTTCTGCGAGCTCGAGGCGAAGATGAAGGCGCTTGAGGCGCGCCTCGACGCCGGCGAGACCGCAGTTCTGAAGGAATACGGCGAGGTGCAGACGGAGTTCGAGCATCTTGGCGGCTACGACCTTGAGACGCGTGTGAAGGTGGCGTTGGGAGGGCTTGGCTTCTCGGTCGAGGAATTCTCGAAGCCGTTTGCGTCGTTTTCCGGCGGGTGGCGGATGCGAGCGGAGCTTTCGCGCGTCCTAGCAAGCGAGCCGGACCTGTTGCTCCTCGACGAACCTTCCAACTACCTCGACTTGCCAGCCGTCGAATGGCTCCAGCGTTACCTGAAGCTGTACCGCGGCACGCTCATGCTGATTTCGCACGACCGCTATCTGCTGAAGTCTCTTACGAACATCATCGTGGAAGTGGACGCCTGCACCTGCACGCGCTACGAGGGCGACCTCGACTGGTATCTGCGCGAACGGGAAGTGCGATACCAGCACCTGCTCGCCGCGAAGGAGAACCAGGACCATCACCGCGAGCAGCTGCAGCGTTTCGTTGACCGATTCCGCGCACAGGCCACGAAAGCCGCGCAGGCGCAGAGCCGGCAGAAGCTCATCGACAAGATCGACGAGGAGCGCATCGTGCTGCCCAAGCGCTACACGCGTAGCGGACGTCTCCGTCTCGCTGAGCCTCCGCCATCCGGCATCGAGATGTTCCGTTGCGAGAACATGTTCTTCTCCTACGACGGCGTGAAGAACGTGCTGCACGACGTGACCTTCAACATCGCGCGCGGGGACAAGGTCGCGCTGATCGGTTACAACGGACTCGGCAAGACCACTCTAATGCGCATCATCGCGGGGACGCGTCAGCCCACGGCCGGCAAGGCCGTACTCGGACACAACGTGGTGTGCGGCTACCTTAGCCAGGAGTTCGCCGAGACGATTCCGCCAGACCTCACGGTTTACCGCAATGCGAAGAACGCGATTCCGCCAGGGATGAACGAGAAGAACTTCCGCAACCAGCTCGGCGCGTTCGGTTTCGACGAGAACGACGTGGAGAAGCCGGCGGGAGTGCTTTCCGGCGGCGAGAAGATACGCCTTGCGTTCCTGCGGCTGTTTTTGCAGTGTCCGAACTTCCTGCTCCTCGACGAGCCCACCACGCACCTCGACCTTGACGGACGGCGTCTTCTCCAGGAAGCGCTGCAGAAGTACAAGGGTACGATCCTGCTCGTCTCGCACGACATAGAATTCGTTCGCACCGTCGCCACGTCCATCATCGAGATCACGCGGGAAGGGATTCGCACATTCCCTGGCGGATACGACTACTACAGCGAGAAGAAGGCGCAGCGGGAGGAAGCCGCCAAGACGGCGGCTCCCCCAGTCAACAATCGCGCACCGCAACGTGTTGGCAATCCGACCGATGAAGCCCAAAAGTTCACGCCAAAGGAACTCCGTCAGCAGCGAGCCGCAGAACGAGCGAAAATCGCGCCGCGCGTGAAGGAGCTAAAAAAGCGTGTAGAAACCGCAGAGCGAAAGCTTGAGGAACTTCAAGCCGCGCTTGATACGGCAAGCGAGGAACTATTCAACCCAAAGCCCAACACCAACTTCGCCGAGGTCAACCGGCAGGTGCGCACCATCCAGTTCGAAATCGACCGATACACGGCGGACTGGGAAGAGGCTGCGGAGGAACTTGAACGGATTACGTCGTGAAAAGTTGATTAGCGGCGTAGATTTTGATATACTAACTTCCAACCACAACCAGGAGAAAATATGGGCGGATTTTGCGGCGTCATTTCTAAGGAGGACTGCGTAGCAGACCTCTTTTTTGGAACGGACTACCATTCCCACCTCGGCACTCAGCGAGGCGGGATGGCTGTTTTAGGCGAGAAGGGCTTCCAACGCGCCATACACAACATACAGAACGCGCCGTTCCGATCGAAGTTCGAAAACGACTTCGCGAAGTTCCAGGGAAGGGCGGGGCTTGGCGTGATTTCCGATACCGACCCGCAGCCCCTAATCGTCGCAAGCCGTCTTGGCACTTATGCGCTGGTCACTGTCGGCATCCTCACGAACATCGAGGAACTGATGTCCGAGATGTTTGCCGAGCGGCACATGCAGTTCCAGTTCTCCACAACGTCTGGCGTGGTAAGCCCCACCGCCGTCGTCGCGGCGCTGATCGACTCGCAAGACTCTTTCGTGGAGGGCGTCAAGTACGCGCAGGCGCGAATCGAAGGCTCCTGCTCCTTGATGATCCTCACGGAAGAGGGGCGTTTCTACGCTGCGCGCGACCGTTACGGTCGCACGCCGATCATCTTCGGCAAGAAGAACGGGGCGCTTATCGCCACGCAAGAGAGCTGCATCTTCCCGAACCTCGGCTACGAGCATCTACGCGACCTCGGTCCCGGAGAGATGGTTGAGGCTACGCCAGATGGAATCGAGACGCTCATCGAGCCCGGCGGGGACATGGCGATCTGTTCGTTCCTCTGGGTTTACTACGGTTATCCCGCCTCGACCTATGAAGGACGCAACGTCGAGATGGCGCGTTACCGCTGCGGCGGTGCGCTCGCCCGCCGCAACCCGGTGGAGGCCGATAGCGTAGGCGGCGTGCCGGACTCCGGCGTGGCGCACGCTCTAGGCTATTCGCAGGAGGCAGGCGTCCGTTACGCACGCCCGTTCGTGAAATACACGCCCACGTGGCCGCGTTCGTTCATGCCGCCGGACCAGCGTCAGCGCGACCTCATCGCGCACATGAAGCTCATCCCGATACCTGGACTCATCAGGGACAAGCGACTTGTTTTCTGCGACGACTCAATCGTGCGTGGTACGCAGCTTCGCCAACAGGCGAAACGCCTCTGGGGTGATGGCGCGAAGGAAATACACATGCGCATTGCGTGTCCGCCGCTCCTCTACGGATGCAAGTTCATCAATTTCTCGCGGTCGAAATCCGTCTATGACCTCGCCACGCGCCGCTATATCCGCGAGGTGGAAGGGGACGATCCAAAGGCCGTTGAGAAGTACCAGGATCCCGATGGCGAGCCCTACAAGAAGATGATCGAGAAACTCCGAAACGACCTTGGACTCACATCGCTTGCGTTCCAGCGTCTCGACGACCTCGTATCCGCAATCGGGCTTCCGAAGGAAAAGCTCTGCACCTACTGCTGGACGGGCAAAGACGTTTCGGAGAAGGGTGGTTGTCCCTGCGGAGGGAAGTGTCCGCATGCCGCATCCGCACAGGGGAAATAACAAATGAAAGACTTGCCGTTCTCTTGGGAAAAGCTCGAGTCGATTGCCGCGCGCTGGCCCACGCCATTCCACATCTACGACGAGGCGTCGATTGTTGCGAATGCGCGTCGTCTGAAAGCCGCGTTCGCCTGGAACCAGGGCTTCCACGAGTATTTCGCCGTCAAGGCTGCACCCAATCCATATCTAATGGAACTTCTTCGCAAAGAGGGATTCGGCAGCGACTGCTCGTCGATGGCGGAGCTTGTTCTCGCAGAGGCGGTAGGCAACGTCGGCGAGGATGTGATGTTCACGTCGAACGACACGCCGGCGGCGGAGTTCAAGAAGGCCGCCGAGATGGGCGCAATCATCAACCTCGACGACATCACGCACCTTGATTTCCTTGAACGCGTGCTGGATGGACATCTGCCAGATCTACTGTGCTGTCGCTGGAATCCCGGTCCTTTGAAGGGCGGCAACGCCATCATCGGCAAGCCAGAGGAGGCGAAATACGGTTTCACGAAACCTCAGCTCTTCAAAGCATACCGGCGCATGAAGGAGAAGGGCGTGAAGCGCTTCGGTCTCCACACAATGGTTGCGTCCAACGAACTCGACCCGCAGTACATTATCGACACGGCCACGCTACTCTTTGATCTTGTCGTTGAAATCTCGCGCGAAATCGGCATCACATTCGAGTTCATCAATATTGGCGGCGGCATAGGCATTCCGTATCGTCCCGACCAGCAGGCGATGGATCTAGAGCGCGTCGGGAAGGGGATAGAGGAAGCCTACCAGACGCATCTTCTCGCGCAGGGACATCCCGACATTCGCCTCTACATGGAATGCGGACGCTGCATCACGGGACCATACGGTTACCTCGTTTCGCGCGTCCTCCACATCAAGGACACCTACCGCAAGTACGCCGGACTTGATGCCTGCATGGCGAATCTTATGCGTCCAGCCCTCTATGGCGCGTACCACCACATCACCGTACCGGGCACGGCACCGGACGCGACGCGAGTCGTTTACGACGTAACAGGCTCGCTCTGCGAGAACAACGATAAGTTTGCCATCCAGCGTGAGTTACCTGAACTCCACGTTGGTGACCTCGTGGTGATCCACGACGCCGGTGCGCACGGACATGCGATGGGTTTCCAGTACAACGGCAAGCTCCGCAGCGCGGAACTCCTGCTCAAGCCAGATGGATCCGTCGTGCAGATTCGCCGAGCGGAAACTCTCGCGGATTATTTCTCAACCCTCGACTATCCAGGACTTTCCAAATGAAAACACTCGGCATTATTCCTTCCCGCTACGGCTCCAGCCGTTTTCCCGGCAAGCCACTCCATCTCCTCTGCAGCAAACCTCTTGTCGCATGGGTTGTTGAAGCCGTCAAGAAGGCTAAGGCACTTGACGACGTGATCGTGGCGACGGACGACGAGCGCATCGTAGCCGCCGTAGAAACGCACGGCGGAAAGGCGGTGATGACGCCTAGCGAGCTGCCGAGCGGTACGGACCGCATTGCCTGCGCGGCGGGCAATTTCGCCGACGATGACATTCTCGTAAACATTCAGGGTGACGAGCCGCTGATTTCACCTAACCTAATCGATGCGCTTGTCGGACGCATGAAGGAAGGTTCTAAGTGGGACATGGCGACGGCGGTTACGCCAATCAAGTCGCTTGACGATCTCAACGCAAAGACCGTTGTCAAAGTCGTGCTGGATCGCGATGACGGCGCACTTTATTTTTCCCGTGCTCCAATTCCGTTCGACCGTGACCACGAACCTGATATCAAGAGCGGACTCTGGGTGCGCCATCTCGGCATCTACGCCTATCGCGGCGCGTTTCTCAAGAAGTACATCTCCGAACCGCCGTGCGACCTTGAGAAGACCGAGAAGCTGGAGCAACTCCGTGCGCTCTGGATGGGTGCTAAGATAGCCGTGATTCGCACTGACGATGAAGGGGTGGGCGTGGATACACCTGAAGACGCCGTTAGAATTGAGGCAATTCTGCGATCTCGTTTAGCATAGAGCCTAGTTTACATAACGCGCATTATGCGCTTAACTTCATTTCTTCTTGCATTGGCATCGGGGAATTGCTAAAATGTGTCTTGTTCAGTCAAGGATAAGATATGGAATCGGATATTAATCCAACAGAAGATGCTTCTCACGCGGCAAACGCAGTGAGTATATTTGGATCTGCCGGGAATACAAACGACTTCCCGGTTCTTAAGGCATTTCAGGAATACATCGACGCAGAACAGGCCAAGGCGCGCAAGCGTATGCTTGGTCTCAGCATATTTTTCATACTTCTGCTTGTGGTAGTTGTCGTCACGTTTACGCTGGTGATGACGTCGGTGATCAACCGCAACCAGGCGCTGTCCGACCGTCTGCTCGACATAGCCTTGCGCGAGAAGACGCAGGCACAGCCCGTTGTGAACGTACAGCCGCCGGCACCTCAACCTGTCGTCCAACCTGTGATTCAGCAGCCGTCCCAGGCAGATGTGCTCAAGCCGGTTTTGGATAAGTTCGACAAACTCGCCGAAGCAATGGTCAAGGCTCAGCAACAGCAGCCCGTCCCAGTAGCGGCGCCTGCGCCGGTCGTCGTGACCACTGCCGCAGCACCGTCCCCCGCAGCGCAGCCGTCCGCAGAATCGGCCGAGATCGCCCGACTGCGCGATGAACTTCGCCGCGAAATCGAAGCTCGCAAGGAACAGGAGGCGAAGGCTAAGGAGGAAAAGCGCAAGGCTGAAATCGAGGCCCACCGCCGCCGTCTCTATCCGGAATATTATGCGCGGCAGGCAGAGCCAATTCCTGTTCCCGCCACGGTAACGCCGCAACCGCAGCAGCCTCCGGCTACAAAGCTTTCCGGCATGACGCCCATCAACTATTTCAACACGGCGGGAGGCGATGCGGAACTGTTGCAGTTGCTGTCCTCGCAGAAGCGACAGCCCCCCAAAGCGGCTCCAGCCCCCCTTCCCGCGCCAGCAGTCAAAAAGCCCCTTCCGGCTAAGCCGGCACCAAAACCAGCTGCAGCGGCTGCAGCCCCTGCAGCGGTGAAAAAACAGCCTGTCAGTCAGACAACAGCCGTTCCTGTGCGGAAGACCGAAACTCTTTCCATAAACGGTGCAACAGACGGAAGTTCAATTCCATGGCTCATTGAACAACCGAAAAAGTAAACTAAACCGAGCCTTAAAAACAACCAACGAAAAGGGGTACAAATGTCGCTAAAAGCAATGGCATTCATAGACGGAACGTGGCTATACCGAAGCAGGGAATTACTCTTTGCCAAACTAGGCGAGGCGAACGGATGTGAAATTGACTATGCAAACTTGCCGCATCTGTTCAGCGAACAGGCGGCAAAACACGCAGGAACCGATGTGGATCTCGTCCGAACGCATTATTTCGGTACGATTCCGGCATCTCGTCCTGGCTATGCTCCGCTCAAGCAGGAATCATTCTACGAATTCCTTGAAAAGACGTGTGGTTACGAAACCGACATCGCTGAAGTTCCAGTGTGCGGAGATACGCATGTGGATGACTCTTGGGTGAAGATGGCACTGGGCGCGTCATTGCTCTTCAATGCCGCCCTTCCCAGTGCCTTCGACGTTGCAATCCTGATTGGCGACAGCCTTTGCTACGAGCCAATGCTTGGCAGGGTTCGCCTTTACGGGAAACGCATCCAGTTGGTCAGCGCACACACGGCTGAAGGTACGTTGCCGCCAGTTTCACTCGCAGGGAAATCGCGTTTCCTTGATTTCCCTACCCTGTATCTGGACGAATACGCTGAAAACGTGCGCCTCGTGCGCGAGCGTGTCACGCGGGTGTGCAAGAACTGTGGTGCGACCGAAGAGACAACCTGGGCCGGCCCTGAGTTCTTCTGTTCAAACTGCCGCGGCAAGCACCGCGTCAAGTAAAACAGCTTTCATTTGTATTCAATATTGGCTTTCTCGCGGAGTTCCGCGACGAAGGCCTCCGTTGCTCGGCCGCGTGCCTCGTGGCGCAGCAGATCGCGGATTGAATCGGCCACTTCAACGAGCGGCTGTTCCATGCCATGTGCATTGTAGTAGGCGGCGACGTCGTCCTCCGTAGGTTCCGGCACGCCGCTGCAGGCTTTCTGCACAAGCGCGTCAACGCGGCATCCCCTGGCGAGCGACTTGCGGAAGTCGTCTTCGCCAATCTTCTGCTGCGCAAGTGCCTTGACGAAGTTGTCGCGTCCGCCGACCTGCCGTATGACCTCGTTCAACTGCGCGTCGATTGCCCTTTCGTCCACAGGCATGTCCAGCTGCTCTGCACGGGCGAGCAGCAGCTTCGCGCCGATCGCCTGCTCCTGCGCCTTCTCCGCGAGCGTGGCGAGGTTCTTCTTGATTTCATCCGGGGACATGCCGTGCGAAGCGTAGAACTTCACAAGCCGGTCCAGCTCGAACTGTACCGCTTCTCTGGAAATGGGTTCGCCGTTTACGTATGCCTGTTTCATTTACGTATGCCTTGTTTAAGAGAGGTTTAGTCGCGGTTGCCGAGGAAGAGGCGGTAGGCTGAATTGCTTGTGACGTCTTTCCATGCGTATCCGAGCTGCTTCAGCGCTTTGCGGAACGCCGGACGTTCCGACTTCGGGACCTGCATTCCCACGAGCACCTTCCCGTGGTCCGCGCCGTGGTTGCGGTAGTGGAACAAAGTGATGTTCCACCTGTCGGAAGTCGCTTCGAGAAAATCCATCAATGCGCCGGGACGCTCCGGGAATTCAAACGTGCAGACCATCTCGTCGTGTATCCCACGCGTGTGCCCGCCGACCATGTGACGGATGTGCTCCTTTGCGAGTTCGTCGTCCGAAAGGTCGATCGTGCCAATGTGCGCGGCGGTAAGCTGCTCGACGATGCGACGAGTCTCCTCACGGTCAGCAACGGCAAGGCCGACGAAGACGTATGCCTTGTCGCGGTCGAAATACCTGTAGTTGAACTCCGTCACTGCGCGCTTGCCGATCTTGCGGATGAAGCTCTTGAACGCGCCGCGCACTTCGGGGATGCGGCACTCCAGGATCGCCTCTCGCTTCTCGCCGATTTCCGTCTGCTCCGAGACGAAGCGGATGCGGTCGAAGTTCATGTTCGCACCGGAGATGATGCAGGCGTACGTCTCGCCATGAGCCCCCTTCTTCGCGGCATACTGCTTCGCCGCCGCAAGCGCAAGCGCACCGGCCGGCTCGCAGATGGCGCGGGTCGCCTCGAAGATGTCCTTGATGGAAGCGCATGTCTCGTCGGTGGAGACTCGCACGATTCCGTCAAGGAACCTACGGCAGAGGTCAAACGTGATCTTGCCAGGTTTTTTGACCGCAACGCCGTCCGCGAATAGCCCGACATCCGTCATTTCAACGCGGTGACCGGCCTTTATCGAACGGTCCATGCAGTCGGAATCTACAGGTTCCACCCCGAACACCTTCACCTCCGGACGTACAGCCTTGATATAGACCGCCACGCCCGCTGCGAAACCGCCCCCGCCCACAGGCACGAACACCGCGTCGAGCGGCCCCGGATGCTGACGGAGAATCTCCATGGCTACGGTGCCCTGTCCGGCAATGACGTCAGGATCGTCGTACGGCGGAATGAACGTGAACCCCTTCTCCCCAACGAGCCGCACCGCTTCCTTGGCTGCATCGGAGTAGGAATCGCCTGCAAGGACGATTGACGCGCCATAGCCCTTCACGGACGCGACCTTGATCTCCGGCGTCGTCACCGGCATCACGATCGTGGCCTTGCATCCGAGACGCTTCGCGCTCAGCGCAACACCCTGTGCGTGGTTTCCTGCGGAGGCTGCAAGCACGCCCTTGTCGAGCATCGCACGAGGCATCTGCGCCATCTTGTTGTACGCGCCGCGCACCTTGAAGGAGTGTACGCATTGAAGATCCTCGCGCTTCAGTAGAAACGTATTGCCGAGCTTCTTCGAAAGCGCCACCGCCGGTTCAAGCGGGGACTCAAACGCCACGTCATATACCTTTGCGTTCAGTATGCGTTTAAGATATTTTTCCAGGAGAGCCTTATTATTCATTGTCGTCCTTTTCGTCTGATTCCAACGCGGCGGCAAGCGCT
>Ga0310694_10006774_pt1 | contig 10819 bp, 8 predicted proteins | sample 174DNAGHGhighgp2_FD_203884 | JGI IMG/M metagenome (GOLD analysis project Ga0310694, IMG submission 203884) | Sheep rumen microbial communities from Palmerston North, Manawatu-Wanganui, New Zealand - 1742 DNA GHGhigh gp2 (v2) (version 2) | ecosystem: Host-associated > Mammals > Digestive system >... | reverse complement strand
GCCTCCGACTGATGACATCACACGCCGACGCATCGCCTTCTACGAGCGTAACGGTTTTCATGTTGAGTTGAAGGATCCCAGAATCCTGAATGACGCACACCTCGACCCATCCTGTGTCCTTATGCTTATCAGTACCCATCCTCTTTCTGATGCCGACGAATGCCAGCGCAGAGTGGTAGACACGATATACAAGCCTATGCAGGCAGAGGAGGTATAACTCTGAACCATCATAAATTCCAATTTAACGAACTGAATAAGCGAGGCCACATGGCTTCGCTTATTCAGTATTTGATGTAGGTGCTTCCTGCGAACACTGCAAAAAGTTTTCTTTTTCTATTCATTGTTCATCGACCTTGTAAACTATGGCGGTGCCAGTGCTGGCAACGCTGGCGGCATAGTCCGTACCAAAGAGTCCTCGGGCGACATCTGGCACGAAGAATGGTAAATTGTCAAGGCGGCAGTCACTGTCTACCTCGCTGCTGACGATGCACTGCGCTGCTGTCGGTCCGCTACCTCATCTGACAGGCAGGCAGATGGCTCAGGTGTCTTGGTCGGGGCTGTTCAGTATCTGGTCGATGGCTTCAGCCAGTTGCCTGGTCTTTTCGGGCGACTGCAGGATGTTGCGGAGGGAGGTGAGGAATAGCCTTACCCCCGGTTCCTCTTCGGGGAGAGGGGCGTCCTGCCGCGAAGGCTTTTCCTCCTCGGGGGAGCGCCCGTCCGCAGCGGAGCGCCCGGGGAGGACATTGTCCGCCGGAGGGCAGGAGAGGCTGGCGAGGCTTTCCATGAAGCCTTGGAACCGGTCTTCGCTGAGGAAGATGGTGTCGTCGCCGCCGTCGAGGGTGCCTTCGAACAGCGAGCGCTTGAAGCGCAGGCGGTCTATCATTCGCTCCTCGATGGAGTCCTTCGAGACGAGGTTGAGCACCTGCACGGGCATCTCCTGCCCGATGCGGTAGATGCGGCCAATGCGCTGTTCCAGAACGGCAGGGTTCCAGGGCAGGTCGAGGTTGATGAGGATGCTGGCCACCTGCAGGTTGAGCCCCGTAGAGCCCGCGTCGGTGGAGAGGAAGATGCGGTGGTCAGGGTCGTTCGTGAAGCGTTGAATGAGCTCCTCGCGCTTCTTGGCCGGCACGCCACCATGCAGGAACTCGTAGGGGATGCCGCGGGCATCAAGTTCCGAAGCCACGAGCCGAGCCATGCGCTCCCATTCGCTGAAGATGACCACCTTTGCCGTTCCGCCGCTCAAAGCGTCCTCCAGGATGTTCATCACCTCGCCGACCTTCACGTTGTGCCTGTTCTCCTGATCTTGGTCGAGGATGAACGTGCTGTCGGCAAGCATGCGCATCTGGCCGAGCATCAGCAGCAAGCGTCGCCGCTCCTCCTCGCTCAGGTTGTGTGTTCTCGTCCATTTGCTGACCAGCCGAGCCACGGCAGCCCGCAATTCCTCGTGGCGGCTGCTCTGTTCCGGCGTCATGGGGATGAGCAGGAACTGGTCGGTTCGCTTCGGCAATTGCAGCAGAACGCTCTGTTTCGTGCGGCGGATGAGCGTGTCTTTCAGCTTGATGCGTATGTCGTTAAGGTTCTTATAGCCAACGGCTTTGCCCGATTCGGGGTCGGTGATGATGTGGTCGAAGCGGAAACGATAGAGCGGTGCGAGGCAATATGGGTCGGCAAGTTGCACGATGGAGGCCAGTTCGTCGAGGTTATTCTCGAGCGGAGTGCCCGAGAGCAGGACATTGTAGTGCGCGTCGATGCGCCGTACCGCCCAAGCCAATTGCGTGTTCCAGTTCTTGAGGCGCTGCACTTCATCCATGACGAGCAAGTCCGTAGAGAGCCTGCCCAGCGCTTTGATGTCGTTGGCAAAGGATTGATAGGAGACAATCTTATAAGGCGTCGCGGCCTTGTAAAGTTCGAGCCGTCGGGACGCATACCCCTCCACTATCAGTACTTCGTTCCGACCCGTCCACCTCTCTATTTCGCTCTTCCATTGGTATTTAAGCGAGTTCGGGCAAATCACGAGGATGCTCTCCGCCATCTTCTCGCGGAGGTAAATCTCGGCCAGACAGATGGCTTGCACCGTTTTGCCCAGTCCCATCTCGTCGGCAATGATGGCCTTTCCGGCCTTGAAGGCAAAACGAACGCCCTCCTTCTGGTAGGGGTAGAGCTTGGCCGTGAGCAGCCCGTCGAGCATTTCGTCAGTATAGACCCTCCCGGCAAGTGCAGTCCTTTGGAGGCGTTCTCGCTGACAGATGACCTCCTCCAGTACATCCGGATAGCAGCGGAAAGACGGGTCGATGGCCCGTGCCTTTTCAAGAAAGGAATTGAAATTCCCGTAGGCTTCGGGGCGAAGCACGTTCGCCTGGTCGAAATAGTCCTTCGCAATCGCGGCAAACTCCTTGCGATGCGCCTCTCCCAGGCGAATGCGAATGCAACGCTCCCCACGATAATCCATATATAAAGACGTGTAGCCGGGCTCCTCGTTGTGCACCTCCTTGCCCTCCGCTTGCAGCCACAGCTTCACGCCCTCCACATGCTTGCAAGTGCCAAGGCCGGACGTGCGGAAGTCCGGACAAGAACAGTAGTTCCAGGGACTGTAGGCACCTCGATAGATAACCTTGTACTGGCTGCGCGACTTCGGGTTGCGAACCTGGTATTCCCCCGGGCTGAATGGCGTCCCGATTTCACTGATGATAAAGCGTTCGCGTTGAGCCTGTTGCCTTCTTAAGGCAACCTGCCACTCCTCGAGCCCCATTTCAGCAGGTTTTATGGTGTTGCTGAGCCGCCGTTCTCTGCTTTGATAGGTTTCCATATCCTTCTTTTTGGGCAAAGGTACGAAATAAATTTGGATTAGGGTTCAGGATTGGAGAAATTTTCGTACCTTTGCAGCGGATTAATTAAAAAAAGTGTTCTATGATTGATCTGAATAAAGTTGCCATCATCGCAGGCAAACACAATGTGACCTATAGCGAAATGCTAAGGCGCGTGGCTCAATTTGCCCGGAAAACACCCAAAGGAAAGCAGACCAAGACCGTCATCTTCAGCGAGAACCGCGAGGGCTGGGCGTATGCTTTCTTCTCCATTTGGCAGAACGAAGGCATCGCCGTGCCAGTGGATGCCTCGAGTACACCAAGCGATGTGGCTTATATCCTGAACGACTGTCAGCCCAATGCCGTTTGGGTATCGAAGGAAAAGGAAACGGTGCTGAGAGAAAGCCTTGCCGCCTTCAAAGGCGAGGAGGCGCTCAAGGTCTTCATCATCGACGATTACGAAGACCTGTCGCTTCAGGACGAGCCCTTTTGTGCGGCCCTCCCCTGGACAGCTCTTTCCGAACCGGACAACAACGATACGGCCGTCATCATATACACATCCGGCACAACCGGCTCGCCCAAGGGCGTGATGCTCAGCTATGCGGCCCTGAAAGCCAATGTGCATAGCGTGTCGTATGATGTGCCTATCTTCACAGAAAAACGCCGTACATTAGTCCTGTTGCCCCTCCATCACGTCTTGCCACTCATGGGGTCGCTTATTGCCCCACTTTATATGGGAGGCGGTATAGCCATCTGTCCGTCGCTTTCCGGTCCCGACATCATGGATACCCTCCAGCGCGGTCAAATAGGCATCATGATTGGAGTTCCACGACTCTGGCAGACACTTTATGCGGGCATCAAAAAGAAGATTGACCAATCCCCCATCGCCCGCACATTATTCGCATTTTGCAACTTCTGCAAGTGCCGACCTTTAAGCCGTCTGGTGTTCAGTTCCGTCAGGAAGAAGATGGGCGGACACATCGATTATTGCGTCAGTGGCGGTGCTGCATTGGACAGAGAAATAGGCGAAGGCTTGCGTACGCTTGGCCTCGATGTGCTCGAAGGCTATGGCATGACAGAAACAGCTCCCATCATCGCCTTTACTCGCCCCGGCGATTACATCCCGGGCTGCTCAGGGTTGCCCCTGCCTGGTGTGGAATGCAAATTGGTGAACGGCGAGCTTTGCGTAAAAGGCCCTAACCTGATGAAGGGCTACTACAACCGTCCCGAAGAAACGGCTCAAGTGATTGATAGCGACGGGTTCCTGCATACAGGCGACCTCGCCCAATTCGACCCCATCGGTCGCATCACGCTTACGGGTCGCACGAAAGAAATTATTGTCCTTAGCAATGGCAAGAATGTGCAACCCAGCGAGATAGAATATAAATTGGAGAAATACGAGGCGCTTGTCAAGGAAGCGGCTGTCGTGCAGGATGGCGACATGCTTCGTGCCATCATCGTGCCACAACCGCTTTGGGCTTCAACGCTCACCGATAACGAGGTGGCCGACAAGTTGAAGCGCGAAGTGCTGGAGCCTTACAACATGACCGTTTCAGCTTACAAGAAGATAATGAGCGTGCTCGTCTATCGTGGCGACCTGCCCAGAACAAGGCTCGAGAAGCTCCAGCGCTATAAGCTTGGCGCCATCCTGAAAGAGGGACAGGGAGCAAGAACTAAGGAACATGAGGCACAACGAGAACCGGATAGCGAGGAGTATCGCCTCATCAAGAACTTCATCGAGCAGGAAAAAGGCGTGAAAGTTCATGCAGCAGACCATATAGAGACCGACCTTGCCCTCGATTCGCTCGACAAAATAAGCCTGCAGACTTTCATCGAGAATACCTTTGGTACATCCGTTGGCGTGGACCAGATGCCTGCCTTCCCAAATATCGAAGCTTTGGCTCGACACGTGGCTGCCGAAAAAACCAAGATGGAAGCAGAAGAAATGGACTGGCATCAGCTCCTCACAGGTTCTGTCGAGAACTTGCCTTTGCCCAGTTCGGGCTTTGCATACCGCTTCGTGTCGCGTCTGCTCAAAGTACTCTTCTGCCTCTACAATCGTCTTAATATTAAGGGAAAAGAGAATATCCCGATGAAGGGTGCTTGCATCATTGCACCCAACCACCAAAGCTATGCCGACGGCCCGCTTGTGCTCGCAGGACTGCCCTGGAACCAACTCAAAGAATACTATTTCTATGCAACGGAAGAGCATGTCCGTAGCAATTATCGCAAGCGTATGGCGGCTCAGAGCAATGTGATTGTCATGGAACGCTCCAACCTGAAGAACTCCATCCTGAAGCTCGCAAAGGTGCTCAGGGAAGGGCATCGCGTCGTTATCTTCCCTGAAGGAGCACGCTCGCACGACGGCGGAACGGTGCCCTTCAAGAAGACCTTCGCCATCCTCGCCAAGGAGCTGAATGTCCCCATCGTGCCCGTCTGCATTCGTGGTGCCTTCGAAGCCTTGCCCCGTGGCAGTGCCTTTATGAGACCCAAGCACATCGAGGTGAAGTTCTTGCAAGCAATCAAGCCCTCGGAGAACTGTTCTTATGAAGATTTGACCCGTCAGACACAAGATGCAATCGAGAAGTGTCTCTCCTAATTAATAATGAGTGAGCTTGAGAATAAAGCACTCCCCAAAAGGGGGAGCGGGGAGGGGGCAAATGCTTTAACGCACCTTGCTGGAGCCATCTTTGCTTTGAGCTCCATCTGGTTGGTGTGGCTTGCGGCAGATGTCAGTTGGCAGATGGCATTTGGAGTCGTTTGCTTCATTTTTGGCATGTTCTTCATGTTCCTCAGCAGCACCGTTTATCATTGGGTAAGAGAGGGAAAAGTGAAGAATGCCTTGCGCAAGTGCGACCACATCAGCATTTATGTGATGATAGCCTGCAGCTACACCCCCATCCTCATCGGGGTGGTGGGCGGTTGGCTTGGCTGGACGGTATTTGCCTTCCAATGGCTGGTCGTGATAGGCGGCATCTTCTACAAAATCTATGCGATAGGGCGTTGGCCTCGACTCTCGCTGGCCATTTATCTGGTTATGGGCTGGAGTATTATCTTCATTGCAAAACCAGTGTTAAAGGCTTTGATGCCTTTGACGTTGTGGCTCCTTCTTGCCGAAGGCATCGCATATACAGCAGGTACTTACTTCTTTGCCCACGACAACAGGCCTCACTACCACGCCATTTGGCACATCTTTGTCCTGCTCGGTGCCCTCGCTCATTGGGGCGCAGTCCTCACTTTGCTTTTGTAGTTTGCTTCTTGTCGGCAAGGTACATCCCGATAAGAATGAGCGCTGTGCCCATCAGGAACCAGATAGTGATGTCTTCGCTCATTACTATCCAAGCACACAAGATAGCGATGACGGGGTTGAAGTAAACGTAGTTCGTCGTCACGATGGCTCCCAACTTCCGAATGGCTAAAGCCCAAAGGTAAAAGCAAAGCGTGGAGGCAATGGCTCCGAGGAAGAGCAGTTCCACCATCGTTTGCGGTTCCAAGAGTGTCTCCAGTGTGGGCCATTCGGGATAAATCATGAAGTAAGGAATCATCGTGACGAGCCCATAGAAGAAGAGCTTGCGGGTGATGAAGAGCGTGTCGTAGCGCTTCGAGGCAGGGATAATCAGCAAACTGTATCCAGCCCAGCAGAGACAAGCCGCAAAGGCAAGCAGGTCGCCAGTTGGAGCGAGGTGGAGCACGAAGTGACCGTTCAGTTCAACTATCGCCACACCCACTACCGCGAGCAGACTCCCGACTATCTGAATGCCCTTGAGACGCTCTTCGCGATAGAAAGCGGAGATGAGCAAAGCGGCAAATAAAGGGCAGAGACAGACAATGAGCGCCGTATTGGTGGTCGTGGTGAAGTTCATCGCTGCGTTCTCCGTCAGGAAGTAAAGCGAACCTCCCATCAGCCCAAGCCCGAGCATAATGAGTTCGTCCTTCCAGTTATTGGCGAACCAACGGAAGGGACGCCGAAAGGCTGCAAAGCCCAGGAGAAGCGCATAGGCGATGATGAACCTCAGCGTGAATATCATAGCCGGCGAGAGTCCCGTCAGCAACAGGAGTTTCGTGACGACAAACGTCGAGCCCCAAATGGCAACGACCAGAAAGGCGATGAGGTGATAAACGTATTTCTTATCTACCATTTACACATTTCTTGTATTCTTTAGAAACAAGGCGCGCTTTTAATGCGCGGAGTTCCAGTTACCATTTATTTCTCCCCCTTTTTGGGGGGAGTTAGAGAGAGGGGCGATTAATAGTTATCTTCGATGACTTTTGTCGCGACTCGGCCATTCATGCTGGGCATGATGGCTCTCGCTGCTTCAAAAGTTCTCTGCCTTAATCTGGAAGTAACTCTGCGGATGGTCGCAAACAGGGCAAACCTCTGGAGCCTTCTTGCCAATCACGATGTGGCCGCAGTTAGCGCATTGCCAGATGACGTCGCCGTCGCGAGAGAAGACGATGGCGTCCTCGATGTTCTTCAAGAGCTTGCGATAACGTTCCTCGTGGTGCTTCTCGATGGCGCCGACCTGTTCGAACTTCTCGGCTATCTCGTCGAAACCTTCCTCGCGAGCCTCTTTTGCCATGCGAGCATACATGTCCGTCCATTCGAAGTTCTCGCCGTTTGCAGCATCGGCCAGGTTCGTGCGAGTGTCGCTCACGCTGCCTCCGTTCAGGTACTTGTACCACATCTTGGCGTGCTCCTTCTCGTTGGCAGCCGTCTCCTCGAAGATAGAGGCAATCTGCACGAAGCCGTCCTTCTTGGCCTTCGAAGCGAAGTAGCTGTACTTGTTGCGAGCCATGCTCTCTCCAGCAAAAGCCTCCTTGAGGTTCTGCTCAGTCTTTGTTCCTTTCAGGTCTTTCATTGTCTCGTAAGTTAATCGGTTATTGACTTAATGCGTTCACGAGGACAAAGATAGCTTAATTTCTCCGAGTGGCAAAGAGAATTAAGTTTTTTTATCATATAACAGCACAAAGCGGTGCCCGACGTCATTCGCCAGGCACCGCTCTTAATCTAAAAAGGGACACATTCTTTCAAGGAGTCGCCAGGAAAATCTCGCAAGTGTCGAAGTTTATCTCCCAGTTGCCGCCGTCGGCGCTTTCCCATTGGTACTTCTGTGCCATACGGTCCCACCAGTTCTGGAACTTCGTGCCCGTCTCGCCCATGTCCTTCACGAGTTTCTCGTACAGTTCTGTGTTGTCGGCCGTCACAATCTTTGCCAGTTCGTTCAGTCCGTTGCGACGTTCGAAGAGCGTCTGAATCTCATTACGCTCTTCGGGTGTCACCTGCCCTACAGGTTTCTTTTTCATTGCCATGTGTCTCTTTTATCAAAGGGGTCTAAATAATCAATCTCTTTTATCTCTTCCTGTTCAGGCAGGAAGGAGCCGTGCTTGCGGATATTGTTCAACAGTTCTCGGCTGGCGTTGCGCTCCAGATGAGCTACTACACATTGCTCATGGCTCGGCGTATTAACCTCTAAGGTTGTCTTGCGGTTAAGCCAGACGCAGCGCTTGCACTGCCAGGCATCGCAGTGGCGGCAGATTGGCGCATACTCCAGCTTAAAGAGCTGCCTGTTCCTGATGTCGAGCCCATGCTCAAGGTCGCCGATGCTGTCCGCCTCGTCCTCATAATAGAAGGCAGGGCAGACGTAGAACTTGCCGTTGGGTGCCAGCGTGACCGAAGTATCGCCGGCTCCGCAGTTGTTCATCTGCGAGAGCATCATGCGGTCGGTGAGAAGGTTCAACTGTGGTGCCTTGCCCTCCACATACATCTGTTCCACTTTCATGGAAAGTTTTCCGAGCACTTCCTTGTATGCCGTGAAGTCCTCCTCAGTGAAAGTCTCAATGTCCGTCAGCACAATGTTCAGTCTTGGCACGTCCTCCAAAGCCTTGATGATGTCTGCCTCGCTATTGAAGAGATTTTGCTTGTCTGTTCTCCAGACGACAGGCACATCAGCCTTGATGTCCTTGATGCTTTCCGTCACCCACACGTCAACTTCCGTTCCCCCCTCCTTTGGAGGGGTTAGGGGGAGGCTTCTTATCTTTGAGTGGTCGATGCTTTCTATAACTTCTGCATATTCTTCTGGCAACTCCCTTTCGGGATAGACAAACTGAATCATCAGGTTCTCCATCATGCCGAAGCGAATGCCCTGCTTCAATGTGTCAAGAGGCATCAAAGCCCCCTCCCTGCCTCCCCCTTGGGGGAGGGGATAGCTACAGAACGAAGTGCTTGCCTCGTCCAATAATATAATAAGGTATTGCAGCATAGCTTTAGCAGATTACTTCGTTCGACTTCTTCTTGTTTTTCTCATATTCCTCTCGCTCACCTTCCAACTCCAACTTGCGGTAGAGCTTGTTCCAATAGTAGTTGTTGGCACGAACACGAGCCTTGTGCATCTTGCAGATAGCCGTTGCACGCTGATAGATGGTGTTCGTTTCTGCTGCATCATAGTTTTCTCCCTGACACCAAGCACAGCCGCTTGCCACTTCGCAGTCGATACATTCCTTCGGACTCTGCGTCGTGCGGTCGAGCGTCAGGAAGGGGCGGAGCTTGTTCTGGTCGATGCCGTCGCGGACGTTGCCAATGATAATGGGTTTCTTGCTCCGAAGCGAATAGCCTGCAAAGCGCGTACAGGGATAGAAGTTGCCTGCCGCATCGATGCTGAGCATCTTGCCCGCACCGCACCAGTTCTGGTTGTCCAGCTTCGCATCAAGCGGCTTGCCGATATGTTCCGAGAAGAACGAACAGGCGTAGTCCTGATAGTAACCGCCATCGATGATGGCATCGGCCAGTTGCATCAGTTGTTCCTCGAAGAGCTTGTCGTCGCCTTCCTTCCACACATCCTCGAACACAACATTGATGTTCACCTCGTGAATGCCGAGGCTGTAGAGGTGCAGCACGCTCTCCTTGATGTAGGGGATGTCTGCCGAGCTGATAGTTACCTTCGTACCGGCATTGGGGAACTGCTCCAGCCAAAGCGGAATGTTCCTGACCACATCCTTGTATGACCCCTTCTCCTCCTCTGGCTTAGGCTGGATGCCCTGCTCCATCTCCTTCGTCTTCCAGATGCGGTTGAGGTCATGCTTGCGCTGCGTGCCGTCGATGGTGATGCCAATGGAGAGGTGGTTCTGGTTCTTCTTGATGAAGCGTTGCACCTTCTCGCTGTCGTAGTTGATGCCGTTAGTGGAGAACGAGAAGCGGTAGGAGTTGAACCAATGATGATTGCGTCGGAACATCTCCTGCTTCAGGTAGTCGCAAATCTGGTCGATGAGGTCAATCTCGAGGAACGGCTCGCCCCCGATGAAGTCCCACACCACGCTCTCCTCCTTGAAGTCATCCTCATGGTCGAGGATATAGTCAATGGCCTGCTTTGCCACCTCCCAAGGCATCCGCTCCTTCGAGTTCTTCCCCACGAGGTAGCAATACTTGCAAGCCAGCTGGCAGTCCTTCGTGACGATGAAGGTAATGGACTTCGCTAGGCCGGATTGCCATGTGGTTTTATTGTCCTTAATATTCATTTTCCTTTTTTAGAGGATGTGGCTAATCTGATTTGGACTTATAAGTCTTATGTTCAACTTCTTGCAGACACTTCATTTTGACACATCCTCCTTTTTGTTACGTTAGTACCGTGAGCTACTCGTGCATCCTCTCATACAAGATCCAGAACAACTATGAGCACATCCACGGCAGGTTCCTTTACATCCACCCATACATGTTGCTGTACAGACATCAATAGTACATGCTGTTGCAGAGGAAGCTTTGCTTAATTTAGGAATACTTGCTAATACAACAGCTCCTAAAATTGGCAAAGAGCTTTTGACTGCTTGTTTGAAGAACTCTCTCCTTGATTGAAGTTCTTCACTTTTCTTGTTTTTTCCCATAATGTGTTGATAATTGAGTTTGCCTATAACATCCCTAATTCGGCATAAAAAATAGTTATAAGATAGAAATGTTGCCAATTTTTGTTGGTTATCTTTTATCTATAAGATACTTTCGAACATGCCAAACTGCAAGCTGTGTA
>Ga0310694_10006773_pt1 | contig 10820 bp, 8 predicted proteins | sample 174DNAGHGhighgp2_FD_203884 | JGI IMG/M metagenome (GOLD analysis project Ga0310694, IMG submission 203884) | Sheep rumen microbial communities from Palmerston North, Manawatu-Wanganui, New Zealand - 1742 DNA GHGhigh gp2 (v2) (version 2) | ecosystem: Host-associated > Mammals > Digestive system >... | reverse complement strand
ATGGCCAGCAGCAAGGACTAAACATTTTGCGGAAACGGCGTTTTTACCAGGTGCCGTAGTTGCCGCGGTCGGCGTCGATGCGCAGCAGGATGAACAGCAGGAAGGTGAAGCCCCACAATGAGGAGCCGCCGTAGCTGAAGAACGGCAACGGGATGCCGATGACCGGGCACAGGCCGATGACCATGCCGATGTTGATGGAGAGGTGGAAGATGAGATAGGACGCGACACAGTAGGCGTAGACCCGCGCGAAGGTCGAGTGGTTGCGCTCGGCCAGTGTGATGATGCGCAATATCAGTGCCAGGAAGAGTATCAATACCGCCACGCTGCCGATGAAGCCCTGCTCCTCGCCGATGGTGCAGAAGATGAAGTCGGTGTGCTGCTCGGGAACATACTTCAGCTTGGTCTGGGTGCCGTTGAGGAAACCCTTGCCCGTGATGCCGCCGCTGCCAATGGCAATCTTGCTCTGGTTGACGTTGTAGCCTGCTCCACGCAAGTCTTCCTCAATGCCCAGGGTGACCTTGATGCGGGTCTGCTGGTGGGGCTCGAGCACATGGTTGAAGGCGAAACTCACGGTGAACATGAAAACCAGTGATGCTGCGGCAAAGCAGATGGTGATCAGCACCTTCTTCAAGTCGTCATGCAACATGCCGTAGAGCAGATATATGAGCGACAGGATGATGACCGGCAGGAAGAAGGCGTAGCCGTTGACGTGGACGCCGGCCAGCGTCAGACCCACGGCAATGGCTCCAGCCACCAGGTAACCCAGTAGCACGTTGCGTCCCAGTATCCACGAGCGGCAATAGACCAGCAACATGCCCACTATCAGCACCATCGCCATGATGAAGGCGATGACCATGCCCAGCGGGATGCCCATGAAGGTGATAGCGGCAAACTTCAGTACCACAACGAAATAGACCACTGCCATCAATGCGGCAAACAGCACAAAGCCCGACATGCCCTCGCGATAGAGGACAAAGATGAGCGACGTGTAAACCAGGGCCGTGCCCGTCTCTCGCTCCAGGATGATGCACAGGATGGGCATTACAATGATGGCGATGGCGATGGCATAGTTGCGCCAGCCGTTGAGCGAGAAGCCGTAGGTGCTGAACAACTTGGCCAGTGCCAGCGCCGTTGCCGCCTTGGCAAACTCGGCGGGTTGCAGGCTCACCGGCCCGAGCACCAGCCATGATCGAGAACCCTTGATGTCGGGCGCAATAAATGCGGTGACAATCAGCAGCAATATCATGAACCCATAGATGGGGTAGGCATAGGCTTCATAGATGCGCCTGTCGATGAGCAGCAGCGAGAAACCGATGAGGAATGACAAGGCGGCCCACATGAACTGCTTGCCCGAGAACTCGCTCAGGTCGAACATGCTGGCCTTGTCATAGTCATAGGTCGCGGCATAGATGCTCACCGCTCCCGCAATGACCATGATGAGGTAGAGCAGAATGGTAAACCAGTCCACCGACCTCAATAGGTTGGTATTCTCATCGTCGTTCCTTGTTTCCATCGCTTGTCGTTGTCTTTGATGGTTTGGTCTTATGCTTGTCGGCCGTGGTGCCGGAGGAGGTTGTTTTCTTTGCTTTGGGATAGGTGATGGTGTGGCGGTTGGCCATGGCGCGGCCCTGGGCCTGCAAGCCGGGTGAGTCCCCGCGCAGGTAGCGCTGTAGCATCAGCGCACCGATGGGCACGCCGAAGGCTGCGCCGAAGCCTGCATTCTCGACATAGACGCAGATGGCGATTTTGGGATCGTTCATCGGCGCAAAGCCCATAAACACCGAGTGGTCGCGGCCATGGGGATTCTGTGCCGTGCCCGTCTTGCCGCACACGTCAAGGCCTGGAATGTTGGCGCGGGTGCAGGTGCCGCCCAGTACCGCCATGCGCATACCCTGCACGATGTCGTCATAGTAGTGCTTGTCGATGTCGGTGTCGTGACGCTGGATGTTGCGCTTGAGCACGCCGACACCCTCGATGTTCTTGACCACATGGGGCGTGATATAGAAGCCGCGGTTGGCGATGGTGGCACTCAGGTTGGCGATCTGGAGCGGTGTGGCGAGGATTTCGCCCTGCCCGATGGCATCGCTGATGATGGTCTGTCCCACCCATTGGCCCTCACCGTAGATTTTGTCGTAGAAGGCCGTGTTGGGGATAAAGCCGCGACTCTCACCGGGCATGTCGATACCCAGCTTGTAGCCGTAGCCCATCGACACCATGTGGTTCTTCCACACCTCAAATGCCTTGCCCGTCGAGCCATACTTGCTGCGCTTGTCCATCATGTACTTGAATCCCCAGCAGAAGTAGGCATTGCACGACGTCTGCAAGGCCGGCTTCAGGTTGATGGGAGAGCCGTGCCCGTGGCATCCCACGCGCAGCCCCGCATTCACGTAGCCGCGGTGGCAGGGGAACATGGTGCTGGTGGTGATGATGCCCTCTTGCAGGAAAATCAGTCCCTGGCTGGGCTTGAACGTCGAACCGGGCGGGTAGGCTGCCATGATGGAGCGGTCATACAGCGGCTTGAGCCTGTTGTTGACCAGGTCGCGGTAGTTCTTGCCACGCTCCTTGCCCATGAGCAATGAGGGGTCGTAGCTGGGACTGGAAACAAGAGCCAGGATTTCGCCTGTCTTGGGCTCAATGCAGACAATGGCGCCCACCTTGCCCTGCATGAGCATTTCCCCGTAGGCTTGCAGGCCGATGTCGATGCTCAGTTTCAGGTTGTTGCCCGCTACGGGCGACACATCGTCGGCACCGTCGTTGTAGCGGCCCTTGATCTTGCCCGTCGCGTCGCGGATGAGGATTTCCTTGCCCTTCACGCCGCGCAGCCAGGTCTCGTAACTCTTCTCGATGCCCAGGTCACCCGTGTAGTCGCCGGGGCGGTAGTAGTCGTCATTCTCGATGTCGCGGGCGTTGACCTCGCGGATGTCGCCCAGAACATTGGCGGCAACAGGGTAATTATACTGCCTGAGGATGCGTTGCACGACGAAGAAGCCGGGAAAACGGTACAGTTTTTCCTGCAGTCGGCCATAATCATTGGGGGTGAGGTGGTTCATGAACACCTGTTGGGTAAAGGCCGAGTAGCTGCGACCTTTTTTCATCTCCTGCCAGCGATGGTCAAATTCCTCACGTGTGATGCGCACCGTGTTGCAGAAGTCCACCGTGTCAAACGGTGTCACGTCCTTGGGAATCATCACCAGGTCATACTCGGGCACGTTATAGACCACAAGCGAGTCGTTGCGGTCGTAGATGAGGCCACGCGAGGGATAGATGACCTTCTCCATGAAGGCGTTGCTGTCGGCATGGGCTTTATAGGTGCTGTCCAGCACCTGCAGCTGTATCAGGCGCAGGATGTAGATGATTACAATCGCCACGATAAAGCCGCCGATGACCAGCTTGCGTTTCTCCAGATTATAGTCTTTTCTCACGGCGAGTGCTCACTAGAGTGTCTAACCCAAAGATGATAATAACCGAGAGCACACTGCTGGCTGCGATGCGCACCAGGGTGAGCACGATGTCGTGGAGCGTGAAGGCCTGGATGAGGAAAACCAGTGTGCAATAGAGCGTTACCAGCGTTGCCATGTACTTGAAATAGTCTCCCACACCCATCGAGTCGACCGACGGGATGGGGATGTTCATGTCGTTCTCGCGCGTGACAAACGCATTGAACACCGGCCTGCGCACTGCAGCGAGAATGGTACATGCCAGCGCATTCATGCCAGGCGTGTTATTGAAGATGTCAATGATCAGGCCCGAGAAAAAGGCGATGGTCAGCACCCATCCACCGTGCAGGTTGACCGGCAGGCGCAGGATGAGGTAGATAAACACCACGGGCATCGCCACGTTGAACAGCACAATCTTGTTACACACCAGTTGCAACACTACCAGGGCGAAAAACAGGGCTATGAATTGCAGTACGGTCTTGGTCATGGTTGTTCTTCTCCTCCTGGATTGTTATCGGGTTCAACGGCTTGCACCGGCTGGGGGACCTGCACTTGCTGGCCGGGCTGCTCTGGCATAGAGGACGGTTTCCGGGACTTGTCCTGCTCGGGGACCACGTCCACGATTTCGGGCTTGATTTCGGGACGGGTCTCGATGTTGGCTGCGGTGTCAATGCCTTGTTCGGCGCGTCTCAGGGCGTCGATCTGCTCCTGCATGCTGTTGGTGATTACACGCACACTGCTCAACTGGCTGAAGTTGGTCGTCAGCTTGATGCGCAACGACACGAAGCTGTCGGTCGTGCCACGGGTCGCACCTTGCACTGTGCCCACAATGATACCCGGCGGGAATACGGCCGAGTAGCCGCTGGTGACGATAGTATCGCCAGTCTTGTATTTCACGTGCTTGGGCAACTCCTCAAGCACCGCATACTGAGGACTTTTCCCGTCCCACACAAGGCTGCCATAGAAGTTGGAATTGCGCAGTTTGCACGATAGCCTGATGTGTGGATTGAGCAGCGAGATGACCCTCGACGCATGGGGACCCACCACGTTGACAATGCCCACGACGCCATTCTGGTCGATGACACCCATTTCGGGCCTGATGCCATCCATGTGTCCGCGGTTGATGGTGATGTAGTTGTTGGGCTGGGCAATGCTGTTGCTGATGACCTGTGCCATCACAAAGGTGTATTGCGCCAGTGCGGGTTGCCGCAGTGAGTCGGGTGCCAGTAGCTCAAGTTCTGCCATCTGGTTGCGCAGCTCAATCAGTTCCATCTCCAGCGTCGCGTTGCGTTGTTGCAGGCTCTCGTTGATGTCACGCAGGTGAAAATAGGACGTGACCTTGTTGAACGCATTATAGACGGCGGCACTCACCGAGTTGGCCGACGTCAGATAGACGCTCTGCTGGTAAGGATTATCCTTAAACAACAGCACGAGGCTCAATATCACATAGATAGTGAAAATGAACCACGCACTGTGCTTGACGAAAAAGTTGAGCAGATTATTCATCGATCTTTAGTTCTAAGTTTCTAGTTTTAAGTTTTTAGCAATAATACTACAGTCTGATGGTCTTCAGGCGATAGCAGTTGTACTAAAAACTAAAAACTTACAACTAAAAACTTACAACTTACAACTAAAAACTTACAACAGAGATTAGCGCATGAGGAACTTGAAGTGCTTGATGTTCTTCAAGGCGATGCCTGTACCCTTGGCAACGGCGTGCAGGGGATCCTCGGCAACATGGAACTCGATGCCGATCTTGTCGGTCAAGCGGCGGTCAAGACCACGCAGCAGGGCACCACCACCGGTCAGGAAGATACCGTTGTGGACGATATCCTGGTACAGCTCGGGAGGGGTCTGCTCCAGTGCGCTCAGCACGGCGGCCTCGATCTTGGAGATGGACTTCTCGATGCAGTGGCACACCTCCTGATAGGTCACGGGAACCTCCAGGGGCAGGGAGTTCACCTGGTTGGGGCCATGGATGATGAAGTCCTCGGGAGCCTCGGCGCCCAGGTCGGTCAAGGCCGAGCCGACGTTGATCTTGATGGCCTCGGCTGTGCGCTCACCCACGCGCACGTTGTGGGCGCGGCGCATGTGCTCCTGGATGTCCTCGGTCAGGTCGTCACCGGCGGTGCGGATGCTCTTGTTGCTGACGATACCGCCCAGCGAGATGACAGCAATCTCGGTCGTACCGCCACCGATGTCAACAATCATGTTGCCCTCGGGTGCCAGCACGTCAAGACCGATACCCAGTGCGGCAGCCATGGGCTCGTAAATCATATAGACGTCGCGGCCTCCGGCGTGCTCAGCCGAGTCGCGGACGGCACGAATCTCGACCTCGGTCGAGCCCGACGGCACGCACACGACCATGCGCAGCGAGGGCGAGAACCAGTGGTTCTTGGCACTCACCTTCTTGATCATGCCGCGAATCATGTGCTCGGCGGCGTTGAAGTCGGCAATCACACCGTCGCTCAGGGGACGCACCGTGCGGATGCCCTCATGGGCCTTGCCGTGCATCTCGCGGGCACGTTCACCCACGGCGATGGGCTTGTTGGTCTTGGAGTCAAGGGCGACTACCGATGGCTCGTCGATGACGATGCGGTCGTTATGGATGATAATGGTGTTGGCTGTTCCTAAATCGACAGCGATTTCTTGAGTGAATGAAAACCATCCCATGTTTGTTATCGATATGTTAGATAGTTAGTTATGAATGTCTTGTAAAAAACTCTCGTTTAGTGGACTGCAAAATTACTCAATTTTCGCCAATCCACCGCTATGTTTTAGTATAGTTTTTTGAAGATTTAGAGTGCGCGATTGGTGGGGTGACATCGAGGCGCTTTACAACATCAGCTCCAGGGCTTCAACCGCATGGCGCACACAGTCCTCACACGAGCACAGCACGCCCTGATCGCTGCCGACACCCTTCAGATCCTTGCATCGGGTGGCACCGCAACGTTGCTCGAACTCTCGCCTCAACTGGCTTGCCTGGGGATTCATGCGGCGGTTGTCAAATTTCAGCAACCCCTGAGCCATCTGTGCGCCGCACAATGCTCCGCATGTCTCTTCCATGCAGCCCATTCCGCTGCCGAAGCAGGCCCCCATGGCCAGCAGCCGATCCTCGGGCAGCCCCAGTTCAGGGGCAAACGCCAGCAACACCGCCTGGCAGCAGTTATAGTCACGCTTGTAAATCACCGCACGCTCGCGTCGCGGCATTCCGTTCATCATCTCGTTATGTTCCATCGTTGTTATATTTATAATGTGTAAATCCGGTGCAAAGATAATGAAAAGTTCTGTTGCGGCATCTATGGTTGCCTTACTGTAGCCGATATCATTGCTCGATGACGGCATTTTAGCCATGTGGAAACAGGCGTTTATTTGTCCGTGAACAGTGCTTTTTGCCCGTTCACGGCACGATAAAGCCATGTTTCTGGCCGATGATCTGTCCCAGGCTGGGAGCGAAATCACAATAAAAAGGGTGGCTTCTCGTTATCTAATATAGTAATTACAAGTGCGCACTATGAATAAGAGAATAATCATGCTCATGGTGGCTGCGCTGGCTTTGTTGTCGGCAAGCGGCCAGGTGAATTTTATAGGGGGGCAATATCGAGTCCTTGAGGTGACTCCAGATAAGGCCAGCACAGGCCTGGATATGATTTACGTTGTCTATGATACTGAGGACGTGATGATGAGCTTCAACTCTCAGTCTGGCGAGAGGGCTGTGTGGTATAGCTTTGATTCCCGTGGTGCCGCCTATCGTGAGCCGATTCAGGCTGTCAAGTGGGATGGCTTCTCCACTGTGCTGGAGCATGTGGTTCCTAACACGGGCTACGTTATTGAGGAAGGGGGAGTGGATGTCTTCTACTGCTGGGTAGTCAATTATGCCGACTACTTCCTGGAACTCAACGACTTTTTTATCATTAATGATAATCCTTGCTCATTCATCGGCTTCAGAGTGGATGGCTCGGCCCCGAGGATCCCTTATGCCAGTATCACCGGCCATGATCAAGAACTTGACCGCGAGATTAAACTGACCTACAACACGCTTGAGTGGAAAGACAGTCTCCACTGGCAGCAAACACAAGTGGTGGAGTCCTTTGAAAGCCTGGAAGGCAGTATCGGGATTACGCCGCCGTTGTGTGATACCGAATTCGTGCTCAGCGGAGACCGCTTTCTCAAGGAATGGGACCTGGAAAAGTCCCTCGACGATGTGTTTTATTCTTCTCAGTCTACTCAGGCCGTGGGCTGCAACGCCACAGCCGTTCAAGACAATGTGACTGAAGAGACTAGCGGCGGGCTTGGCGGCTCGGCGCCTGCCCATATCGTGTTCACGGGCTATCCTACCGAAGCAGTCGTCTATCGCGTGTGGGAAATGGCTACCGATCAGGACTTTGAAAATGTCATTCTGCAATTTAACCAGGATGAAGTGGACTATACCTTTAATGAAACTGGCATCTACTACATGCGCTATATGGTGGCTAATGCCGATGGCTCGTGTGAGGCCTATAGCGACACTTACACCATCAACGTGAGCGAGAGTCAGCTGGGCGATGAGACTGGAAGGCTCCCCAACGTGCTCGTCCTCGGTCAAGGCGAGTGGAAGGTGCCCCACAAGTCGATCATCGAGTTCCACTGCTGGATTTTCAACCGCTGGGGAAACCAGGTGTACGAGTTCACCGACCCTGAAAGCGGATGGGACGGCATGTATCACGGAAAATACGTTGACGCGGGCGTCTATTACTGTGTGGTGACGGCCACCGGCAGTGACGGCCAGAAATACAAGAAACGTGGAGACATCTCTGTCCTGCGTTACAAGGGCTCTGAAGGCACCTCCAATGGTGTGGACACTGGCGCTGCCTTGTAAAGATAAAGATAAGGAAACAAATTGCGGCTATCGCCGCAATTTGTTGATTATGAATGATAAATAAGGTGATAGACTGGCCAACGAACGGCGGGTTGAGACCTCTAGAAACGATTGGAAATGAAGAAAATGATATTGATGGCTGTGTTGCTCCTGGCATCGTCGATGGCGGCACAGGCTCAACTCAAGCGAGAGTATAGCAAGACGGGGACGACCAGCACGTCGTCGCCGGTGTTCAGCACGACAGCAAGCCCCGACATTCCCATGAGTGTCACCTTTGCAGGCGAGAAAATCAGTTTTGACCGGCTTGACATGGCCGAGCGCCTGGATCGCGAGTTGACGGGTGTGATATACGGGCAGACGACCACCGAGCTCTGCTTCAAGCGCGCTAACCGTTACTTTCCCGTGCTGTCCAAGATCTTGAAGGAGCAGGGTGTGCCGGTGGATTTTCTGTATCTTGCCGTGACCGAGAGCTCCATGGATTATAACGCCTATTCCAGTGCCAAAGCTGCCGGAATGTGGCAGCTGCTGGCGGGCACTGGACGCGACTACGGACTTGAGGTGAGTGACGAGGTGGACGAGCGCTTTGATCCTGAGAAATCGACGCTTGCCGCCTGCAAGTATCTCAAAGCCGCTTACAAGAAATATGGTCACTGGCCCACAGTGGCAGCAAGTTATAATGCTGGAATGCAGCGAATCGCGAGCGAGCTGTCGAAGCAGAAGGTGGACAACTCATTCGACCTCTACCTGGTGCAGGAGACGTCCAGATATGTGTTCCGCATCATTGCTTACAAGTTGCTGATGGAGAATCCCAAGCGCTATGGTTACCGATTTTCGCGCAAGCACTTGTACCAGCCTGTCGCCTACACCACCGTTGACGTGACCGGAAGCGTTGCAAACTGGGTGGACTGGGCCAAGGGCAAAGGCATCACCTATGCCCAGCTGCGTGAGGCCAATCCATGGATACGCTCCACCAAGTTGACCAATGCTGGCGGAAAGACCTACAAGGTGAGGGTGCCCAAGTCATCGGAACTCTACCGCAGCAAGCGCTCCGTCAGCGTTTACAATAAGGACTGGGTGGTGGATTGATAAGCCTTGCTTTGATGAGAAGTGAGGAGTGAAAAGTGAAAAGTGAAAAGTGAGAAACTGTTCTAGGATTAGACCATGAACTGAAAAGCAGAGATAGAGCATGAAATTGAACGGACAGGAAATCGAGAGCGTTGAGGTGCTGGGCGCACGAGTCCACAACCTCAAGAATATCGATGTGGAAATTCCCCATTACAAGTTAACGGTAGTCACAGGACTGAGCGGCAGCGGCAAGTCGTCGCTGGCGTTTGACACGGTTTTTGCCGAGGGGCAGCGCCGTTATCTTGAGACGTTTTCCTCCTATGCCCGCAACATGCTGGGGATGCTTGAACGTCCCAATGTCGATAAGATTTCCGGACTGTGCCCTGTCATCTCGATAGGGCAGAAGGGTGTCAACCGAAATCCCCGCAGCACGGTGGGCACGACGACCGAGGTCTATGACTACCTGCGCCTGCTCTTTGCCCGTGCCGCCGATGCCTACTCCTATGAGTCGGGTGAACGCATGGTCAAATACACTATCGAGAAGATACTCAACCTGATACTCGAGCGCTACCAGGACCGCAAGATTTATATCATGGCGCCACTGGTCAAGAACCGCAAGGGACACTACAAGGACCTGTTCGAGAATCTGCGCAAGAAAGGATATATCAACGTGCGTGTGGATGGCACTCTGCGGGAAATCACTTATGGCATGAAGCTTGACCGCTATGTCAACCACAGCGTGGAACTGGTGGTGGACCGCTTGAAGGTGTCATTGAAGGATACCAAGCGCCTGGCCGACACGGTGGACCTGGCTTTCAAGCAGGGAAATGGCCAGTTGATGATATTGGATGCCGAGACCGGCGAAGTGGGCTACTATAGCCGTTCGCTCATGGATCCCGCCACGGGACTGTCTTATATGGAACCGGCGCCCCACAATTTCTCGTTCAATTCCCCGCTGGGAGCATGTCCCCGCTGCAAGGGCTTGGGATATGTGAACATCATCGACCGAGACAAGATCATGCCCGACATGGCGCTGAGCATCCGCGCCGGCGGCATCACGCCGCTAGGAAAATACAAGAATGTGCAGATCTTCTGGCAGATAGCCGCAATCTGTGAGAAATATGGATGCACGCTGGACACACCGCTGAACGAGCTGCCCGAGGAGGCACTCAACGATATCCTCAACGGCACGACCGAGCGCTTGAGCCTGCGCACCGAGACACTGAGCACCAGTAACTATTTCCTGTCGTTCGACGGGCTGGTCAAGTACATCGAGATGCAACAGGACGACACGGCCACCAGCCAAGCCCAGAAGTGGGCGGGGCAGTTTTTCTCCCGTGCTGTGTGCCCCGAGTGTGAAGGGGCACGTCTCAACCGTGAGGCACTCCACTTCAGGCTCAATGGCAAGAATATCGCTCAGCTGGCAGCAATGGACCTAAGCGAACTGCGCGACTGGATTC
>Ga0310694_10006770_pt1 | contig 10821 bp, 4 predicted proteins | sample 174DNAGHGhighgp2_FD_203884 | JGI IMG/M metagenome (GOLD analysis project Ga0310694, IMG submission 203884) | Sheep rumen microbial communities from Palmerston North, Manawatu-Wanganui, New Zealand - 1742 DNA GHGhigh gp2 (v2) (version 2) | ecosystem: Host-associated > Mammals > Digestive system >... | reverse complement strand
TCCTGGGCTCGTGCTGGTGAACTTCGAGAAGAACCGCGGCCTCTGCCACGGCTGGGGGGTGGCGACGTTCCTCGCGCGCGGCGAGTTCATGGTGTGCGTGGATTCGGACACCTTCGTATTCCCGGGGTCGCTCCACAAGCTGATGCAGGGTTTCGTGGACCCGGCGGTGGGCGGCATCTCCGGCCACTGCGACATCGAGAACGCGAACGTAAACATGCTCACGCGGATGCAGGACGTGAGGTACTACTTCTCGTACAAGATCATGAAGGCGGCCGAAAGCGTGTTCGGCACCGTGAGCTGCCTGCCTGGATGCTTTTCGGCGTACAGGAGGACGTGCGTCCTCGCCGTGATGGACGACTGGATCAACGCGACCGTGTGGGGCAAGCACGGGAACTACGCCGACGACCGTTCGCTCACGAACCTCATCCTGAGGGACTACAAGATCATCTACGACGACCAGGCGCTCGCGACGACGATCTGCCCCGAGGGGTGGAAGCAGTACGCGCGCCAGCAGTCGCGGTGGGTGAAGTCCTACCTGCGTGAAATCTGGAAGACGGGCAAGTTCATGTGGCGCAAGCACCCCGTTCCCGCGCTTTCGTGGTACGCCATGATGTGGATGCCGATCGTAGAGCCCGTCGTGATGGTGCAGGCGCTTATCATCGCGCCCCTGCAGGAGGGGACGCTGCATCCGTCGTATGTGATCGGCGTGTTCACGATCACGCTGGTGTGGAGCCTCCACTTCTGGATCACGAGCGGCCGCAGGTGGTGGTATGCCGGGATACTGTTCACGCTTTCCTACATTTTCTTTTTCGGATGGCAGACCTACTGGGGCTTCCTGACGCTTGACGGCAAGAAATGGGGTACTAGAGGATGAGCGAGAATCCAGACAAATCCGGCTCCGCCAGGGTGGCGGGCAGCGGGTGGACGCGCCCGCAGGCGATGCGCAAGGACCAGAACCGCACCGCCTGGCTCGTGCTGTTCGGCCTCGTGTGCCTGGGGGTGGCGACATGGGGCGTGTTCAACGGCATATACTGGAAGCGGCGCGAGCGCATGCAGCATGCGGCGCTGGACGCGGTGAAGCGCGAGAGCGATTCGTTCGTGGCCATCGCCTACGGCGGCGTCACGACAAATCCGGAACCCGGCGGGGACTTCGTCTCGACGAAGACGTTCGAGTCGCAGCTGGACGCGCTGAAGGCGGCGGGGTACACCCCGATCACGCTCGACGACGTTGCGAGGTTCTACAAGGAAAGGCGCCGCCTGCCCGCCAAGTCGCTGCTGGTCACGTTCGAGAACTCGCGGCGAAGCTCGTACTTCACCACCGTCGGCATACTGGAGAAGCGGCGCTGGCATGCCGTCATGGGAGTGGTGACGGACGACGTGCGCAAGGAGGTGGAGGGGGTCATCCTCGCGCCGTACCTGGAGCGCATGAAATCAAGCCCCACGTGGGACCTGGCGTCGGAGTCCGACCACGGCACGGGCGAGGTCTCCGCGGGCTCGGACGGGCGAACGGCGATGTTCTTCTCGTCGCCCGCGTGGTTGCCGGACCTTTCGCGGTTTGAAACCCCGGAGGAGTTCGACAGGCGCATCCGCGCCGACCATGCCGCGTCGGTCTCGTTTTTCACGAACACGCTCGGATGCACGGCGCGGGCGTTTTTCTTCCCCATGGGGAACTACGGACAGTTCGAGGCGAACAACAAGTATCTGCGGGAAGCCAACCTCAAGGCGGTGGAGGACTTCTACGAAATGGGGTTCGTCATCGACGGCTTCGGATACAACGACGCCAACTCCGACCCGCGCCGCCTCGCGCGGCTCAAGGTGGATCCCGCGTGGAGCGCCGACGAGCTGGTGCGCATCCTTGACGGCGTGTGGCCGTGCGGGATACCAGGCGGCTGGAACGACCCGCCCGATGCGGGCGTCGTGGAAAAGGAAAGGTGGCGCGCGATCTGGGGCGAGTGCATACCGGGCGCCGAAAACTCCTCCGTCTATCTGAGGGCAAAGGCCCCGGACGACCCGATCGTCTCCGACAAGGGCTCCACCACCGGCTCGAAGGCGCTGGTGATGGGCTCCAACGCCTTTGCGGAAGGCTCGTTTGAACTCAAGTTTCGCATAGAGGGAGGCGGCTTCACCGTGTACCTGAACTACGTGGCCGAAGACGACACGGTGATGCTCTCGCTCGGAAAGGACAGCTCGGTCGTCCTGACGCGCAACCAGCCGTACCGCGCGTCTGGCGAAAGGCTGGCCGCCGAATTCCTAGATTCCCCCATCAGCGCTGGCCGCGAGCACTCGCTCGTTCTCGTCACGCGCAGCGGCGCGCTCTTCACGATGCTGGACGGGCGCGTGCTCTTCGGCGGGGGCGTGAGCCTCGGGAACCCCCGGCCCAGGCCCGGATTCGTCGGCGCGGGCGTATGGAGCGGCAATCCCGGCGAGGCGGAAGTGGAGATCATGTCCGCGCGTCTCAGGGCACCGCTGCCGCGTTTCGCGTTTTGGGACGCCGAGTCGATACGCGACAAGACGGACGTATTCGCGGAGCTTGAACGGCAGGCCTTCAGGTACGACGGGATCACGCCGCCGTGGTTCTCGGCGAGCGACGGCATGGCCGGCTTCCAGCTCGTGGAGGATCTCGACGTCATCAAGGTCGAGGCGGCCAAGGCGTTCTGCGGCGTATGGCCGCGGCTGAAGCTCTCCGGGAAGAACCCGTTCGGCAACATCCCGCGGGAGACGGCGGCGGAGGCGTTCAAGGACGGCGGTTTCGCGGGGCTCTACGTTGACGCGAGCGAGCTGGACGAGACGGGCCTGCCGCTGATGCGCAGCTGGATCGAGTCGTTCCGCAAGGATACGGGGTACACAAACATGCCGGTAGCGATCAGGTTCCCGGCGTCGTTCGTGGCGGGGAGCCTGGCGGTGGGCTTCCTTGACACGCTGCCGGACGTGATCGTGGTGGCTGCGGACGGCTCGGTGGTCACGCCCGTCCTCAGGAAGCGCATGCACGGGCTCCTGTCGGTGGTGCCGACCGACAAGGGCACCGTCAACTACTACCAGCTCGCGAAGATCGACGCGAAGCCGCAGGAATCGCAGCCCGGCGATCCGGACTTCGTGGTCCGGGCCGAGCGGCTTCTCGCCGAACGCCGTTTCCTTGAGGCCGACGCCGCCGCCAAGCGCTGGACGGAGGCGATGCCGATGAGCGCGGACGCATGGGAATACAAGGCGCGGCTGAACGTCCGCGAGACGCGTGGCGACGAAGCGGCTGCGGCCTACCGGAAGGCCCTTGAACTCGACCCCTCGCGCATCAGCGTGGTGACGGCCTTCGCCGACTACCTTATGACGACCGGCAAGTCCGAGGACGAGGCGCGCGAGATGCTGGACAAGTACGCGAAGGCCTTCCCCCTCAACCGCGAGATCGCCCTCGCGCAGGCGCGTTGGCTCGACCACAAGGGGATGCGCGCGGACGCGCGCGCGATTCTCAAGGACTGGGTTGAACGCCAGCCCGACAACATCGACATCAGGGTGGCGCTGCACAACTACCTCAACGAGGCGCCCGAGCGCTACGACAACCTGCTGCACATCATCGGCATGGTCGAGCCCAATAGCCAGAACCTGATGTGGTTCCGCCGCAAGATCGAGGGCACCGGGTTCCTGACGTTTCCGGAGTCGAGCGCGGCGTTCGACTTCCTGCGGCGCGTGGCGAACGATTCCAAGAACGGCCTGGTGAGGCGCAACTACATGACGCTGATGCCGCTGGAACAGCCCATTGTCGAGAATTTCTCGAAGGCCGGTCTATCCGACAACTGGGAGGTTTTCGGCAACAACGGGGTGTTGATCGGCGGCGAATACCTGCTGCCGGGCCTGCCCGACCCGTCCGAGACCAACCTGAGGCTCAAGCGCAGCGACCTCATCCGCGACGGCTTCGTGGAGGCGAAGATCGGCGAGTCGCTCGGCGCGTTCTGGCTCTATGCGCGGCGTTCGGCGCAGGGCATGGTGCGCTTCGGGTTCGACAGCGACGGATTCCTGCGCATTCAGGCATGGCAGAACGGCGAGCCGCGGGTGCTGGACAGCGTCCTGTGGATCCGTCCGAAAGACGTCCTCACGCTCCGGCTGGAGATCCGCGGCGACGGCGCGATCGGCTACTTCAACGGCAAGCACGCGTTCTCCACGCCGCTTGAGATTCCACGCACGCTCGGCTATGGCTGGTGGGGGGTGGCGGCCTCCGCATCCGAGACGGGCATGGCCCAGACGCGCCTCAAGGTGCTGTCGGCCGGCCCGATGAGCCCGACAGTCGTCGTCATGGACCTGTTGCCGACCGCCATGGATGCGGGCAACTCCAAGCCCGCGCCGACGCGCGACGTTCTCGAGGCCCTGCGCACGCGGGTGGGCGACGTGGGCGTGATTGCGCCGGTTGTAGGCCAGCAGGCGGTGGACCGGGCCCTCTCATCTCCAGACGCCCGCGCGCTAGACGGTCTGCGCGTCTTCACGCGCTACCACCGTCTGCGGCTCATGCCGATCGTGGATCTTGGCTACTACAACGACCCCGAGCCAGCGGACGTCATCGCCTACATGAAGAATTCCAGCTTGGACGGCCTGTGCCTGCGGATGAGGCGTCTCCCCGAGGCGGAGTGGTGCGCGAAGATGGAGAAGGCGCTCGAGGCCCTGTTCGCGAACGTCATCCTGATCCAGAGCGACAAGCCGCTCGCGGAGGCCGCGCAGGCCAACGCCAAGGTGGTGCTGCACGAGCTCCAGCGCGGCAGTCTCTACCTGCAGACGGGACAGGCGACCTGGGAGGCCCAGGCGGAGAAATTCGAGAAGTGGAAGGCCTCCCCCTCCGGAACGAGCCGTACGGGTGCGAAGCCGACGTTAGTGGTCATGCCAAGGGGAAAGGAAGAATAATGCTGTTTCCGACCTTGACATTCGCCGTGTTCTTCGCGGTCGTCTTCGGCCTCAACTGGGGCCTGGCGGCGCTGGCGGAGCGGCATGCGGGCTGTGAAAGGGGGCTCGTCTCGCTGAGGAAGCTGGTGCTGCTCGCAGCGAGTCTCGTGTTCTACGGCTGGTGGAGCTGGCCGTTTGCGCTGATGCTGCTCGCGTCTTCCGCCATCAACCACGGCTTCGCCCTGTGGATGGCCGGGAGAGGGGAGCGGACGGGCCGGCTGCCGGTGGTGCTGTCGGTCGCGCTCAACATCGGGGTGCTCGTGTTCTTCAAGTACACTGGATTCCTCTTCAACGGGGCGGTCGCCCCGCTGGGGGTTAAGGTGGCCGGATGGCTTGGCCAAGGCGATGCGTGGATCGCCTTCCTGGAGTCGGCGCAGCCGTTTCTGGACATGATCGTCCTCCCCGTGGGCATATCCTTCTACACCTTCCAGGCGCTGAGCTACGTAATCGACGTGGCGCGCGGCGAGGTCAAGCCCGCGAGGAGCTGGATCGACTTCGCGAACTACCTTGCCTTCTTCCCGCAGCTCGTGGCCGGGCCGATCGTCCGTGCAAGCCACCTCGTCCCGGCGATGGAGAACCTGCCGGGGACGAAGACGAAGCTGGATACCGCGCGCGCGGGCGTGCTCATCCTCGTGGGGCTCTTCAAGAAGATGGTCATCGCGGACTACCTGGCCGGAAACCTCGCGGACCCGCTCTTCGCCATGCCGGAGGACTTCGGCACCATCGACGCGCTCATGGGCGTGTATGCCTACACCTTGCAGATCTACTGCGACTTTTCGGCCTACTCCGACATCGCGATTGGCTGCGCTCTGCTGCTGGGCTTCGAGTTCCCGATCAATTTCGACGCGCCCTATTTCTCCGACAGTTTCCAGATGTTCTGGCGCCGCTGGCACATCTCGCTCTCGTCGTGGCTCCGCGACTACCTCTACATCCCCATGGGCGGCTCGCGCAGGGGGAAGGCGAGAACCTACGCGAACCTCATGATGACCATGTTCCTGGGCGGGCTCTGGCACGGGGCGGGCTGGGCGTTCGCGCTGTGGGGAATCCTGCACGGCGCGCTGCTGGCGGTGGAGCGCATGCTCGGCCGCCTCGTCTCCTTCCGCCCGCCGAAGTGGCTTGCGCGGATATTCGTGTTCCACGTGGTCGCATTCCTGTGGATCCTCTTCAGGGCGGGCTCAGCAGACGGCATGGAGACCTTCAAGGGGATCCTCAATGCGTTCAAGTCCGTAGGCGTGAAGTCCACGTTGCCGGTGACGGCTGGCGCGGCGGTGCTGGCGGTGGGCTTCGCCCTGCAGCTCTGCGACGGAGCGCGGCTCGCCCGTTTCACCGACCGCGTGCGCAGATGGCCCGCGTGGGTGCAGGGCGGCCTGGCGGCGGTCGTGTTTACCATCATCCTGGGACTCGCCCCCGAAGGCGTGGCTCCGTTCATCTATTTCCAGTTCTGAAGGAGGCGTGGACATGAAGGACCCTGAAGGAAGGAACGTGACTTGGCGGGCGGCGGCGGCCGGCCTAGTTGTGTTCTATGCGCTTGTGGTGCTCATGAACGCGCCGGCGATGGAGAAGAACGCCGAGAACATGGACTACGGCGTTGCCCGCGACGCGATGAAGGCGCTCGTGCGTCCGGTCGCACGTCTCTCGGCGATGCTCCGGCTTGATTTTCTCCGTCGCGGAGCCGCGCGCGTTCGCGTGCGGTGGTTCGACCAGAAGGATAGCCGGCAATAGCAAAACAAGGTAAGAAAATGCCGAAACGGAATTGACATGGGGGAAGAAATCGTATAAAATACGTTCATCTGACCAAGAAAGGAAGAAGTCCATGACAACAAGAAATATACTCAATGGAAAGTCGTGTGCGGGAAATCCGCACGTACGGTTTATGGCTGCGGCCGTCCTGATGGCGGCGATTACGGCTACTGGTGTGGAGACAGGCGCTTCGAAGATTGGGGAGCCGGTCAAGCTTGATACGCCCGTCGTATTCATTGGCGACTCGATGATGAAGATGCTCGGCAAGGGCATGGAGAAGGCCTTCGCGTTGAAGAAGGTGACCCCGGCCGAGTCGTTCTCGTCGCTCGGTTCCGGACTTGCCCGGCCGTCGGTCTTCAACTGGCCGGCGAAGGCCAAGGAACTATGCGAGCGTGTGAAGCCGAAGACCGCGTTCATCGCGCTGGGCACGAACGACAGGCAGAGCCTCGAGAGCCGTACGGGCAGCATGGCCGCAGTGGGGACGGACGAATGGCGCGTCGAGTACAAGAGCCGCATCGAGGAGCTTCTCGACGCCCTCTACTCGAACGGCATAACCCACGCCGTGTGGATGCTTACGCCGCCGATGAAGTCCGAGAGCAACGAGCAGCACGCGCAGCTCGTCGCCGGCATCGTCGCCGAGGTTGCGGGCAACGAGAAGTACCGTGACCGGTTCCACAGGTACGACATGGGCAAGGTGCTCGCGAACCGGAAGGGCGGTTACACCCAGACAATCATCTCCAAGACGGGCGCGGCGATTTCGGTGCGAGACACTGACGGCATCCACCTGTCCTTCCAAGGCGCGAAGATCGTCGCGGAGGACGTGCTCAAGACCTACTGGCCCGACAAGAAGTAATCCGCAGGAGGCACGATGAGGATAATTGGACTGGCAGTCGTGACGGCGCTGGTCCTGGCCGCCGGTTCGGCTTGCGCCGCTACCATCCAGGACGAGTTCAAGCGCGTGATCGACGAGTCCCGCCGGACGGACGTTTCGGTAACGCCCGCCCAGGCGCTCCTGTATCACGGACTCGGCCTCGTGCAGGAGGAGGAGTTCGCAGAGGCCATTCCATTCCTGGAGGAGGCGATCTCGCGCGACCCCGCGCTGGAGGCCGGCTGGGAGGGCCTCGGCTGGTGCTACGTGCGGACCGGCCAGCAGAAACGAGCACGCGACCTGTGGTTCCGGATGCGCGACCTGATGCCCGAGAAGGCCAAGCCCCACGCGCTCGTCGCGCAGTACGAGATCCTCGAGAAGGACTGGGTGAAGGCGGACGAGGCCTTCCGCAAGGCCCTCGCCATCAACCCGCGGGACTACGACCTCAAATACTCATTCGCGCAGAACCTGATGCGACTGGGCGAGATCAAGGAGTCCGAAGCGGTTTTGAAGGGGCTCATAAAGGAGAACCCCGACCGCGTAGATATCCAGCACACCTACGCCCAGATGCTTGCGAACCGCTTTCAGGACGAGGACGCGCTCAAGATCTACCGCGACATCGCGGAAGTCATCTCGGACAACGCCATCATAAAACTCGAGCAGGCCGCGCTGGAGCTGCGGGTGGGCGAGCTGGAGAAAGCCGACCGCCTTTGCCGGGAGGTTCTCGCGCTGGAGCCCGATAACATGGCGGCCATGCGGCTCCGGGCCGACATTGCCGAGATCTCGGGCCAGGAGGACGTAACCCCGCTCTTGACGCTTATCGAGGCGACCACAAACAACCTCATGCGCTCGGAGTACCTCACCCGGCTCGCGGGCCGGTGCGTGGCCATCAACCGGGTCAACCCCGAGCGCTACGAAACCGGCAAGATCATCGAACGGCTGCAGGAGGCGGTCAAGGCCGATCCCCTGAACATGCAGGCGCGCGAGCTCCTGGCCGAGCTCTGCTACCAGTCCGGCCGGCTGCTCGCCTGCCGCAGCCAGATCGAGGACGTCCTGCTCAAGTACAACCACCAGGACGTGCGGGCGCTTGCGCTGCTCTTCGAGGTGGAGGTCAAGGAGCGGAACTTCGAGGCCGCGCAGCGCGTCCTGCGCGAGTGCTTCAAGCATTTCGACCGTGACGACCCGATGATACACTACTACCGCGCGCGTCTCTATTCCGCACAGGGCGAATACGCCAAGGCGCTGGAGGAGGCGAAACGGCTCGAGGAGGCGGGGTCGAAGAGCTCCGTGTTCACGCTCAAGTACACCGGCCTCACCGAGAGCGACTGGATGCCGCAGACGAGCGTGAGACGCCTGACGGAGCACATCCGTTCGCTGCAGCGAGCCGGCTGGGAGCTGGTCTCGGCGGACGAGATCCCCAAGATCATCGGCACGGCGAGGCAGCCTGCAAAAACCGCCAAGGCCGGCCGCAGGAAAGTGCGGCATCTCATCGACGAGCAGGCCGACGAGGAGGAAGCGCCTCTCCCGGCGAAGTTATTCGACCATGTCGGCTGGATGTTCACGGGCCGGCATTACCTCAAGAACGACAAGGAGTCGAGAAAGGTCCGCGAGCGCAGGCAATCCGAGCAGGATGAAGAGGACGACGATGCCGGCGACGAGGAAGGCCGGGATGACGAGGAATCCCTTGGCCCCCGGTTGACCTTCGCGGTGACGTTCGACACCGCCCGCCGCTCGCAAATGGTGCTGGGTACCCGCGTCGCGGAGGAGTTCGGCGTTCCTTTCGCGCTGTTCACCCCATCCGAGGAACCGGAATCCTTCGAGCCCAGCAGGCTTGAGTGGGATGAGATACGCCATTACGCCAACACCGGCAACTGGATCATCGGATCCTCGCTCCGCTTCGGCGACAAGAAGGCGCCCGTGGACAAGGAGGGCAACGACATGCGAGATCCTCTGCACAACCGCCTGTGGAAGGCCGACCGCAACCGGATCGAGTCTATGAACGAATGGGACCGGCGCATCCGCCGCGAGTTCCGCGACAGCCGCGCCAAGATCCGCAGCGAGATGGGTTCTAACGACTGCGCCGTGGCCATGGTGGCCTACCCACGCGGTTCGGTGGGGCAGTTTGGCCCGAGCAACATCAGCACCAGGCGCTCGATCAGCGACAGCATCATCTCCGAGGCTGCCAGCTCCTATCGCCTCGGTTTCGTGCAGAGCACCACCGGCTTCACCTTGACCGGCGACGACCCGATGATCGCGCGCCGCTACGAGCCCAGCTGGGCGGACGAGGGCGAGGACGTAGTCCGGCACGCCTACGAGTTCCATCCCTACTTCCTCGGCCGCCGGATGCGCGCCGAGCTGGCGATGCTCCTCAACCAGCCGAACGAGGCGAACAGGATCGTGGCCAGCCTGCGCAAGTCCGGCTATCCCGAAGACATGTGCACCAAGCTTGACTACAACATCCGCCACCGCTTCCGCAACCGCGTCTCCGCCAGCATGCGCCCATTGCTGGAGACGGTCTCGGGCGGGACGTCCGCGCACGACGCGGAGCGCGACGACCGCAACGACACGACGATCCGCCGGAACGAACCTGGCGAAGACGTGGGGGCGAAGCAGGTCGCGGGCGACTTGCGCGAGCCGGAGCTCGAGTGGCAGATGTCCAAGGAGAAGGAAAAACCCTGGTTCGATCCCGCCCATCCATACGGGCAGGTCGATATCTCCCATACCAAGGCAAACGACCAGGTGGAGATCGTAAGGTACGGCGCGAAGGCCGGGGCTAACTTGAACGACTGGATCAGCCTGTACGGCGAATATCACAAGGGCGAGATCAAGCAGACCGTCCGGCCCTACTGGAACGCGCGGACGATGACCGACGTGCCATACGAGGAGACGAAGTACAGGTTCAAGGTTGACACCGAGGACTGGCGCGTGGGCATGAACTGGCGCCTCGATTCAGGGGTGTTCCTCTTCGGCTCGGGGGGGCAGGCGAAGCGCAAGCCAATCTACTCCGGCAAGTACAGGTACGAGGAATACGAGAACTTGCAGGATCACCGCAACAGCGGCCGTTTCACGCGTATGCGCAGGAACGACGAGGTGGTGTTTTCCTTCGGTGCCCGGTGGAACCCTGAGGACAACTTCTCCGTCATGACGCTCTACGACCACGACTACGTGCCCTCGGCCGTCAAGGAAGTCACGTACGACTCCCTCGCCCTCACGGCGGCGTGGCTGCCGTCCGACTACTGGAAGCTGTCCGGCCGCACGCAGTACTGGACCTACAGCGACGACAACGCGATGTA
>Ga0310694_10006769_pt1 | contig 10822 bp, 5 predicted proteins | sample 174DNAGHGhighgp2_FD_203884 | JGI IMG/M metagenome (GOLD analysis project Ga0310694, IMG submission 203884) | Sheep rumen microbial communities from Palmerston North, Manawatu-Wanganui, New Zealand - 1742 DNA GHGhigh gp2 (v2) (version 2) | ecosystem: Host-associated > Mammals > Digestive system >... | reverse complement strand
GGGCGGGCACACCGCCAGGATGCCGCCGGACAGGCCCTTGCCCAGGTAGTCGTTCGCCACGCCGTAGAGCGTGATCTCCTGACCGCGGGGCAGGAACGCTCCGAAACTCTGTCCGCCGCAGCCCTGGGCCTGGATATGCCGCTCGCCCTTCAGCATCGTGCCGAAGGCCCGGTCGGTGGTCATCAGATGCACATGGTCCTGATACAGCCGCGCGTCCGCCCGTTCCGCCAGGCGGAAATCATGTTTCGCCGCCGGCTGGAAATGGGTGTTCCGGGCAAAGCCGGTCAGGTCGGAAAGATCCATCGCTGCGCTGTCCTTTACCGCCAGCAGGTCGCTGCGGCCCACCAGTTCGTACACGGTGCGCGCACCGAGCTTCGCCATGATCTCCCGCATCTGTTCCGCGATAAAGAGCATGAACCGCTCCACATATTCCGGTTTTCCCTTAAAGCGCCTGCGCAGCTCGGGGTTCTGGGTCGCAATGCCGAAGGGGCAGGTGCCCAGCTGGCACACGCGCATCATCCGGCAGCCCATGGTTACCAACGGGGCAGTCGCAAAGCCGAACTGTTCCGCGCCCAGCAGCAGCGCCACCATGACGTCGTGGCCGGTCATAAGCTTGCCATCGGTTTCCAGCGTCACCGTCTGTCTCAGCCGGTTGCGGCAGAGCACCTGGTGCGCTTCCGCCAGGCCGATTTCCCAGGGCAGGCCCGCGTGATGCACGCTGCTCATGGGTGCCGCGCCGGTGCCGCCTTCCCCGCCGGAAATCAGGATGCCGCCGGCGCCGGCCTTGGCCACGCCGCTGGCAATAGTGCCCACGCCCGCGGACGCCACCAGTTTCACGGTGATCTTCGCGTCCTCGTTGGCGCACTGCAGGTCATAGATCAGTTCCGCCAGGTCCTCAATCGAATAGATATCGTGATGCGGCGGCGGAGAGATCAGGGAGATCCCCGGTGTTGAGCAGCGGGTCTTCGCCACGCCGTCGGTCACTTTCGCGCCGGGCAGGTGTCCGCCTTCGCCGGGCTTGGCGCCCTGGGCCATCTTGATCTGGATCTCCTTGGCGGAAAGCAGGTATTCCCTCGTCACGCCGAAGCGGCCGGAGGCCACCTGTTTGATTGCGCTGTTCAGTTCCGTGCCGAAGCGTTCCGGCAGTTCGCCGCCCTCACCGCTGTTGGAGCGGCCGCCCAGCCGGTTCATGGCCTTCGCCATGCACTCATGGGCTTCCTGGGAAATGGAGCCGTAGCTCATCGCGCCAGTCCGGAAGCGTTTCACGATCTCACTTGCCGGCTCCACTTCGTCCAGCGGAATCTCCCGGCAGGCGTCATACCGGAAGGAGAGCATGGAGCGGATCGTCCGCGGTCCCTCGTTCTCCACCCGCGCAGTGTATTTGTCAAAGGTCGCCCGGTCGTCCGTCCATACCGCCTGCTGGAGCAGGTGGATGGTTTCGGGAGCATAGAGGTGCTCTTCGGCGCCTTCTCCTCTTCTGTACTTGTGTTTGCCCACACTGGGCAGTCCTGCCGCCGCGTGATCCGCGAAGGCAGCGTCATGATGGAAGCGGCTGTCCGCCTCCACCCGGCTCAGGTCGGTTCCGCCGAGGGAGCACGGGGTATTCGTGAAATAGGTTTCCACAAACCCTGCGTCCAGGCCCACGGCCTCAAACAGCTGGGCGCTCTGGTAGGCCTGCAGTACAGATACGCCCATCTTGGAAGCGATCTTCAGCACGCCGGCCGTCAGCGCCTTGTCATAGTCGCGGATCGCGTCCTCCGGCGTCTTGCCGATCTGTCCGTCCTCACACATCCCGCGGATGCAGGCGTGGGCCAGATACGGATTCACCGCCCGGGCGCCGAAGGCGATCAGCATCGCCAGCTGATGAACATCCCGGGGCTCGCCGCTTTCCAGGATGACGGAAACCGCTGTACGCTTCTTGATCCGGATCAGGTGCTGCTCCAGGGCGGAAACCGCCAGCAGCGACGGGATCGCCATCTTTTCCAGACCAATGCCCCGGTCGGACAGGATCAGGATATTGATCTGATCGCGGCACGCCTGGTCGCACACGCTGAAAAAGTTGTCCAGCGCGTCCCGCAGGCTGCCTTTCTTGTCATAGAGCAGGGAAACCGTACGCACGGAAAAGTCTTCGTGCTTCATCTCCCGGATCCGCTGCAGTTCCTCTTCGGTCAGCACCGGCGTCGGAAGCTCCAGCACGGCGCTGTTCGCGGCTTCCCGCGAGAGCAGGTTACCGTCGTCGCCCACATAGATGGAGCAGTCGGTCTTGACTTCCTCCCGCAGCGCGTCGATCGGCGGGTTTGTCACCTGCGCGAACCGCTGGCGGAAATAATCATATACGGATGGATGGGTCTTCGACAGCGCCGCCACCGGCACGTCCGCGCCCATGGAAACGATGGGCTCGGTACCCTTCGCCGCCATCGGGAGCACTACGTCCTGCATGTCTTCCCATGTATAGTTGAACGCTCTGCAGAGCTTTTCTCTCTTTTCTTCATCCGGATCTTCCGCCGGCGCTTCGGTCCGGGGCAGATCCTCCAGGCGCACCAGTTTCTTCATCCATTCGGTATAGGGATGTGCCTGGGCAAAGCGGGACTTCAGGTCTCCGCTTTCCGTCAGCCGGCCGGTCTTCAAGTCCGCTTCCAGTACATCGCCGGCCTTCAGCTTCCACCGGCGCAAGATATGGGCATTCTCCTCAAACAGTACGCCCGCTTCGGAGGTCAGGATCAGCCGCCGGTCGTCCGTCAGCGCGCAGCGCAGCGGCCGCAGGCCGTTCCGGTCCAGGGATGCGCATACCGTATCGCCGTCGGAATACAGAATCGCCGCGGGACCGTCCCAGGGTTCCATCATCGTGGCATAGTAACGGTACAGGTCTTTCCAGGGCGTTTCCTTTTTCTGGCCCTGCCAGGGTTCGGGCAGCAGGATCATGCCTGCCAGCGGCAGCGGGAACCCGTTCATTGCCAGGAACTCCAGCGTATTGTCCAGCATCTGGCTGTCGCTTCCGTCGTTGTCGACCACGGGCAGCACGCGCCGCATCTCCGCGCCCATAACCTCGGAGCGCATGGTCTCCTCCCGGGCCTTCATGCGGTCGTGGTTGCCGCGGATTGTATTGATCTCGCCGTTGTGCAGGAGCATCCGCTGGGGATGGGCCTTGCTCCAGGACGGGAACGTATTGGTTGAGAAACGGGAATGCACCATCGCCATGCTGCTGGCATAGCGCACGTCCTGCAGATCGTCATAGAAAGAGTGCAGCTGGTTCACCAGCATCATGCCCTTGTAGACGATCGTTCGGTTGGACAGGGAGCAAACATAGGCGTCCGTGTCCTGGTGTTCAAAGACACGCCGTAAAATATAAAGCCGCCGGTCAAAGTCCTGACCGGCTGCGGTCTCCTTCGGCCTTTTCAAGAAACACTGTCGGATGCACGGCATCGTCCGCCGTGCGCCCGCGCCCAGCTGGGCCGGGTGGCAGGGCACTTCCCGCCACCCGAGCACCTGGATCCCTTCGGATTCCGCCAGCTGTTCGAAAATTCCGGCTGTATTCCGGGCGCCGACCTCATCCTCCGGCAGGAAGAACATGCCCACGCCGTAGTCCCCCGGATTGCCCAGGACGATGCCTTCTTCCCGGGCCCAGGCCGCAAAGAGCGTGTGGGGCAGCTGCGTCATAATGCCAACGCCGTCGCCGGTGGTTCCCTGCGCGTCGCTTCCCGCCCGGTGCGCCAGCCGCTCAACAATGCACAGCGCCTGGTCCACCGTCCGGTGGGTCGCTTTCGCGTTCAGGTCCACCACAGCGCCCACGCCGCAGCTGTCATGCTCCAGTTCTTCATGATAAAGAGGATACTGTCGGTCCCTCATGATTATTCCCTCCAATTATCATCCTGAACCTTCAATAATCTCATTTATTCCTCTAAACTAGTTTTGACCGAAGGTCCAGGGCGATCGGAAAGCCTTGGTCGCTTCCGCAGAAGCGAAATCTCATCTCTCCTCTGAATCCAGAATTCGCTGTGCGAATTCCGCCATCTTCATCCCGTGATTCATCGCATACTGCTGCATGGTCCTGTGGGCTTCCGGTTCAGAAAGCCCCTTCTGTTTCATGAGCACGGCTTTCGCGCGTTCCACGATATCCTTGCTTTCTCCGGTCCGGCGCGGCAGTTTCATGCGGTGCAGCTGTGAAAGCATCTCCACCGCGCCGATCACAGCCTGCCCGGAGGCCGGCATCGTCAGCTTGAAGATCTCCGGCGATTCAATGTTTTCCAGCACCGGCTGTTTGGCGATCAGCAGGATCTGTACGCTGTCCTTGTAGTCCCAGACCAGTTCATCCGGTTTACAGTCCGGCGTATAACCGACCATCACCACAACGCAGTCTTCGCTTTCACTCAGCGCCCGCCGCAGTTCGCTTCCCGATGAGCAGCTGCGGAATACCTGATATCCGGAGGAGATAAGCAGCCGGTAAAGCTTTGTTCGGCTGTCATCAGACTGGCTGACAATGACTATCCTGGCCACAGATCGCACCTCCCTTTCGATAATTCATAATTCACAATTCACTGTTTCACAATTCATAATGTCTATAGTTCACCCGTTTGTTCCGCATTCCTGACGTGGTATGAGCGGGATTCCGGAACAGGTCATATGGCCGTATATCATTATGAATTATGAATTCTTAATTATGAATTAATACATTACCAGGTAACGGTCAATCTCCCACTTACTGACATGGGTGCGGTACGCATCCCACTCTTTTTCTTTGCCTTCCACATACTGATCCAGCACATGCTCGCCCAGGGCGCCGCAGATCACATCGTCTTCCTTCAGGCAGTCAACCGCTTCCTTCAGCGTGCCGGGCAGGGACTTGATGCCCTTGGCTTCGCGGGTCGCGGCGTCCATGGCGAAGATGTTCTCGGTGATCTCATCCGGCGGGGTCAAGCCCTTTTCGATACCGTCCAGGCCGGCAGCCAGGCACACGGCCATGTTCAGGTAGGGGTTCGCGCTCGGATCGGGGCAGCGCAGTTCGACGCGGGTTCCCATGCCGCGGGCGGCCGGGATACGGATCAGGGCGCTGCGGTTGCTGGCGCTCCAGGCCAGGTAGCAGGGCGCTTCATAGCCGGGTACCAGGCGCTTGTAGCTGTTGACCAGCGGATTGGTGATCGCCGCCATGCCCCGGATATGGGTCAGGATGCCGGCGATGAAGGAATAGGCTTCCTTGCTCAGGCCGCGCTTGTCGGCAGGATCCGCAAAGACGTTCTTTCCGTCTTTGAACAGGCTCATGTTGGTATGCATGCCGCTGCCGTTGATACCGAACACGGGCTTGGGCATGAAGGTCGCATGCAGGCCGTTCTTCTGGGCCAGCGTCTTGACCGCCAGTTTGAAGGTCATGATGTTATCGGCAGCCGTCAGCGCGTCGGCGTAACGGAAGTCGATCTCGTGCTGGCCGGCAGCCACTTCATGATGGCTGGCTTCAATTTCGAAGCCCATCTGCTCCAGCGCCATGCAGATCTCGCGCCGGGTGCTCTCGCCGTGATCCAGCGGTCCAAGGTCGAAGTATCCGGCTTCGTCCGAGGTCGTGGTGGTGGGGTTGCCGTCCTCATCCGTCTGGAAGAGGAAGAACTCGCACTCCGGTCCGACGTTGAAGGAGTAGTCCATATCGGCCGCCCGCTTCAGCACCTTCTTCAGGACGCCGCGGGGATCGCCGGCAAAGGGCGTTCCGTCGGGGTTGTATACGTCACAGATCAGTCTTGCGACTTTCCCGTGCTGAGGACGCCAGGGCAGAATCGCGAAGGTGTCCAGGTCGGGACGCAGATACTGGTCGCTTTCATTGATGCGGACAAAGCCTTCAATGCTGCTGCCGTCGATCATGATCTCATTGTTGACAGCCTTTTCAATCTGGCTGGCGGTGATCGCCACGTTCTTCAGCTGACCGAAGATATCGGTGAACTGCATCCGGATGAATTCGACGTCGCCTTCCTTTACCAGGCGGATGATGTCTTCCTTCGTGTACTTGCTCATAATGCTGACCTCCTATCGTCAATACAAAGAGGGCAAGGTGCATCGCTTAGCACGACACCCTTGCCCTGATGGGCGTATCCTATCACCCGTCTTTCAGCCTGTCAATCCCTCCGATTGTTTTCCCTTTGTATTCGCGTTTCCCGCCGATCCTTTCAACCTTGACAAGCAGTTAGTTGAATGTTACCATACCTCCCAACAAGGCAAGGGCGTCCTGTCAAAGGATTGACCTGCCTTGTTTTATTGTTTGGAGGTGATACCATGCTGACGCCAAACCTCAGCTACGCGAATCTGAAAGAGTCCTATCTCTTCTATCATATTGCCCAGAAGACAAAGGCCTACCTGGAGGCCAACCCGGACAAGCATCTCTACCGCATGGGCATCGGGGACGTTTCCCTCCCGCTGGCGCCCGCGGTCATCACCGCGCTGCATGAAGCCGTAGACGACCAGAGTGAAAAAGCCCGCTTCCACGGTTATATGCCGGAATGCGGCGCGCCTTTTCTCCGGGAGACCATTGCGGAATACTATCAGAAGTGCGGCATTTCCCTGGCTTCGGACGAAGTGTTCGTCTCCAGCGGCGCCAGCGATGAACTGGGCGACCTGCTGGATCTGTTCGACAAGTCGAACCGCGCCCTGATCATGGAGCCGGCCTACCCCGCCTATGTGGATGCCAATACCATGGCCGGCCGGGAGATCGTGCATCTTCCCTCCGGCCCGGACGATCATTTCCTGCCCCTGCCGAAAGAGGGTCTGGAAGCGGATCTGATCTATCTGTGCTCCCCGAACAACCCTACCGGCGCGGCTTATAACCGGGAACAGCTTTCCAAATGGGTTTCCTGGGCGAACGCCCGCGGCGCAGTAATCCTCTTCGATGCGGCCTATGAAGCGTTTATCGAAGAAGACCTGCCCCACAGCATCTTTGAAATCCCCGGCGCGCGGACCTGCGCGATCGAGATCTGCTCCCTGTCCAAGACGGCAGGCTTCACCGGCACCCGGCTCGGCTATACCGTGATCCCGAAGGACCTGGAGCGCAGCGGCATGAACCTGAACGCCATGTGGGTGCGGAACCGCACCACCAAGACCAACGGCATCTCCTATATCCTTCAGCGGGGCAGCGCCGCCGTCTTCACGGAGGAAGGCCAGAGGCAGATTCATGACAATATCCGGATCTATAAGGAAAACGCCCGGGGGCTCATGGCAGCCCTGGACGAACTCGACATCCGCTACTGGGGCGGCAAAAACGCGCCTTATATCTGGATGCAGTGCCCGGACGGCATGGGCAGCTGGGAATTCTTCGACAAGCTCCTGAATGAAATCCAGGTCGTCGGCACGCCCGGCGAGGGCTTCGGCGCCTGCGGCGAAGGATTCTTCCGCTTCTCCACTTTCGGCGATCCCGCCGACACCCGCGAAGCCGCTTCCCGGCTTCTAACATTACTAAAAAGATAATGACCGAAGGTCCAGGGCGACCGGAAAGCCCTGGTCGCACCCGCAGGTGCGAAATATCCTCTTTTGTTTCCGAATACAGAATTGGAGGATTCAATTATGTGTTCCATCTTTGGTATGATCGGTTCCCGGGTTCCCCGGGACCTGCTCGAAACCTGTTTTAAACGCACCGTTTCCCGCGGCCCGGACATGACCCGTACCGTGGACATTCCCGGCGGTATGCTGGGTTTCCACCGTCTGGCCATCATGGGCCTGCATGAAGAAGGCATGCAGCCCTTCCAGCTGGAAGACGATTATGTGGTCTGTAACGGCGAGCTCTATGGCTTCCGTCCCCTGCGGGCCCGGCTCATGGAAACCTATCCGATCAAGAGCGAATGTGACTGCGAGATTCTGCTTCCCCTCTACCGCGAATACGGCGTGGAGATGTTCAAAACCCTGGACGCGGAATTCGCCCTGATCCTCTGGGACAGCCGGCAGCAGAAGCTCATCGCTGCCCGGGATCCCATCGGCATCCGTCCTCTCTATTACGGCAAGACCCACGACGGCGGCATGATTTTCGCCAGCGAGCCGAAAAACCTGGTCGGCCTGTGTGATACGATCCTGCCCTTCCCGCCCGGCTATTACTGGATCGACGGTGAATTCGTCCAGTATGCGGATCCTGCCTATGTCGGATACTTCACCATGAAATCCGAAGAGGAAGTCTGCCCCAAGCTGCGCCGGCTCCTGATGGACGGCGTGGAAAAGCGGCTGGACGCGGATGCCCCGGTCGGTTTCCTGCTTTCCGGCGGTCTGGACTCCTCCCTGGTCTGCGCCATCGCCCAAAAGATCCTGAACAAGCCGATCCGTACCTTCGCCATCGGCATGGATATCGACGCCATCGACCTGAAGTACGCCCGCATGGTCGCGGACTATATCGGCAGCGAGCATACGGAAGTCATCATCAGTGAAAAGGACGTGCTGGACGCCCTGCCCACAGTGGTCGAACTGCTTGGCACCTGGGACATCACCACCATCCGCGCGTCCATCGGTATGTACCTGGTCTGCAAATGGATCCATGAGAATACGGACGTCCGGGTGCTGCTGACCGGTGAGATCTCCGATGAACTCTTCGGTTACAAATACACGGATTTTGCGCCCTCCGCCGCCGCCTTCCAGGAAGAAGCGGAAAGGCGCATCCGGGAACTGAACGCCTACGACGTGCTCCGGGCGGACCGCTGCATCTCCGTCAACTCCCTGGAAGCCCGGGTTCCTTTCGGCGACCTGAAGTTTGTCCGCTACGCCATGAGCGTCGACCCGGAACTGAAGATGAATCGTCATAACATGGGCAAGTATCTGATCCGTAAAGCCTTCGCCGATGACCATATCCTGCCGGATGAAATCCTGTGGCGCCAGAAGGCCGCTTTCTCCGACGCCGTCGGCCACAGCATGGTCAACGATCTGAAAGCGCTCGCGGAAAGAACATACACAGACAAGGAATTTGAGGAGAAGGCGGCGAAATACGATTACTGCCGTCCCTTTACGAAGGAGAGTCTCCTCTACCGGGAGCTGTTCGAGCAGTATTATCCCGGCCAGGCTCACATGATCCCCGGCTTCTGGATGCCGAACAAAGACTGGCCCGGATGCAACGTGGATGATCCCTCCGCAAGGGTACTGTCAAACTATGGTAACAGCGGAGTGTAAAATGCAAAAAGAACTGATCCTGATCCTGGACTTCGGCGGCCAGTATACCCAGCTGATTGCCCGCCGCGTCCGCGAATGTCACGTCTATTCAGAAGTAATTCCCTGGAATACGCCCCTTGCGGATATCCTCGCCCGGAATCCCAAGGGCGTCATCCTTTCCGGCGGTCCCTCCAGCGTCCATGACGAAGGCGCGCCCCGGATCGATCCCGCTCTGTATGAGGCGGGTATTCCGGTCCTTGGCATTTGCTACGGCATGCAGCTGACCGCCCTGCTGCTGGGCGGAAGCGTGGAACGTGCCAAAGAGCGTGAATACGGCCGGGTTGCCGTCCGGATGAAGGAACAGGCTGGCCTGCTGGGCGGCATGAAACCTGCCTCCAGTTGCTGGATGAGCCATACCTGGCAGGTCAGCGCCTGCCCGGACGGCTTCCGCGTCATCGCGGAAACGGACAACTGTCCCGTCGCCGCCATGATCAACGAGGAAAAGAAGATCTGCTGCGTGCAGTTCCATCCGGAGGTCACCCATACCGAAGACGGCACCATGCTGATCCGCAATTTCCTGTTCCGTTTCTGCGGCTGTTCCGGCGACTGGACCATGAGCGCTTTCGCTGAAACCGCTATTCAGCAGATCCGGGACACGGTCGGCGAAGACGGCACCGTCCTCCTGGCCCTGTCCGGCGGCGTGGATTCTTCCGTCGTAGCCGCCCTGATCTATAAAGCCATCGGCAAGCGGCTCACCTGCGTCTTCGTGGACCACGGCCTCCTGCGCAAAGGCGAGAGCGACCAGGTCTGCCATGTATTCAGCCATCTCTTCCCGGTACGTTTCATCCGGTCTGACGCCGCGGACCGCTTCTTCGCGGACCTGAAGGGCGTCACCGAGCCGGAAGAAAAGCGGCACATCATCGGCCGGGACTTTATTGAAGTTTTTAAGAAAGAAGCAACCGCCTTAGGCAAGATGGACTACTTTGCCCAGGGCACCATCTATCCGGATGTGATCGAGAGCGGCCAGGGCACCAACGCCGCCGTCATCAAGAGCCACCACAATGTGGGCGGCCTGCCGAAAGAACTCGGCTTCACCGAGCTCATTGAGCCCCTGCGCATGCTCTTCAAGGATGAAGTCCGCGCCCTGGGCGAAACCCTGGGCCTCCCCCGCGAGCTGGTCTGGCGCCAGCCCTTCCCCGGTCCCGGCATCGCAATCCGGATCATCGGGGAAGTCACCCCGGAGAAAGCGGAGATCGTCCGCGAAAGCGACGCCATCTTCCGGGAGGAGATTGCCGCCGCCGGCCTGGACAAGCATGTAAACCAGTACTTTACCGTCCTCACCGGCATCCAGAGCGTCGGCGTCATGGGCGATGAACGCACCTATGACTACACCATCGCCCTGCGGGCCGTCACCACCGACGACTTCATGACTGCTGACTGGGCGCGTCTCCCCTACGACCTCATCGCCCTGGTCTCCGCCCGCATCGTCAATGAGGTTCCCCACGCCAGCCGGGTGGTTTTCGATGTAACGACAAAGCCACCGGCCTCTATTGAGTGGGAATGATGTCCAAAAACCCGGAACCGCTTTTCCAGCAACGTGTTCCGGGTTTTCATTTTGCCTCGTGACCAACTTTTGACCCAGTTTTTTTCTCCACTCATCCTATTTATTATTTCTATTTCACTCTTTTCTTAATACAATTGCATTATCTCAAAGTGAAGGTTGCAGTAA
>Ga0310694_10006768_pt1 | contig 10823 bp, 7 predicted proteins | sample 174DNAGHGhighgp2_FD_203884 | JGI IMG/M metagenome (GOLD analysis project Ga0310694, IMG submission 203884) | Sheep rumen microbial communities from Palmerston North, Manawatu-Wanganui, New Zealand - 1742 DNA GHGhigh gp2 (v2) (version 2) | ecosystem: Host-associated > Mammals > Digestive system >... | reverse complement strand
CAAGAACATGCTCGTGCTCGGCGTTATTGTGTTGGGTTTCCTGCTGCTGCACCTGTATAACTTCTGGTTCAAAATGCAGTTTGCCGAACTGACCGGTATTCACACCTCGATGTTCGATCCGCAGGACGGCAGCGCTATTGTCAAGGCGCTGTTCACCAGCGGCTGGGGAGGCATAGTGTATTGCCTGTTGTACATCGTTTGGCTCGTTGCTCTGTGGTTCCACCTCAATCATGGTATCTGGTCGGCATTGCAGACCCTCGGCTGGAGCAACCTGATCTGGCTCAAGCGTATCAAGGTGATCGGTACTGTATTTGCAACAATCGCTGTGGGCTTGTTCATGATTGTTGTGCTGTACTTCCTTGGCGTGAACATCGGTCAGATGTGCGCTTGAAAAGTTTAGAGTTTAGGGTTTAGAGTTTAGAGTCGTTGAAAGTTGGGAGTGGGGAGTTGATAGTTTAACAGGTGAGTTGATTGTAGACAGATGGAAATCTTCGGTTACAGGAAACTGGTCGTGTATATAAAAGCACGGGAAATGGTGAGGCAAGTATATAAACTGCTCAAGAATTTTCCTAAAGAAGAACAATTCGCAATGTGCGACCAACTCCGAAGAGCTTCAGTCTCCGTAACTTCAAACATCGCTGAAGGCGTAAACCGCTATTCCGTAAAAGAAAAGGCCCATTTCCTGGAGATGTCATACTCCTCCTTGATGGAAGTGATGAGCCAACTGGAAATAGCAAACGATTTAGGGTATATTTCCAATGTGGACCTAAATAATATAGAAGTAGTGGTTGCAGATATTGCTCGCTTGCTATCAGGTCTTCAACGGAGTTACAAGTCCAAATCTGAAAATGAGGAAGAGTAACAAGCAACGTACATCTTTAGCTCTTTCGACAACACTAAACACTCAACTCTAAACACTCAACATCTACCAACTATTTGTCCTTACAACTTGTTGAACATAAATAAAAAAAGTATATGGCAAAGAAAGAAGAAATATTGGACGCTGCCAAGAAGGTGGCAACCAAAGCTGCTCAGGCAGCGAAAGAGGTGGCTGAAGTGGCTGTAGATAAGGCTGCGGAAGTAGCTCAGACTGCTGCCGAGGAGATCAAAGCGCGCGCAGAGAAAGTTGCTGAACGCGCCGAGGTAAAAGAGGCTGTTGCTGCCGCTACCGAGGCGGTGAAAGCCGCAGGCAAAGCTGCTCAGGCTGCTGCAGAAACCATGGCTACGCCGAGCGAGAAAAGCGCCAAGGTAATCACGCCGAAGATGGCGAAGATTCCTGAGGGACCGCTGGAGAAGAAGTGGACGAACTACAAGGATCATCAGAAGCTGGTTAACCCTGCCAACAAGCGCAAGCTTGACATCATTGTTGTAGGTACGGGTCTGGCCGGCGCATCGGCTGCCGCATCGCTGGCAGAGATGGGCTTCAACGTGCTGAACTTCTGTATTCAGGACAGCCCTCGCCGTGCGCACTCGATTGCTGCACAGGGCGGTATCAATGCTGCGAAGAACTATCAGAACGACGGCGACTCGGTTTATCGTCTGTACTACGACACCATCAAAGGTGGCGACTATCGTGCTCGTGAGGCGAACGTCTATCGTTTGGCTGAGGTCAGCAACAATATCATCGACCAGTGCGTGGCACAGGGCGTACCTTTCGCTCGCGAGTACGGCGGATTGCTTGACAACCGTTCGTTTGGTGGTGCGCAGGTGAGCCGTACGTTCTACGCCAAGGGTCAGACAGGCCAGCAGTTGCTGCTCGGCGCATACAGCGCATTGAGCCGCCAGATTGGCAAAGGCAAGGTGAAGATGTACACGCGCTACGAGATGCTGGACATCGTGCTGATAGCAGATGAGAACGGTGAGAAGCGTGCACGCGGTATCATCGCACGTAACCTCGTTACCGGACGCATCGAGCGCTTCTTCGCCCATGCAGTGGTTGTAGGTTCGGGTGGATACGGCAACACGTTCTTCCTCTCGACGAACGCTATGGCCAGCAACGGTTCGGCTGCTATGCAGATGTACCGCCACGGCGCATACTTCGCTAACCCCTGCTACGCACAGATTCACCCGACCTGTATTCCTAAGCACGGTGACTTCCAGTCCAAACTGACGCTGATGTCTGAGTCCTTGCGTAACGATGGACGTATATGGGTACCGAAGAAACTCGAGGATGCCAAGAAACTGCAGGCGGGGCAGATCAAGGGCCGCGATATACCTGAAGAAGACCGCGACTACTACTTGGAGCGCCGTTATCCCGCTTTCGGTAACCTCGTGCCGCGTGACGTGGCTTCGCGTGCCGCCAAGGAGCGTTGCGATGCAGGCTATGGCGTGAACAACACCGGTCTGGCAGTGTTCCTCGACTTCAGCGACGCTATCAAGCGTCTGGGCAAAGATGTAGTTGCACAGAAGTACGGTAACCTGTTCCAGATGTATGAGAAGATCGTGGACGAGAACCCGTACGAGAACCCGATGATGATCTTCCCTGCTATCCACTACACCATGGGCGGTATATGGGTTGACTACGAGCTGCAAACCAGCGTCAAGGGTCTGTTCTGCATCGGCGAGGCTAACTTCTCCGACCACGGTGCCAACCGTTTGGGCGCTTCGGCATTGATGCAGGGTCTGGCTGACGGATACTTCGTATTGCCTTACACGATCCAGAACTACCTGGCTGACCAGATTGGCGTACCTCGCATGAGTACCGATCGTCCTGAGTTTGCCGAGGCAGAGAAAGCCGTTCAGGCGAAGATCGACAAGCTGATGGCTATCCAGGGTAAGGAGTCTGTAGATACCATCCACAAACGTCTGGGACTCGTTATGTGGGACTTCGTAGGCATGGGCCGTACGGCAGAGAGCCTGAAGACCGCTATCGCCAAGATTGACGAGATCAAGAAAGACTTCTGGTCGAACGTCTATATCCCGGGCAAGGCTGACGCACTGAACAACGAACTGGAGAAAGCACTCCGTCTGGCTGACTTCATCGAGATAGGCCGACTGATGGCTCTTGACGCACTCAACCGCGAGGAGTCCTGCGGCGGTCACTTCCGCGAGGAGTATCAGACCGAGGAAGGCGAGGCACTGCGCCAGGACGACAAGTTCTCGTATGTAGCCTGCTGGAAGTATCAGGGTGAGGACAAAGATCCCGAACTCATCAAGGAACCGCTCGACTACGAGTTCACCGAGCGCAAGACGCGTAACTATAAGTCGTAGTTGAGTGTTGAGAGTTGAGTGTTTAGAGCTTAGCGTCTGAACATGGAAATTAATAAAGAGGGTAGCCCAACGGCTACCCTCTGATTTTTATATCGCCACATTGGCGCTCGGAGTGAAAGTACTGCGGTGTGTTTACTTTTTCTTCTTTTGCAACATACCTTTGCCCAAGCCGAACGGCAGGATAGATTGTACTATGCCGTCACCGATGATAACGATGAAGTAGGCGGGGAACGGCTGCATAGGGTCGTAGTCGGCTGATACCTCGAAGGTAGCCGGTTCTTCATGGTCGTTACGCGGGTTGCGGTTGTAGAGCACTACTGATGCCAGCGGGTTGACCAACCAGGCCAGGCTGGAAAGGTCTTTCATCGGACCATGTTCGTCCAGATGAACGCTCAGCGAGTCGTACCGCACGCAGAACGTGCCGCTCATGTTCTTGCTGTCACCCTTGCAGTTCGTGCTGATGTTATGGAAGTTACAGTTCAGTTCAACGCCAAGCAGCGGTTTGGTCAGACTGAGCAGGTCACGGCCTTTCAGTTCTTTGATCTCGGCATTGTAGGTCAGCGAGCACTGTTTGTTGAGCGTCATGTTGGTGGCTACATTCACTTCGCCTCCACCGATATGTGTGGTCACCTTGGCTTTCATTGTGCTGCCGGGTGTGTTGTTGATGTCGGCTACGCGTGCACGGGTCTTCTTCAGATCCAGCAGTCCTACATTCTTGCCATCCATGGTAACCGCTACGTGCAGCACGCCCAGTGAGGCGTTCAGGTGGTTGATGAGCAGCGGCATCTCAACGGCAGCCAGCGATTGTTGCGGCATAGGGTACGGCTCTTTAGGCGGGAACTGGGCGTCGTAGTAGATCTCCGTGCTCGGACCTTCGATAGTCACGGTGTCGATCTTCACCTCTTTAGCCAGCGCCATACGAATGATGTTCAGCGGCGAGGTGCGCACCTGACTGAGGCGGAATCGTGACCACGTAACCTCCTGTTTGCCCATCTTTACGGCGTGTTCCTCTTTCTTATCGGTGTTGCCTCCGGCTATGTCCTTCAGCACAATACAGCCGGCGTCCTCGGTAGCCAGACTGCCTACCGTGGCGCGGAACAGACCGTCGTCAGAGGTGAAATCGAGATTAGAGAGCTGAAGGTGATAGACCGAATCGTTGTACGTCAGAGTTGAGTCCAGCAGGTTGTAACAGATATCGTGCGCTGTGAGGTAGAGCGAGTCCAGGTTCAGCTGTGTCTTGTCGTTGCTCTTGTTGAGCATGACAGAGGCATCATTGATCCGCACGCGGTCCAGGCGTACTACGCGTTGGCGCAGTAATGACAGCCAATGGATGCGGCCGATGCCAATCTCCGACACTTTCAGTGCGATGCGAGTCGTGTCACCGGTTGCGCTGTCTGGCAGATTGAGTTCTACCATCAGGCTGTCCACCTGCACCGAACCGTGCAGCAGACGTACATGCAGGTCAGACCAGCTGAGAGGGATCTGTTGCTCGGCAGCTACCTTCATAACCTGTTCCGTAGCCATTTGTTCCGCCAACTTGTCGGCGCGAAGCACGACGATAGTAGCCGTCAGCAGCAGGACGCCAATAACGATGAGTGTAATGATTCTTGAGCGTTTCACAGCGTGCAATTTTTATTGTTGTATGAATTAGTACATTGTTCCTTCTATCCAGTTAACGAACCGCGTAGGCAGCAGTCTGTTCAGCAGGCAGAAGATGCGATAGGGTAGCCCGCCTACGTAGTACGGTGCCGGGTTGCGCCGCGTAGCCATCTTGTAGAACAGTTCAGCCATCTGCTCCGGTCGCATACCGTTGAGTTCGTCTTTCTCCATGGCGGCAATCGCTTTGCCGGCGTTCTGATAAATATCTGCCCCTTTGTCCGACTTGTTGCGTGCAGCGGTGAATCCTGTAGCCACGTCGCCGGGCATAAGGTATCCTACGCGTATGTTGAACTCGCGCACCTCGTTTGCCAGCGCCAGTGCCATGGCATTGATGGCAGCCTTCGATGCCGAGTAGAACGCCTGGTAGGGCACAGGCAGCACGGCGGCTACGGATGAGGTGTACAGAATACGTCCTTCGCGACGCTCGCGCATGTGAGGCAGCACAGCCTGCGTGATGTTCAGCGCCCCGAAGAAATTGACATCCATCTGCCGCTTGGCGTCCTCGACAGCCGTGAACTCTATCGCGCCGGATATGCCGTAGCCGGCATTGGAGATGAGTACGTCAATCTTGTCAGTCAGCTTCAGCACCTCTGCTACAGCCTGACGAACGGACTCCGGCTCTGTCACATCGCAGTCGATATGCGTGATGCCGTCATGACTCTCGCCGTGACGGCTGAGCTCGAACACCTGCCAACCTTTGTTCTGAAACAGCACAGCGGTAGCCAAGCCTATGCCCGAACTACCGCCTGTGATAAGTAATGTGCGCTCCATACGGATTATAGTTTCGGAATCTTTACGCCGGCTTTCAGCACGCGTGCAATGATTTCCGTAGCTTCGTCCACTATCGGCTCGGTGTGTGTAGCCATCAGCGTAGTGCGCAGCAGGCACTCGCCCTCCACACAAGCCGGTGCGATAACAGGATTGACATATACTCCGGCATCGAACATGGCGTGACCAAAGTACAATGTATCCAGCGTATTGTAGGTGAAGATAGGCACGATAGGCGTCGGAGCCTCAATGATCTTTACGTCGTTGGCAATCAGTTGCTTGCGGAAGTGTGCTGCAATCTTGTTCAGACGTTCGGGGCGCGTGTTGTCCTCAATCAGCCGGTGCAGCGCAGCCAGGGCTGTTGCTGCCGAGGCAGGCGTCATACTTGCCGAGAAGATGAACGGGCGCGACACGTGGCGCACGTAATCCGCCACGCGGTGCGAGGTCAGCATACAGCCGCCGATAGACGCGAGCGACTTCGAGAACGTGAGCATCGTTATGTCCACCTTGTCGGTCAACCCGAAGTGGGATGCCGTACCGCGACCGCCCTTGCCAAGTACACCGAAACCGTGGGCGTCGTCCACCATTACGCGTGCTCCGTATTTCTCCGCAAGCTTGCAAATCTCCGGCAGTTTGCAGATGTCACCACGCATGGAGAACACGCCATCGGTAACAATCAGTTTGCCGGCGTTCTCGGGGATAGATTGGAGCTTGGCTTCCAGATCCTGCATGTCGGAGTGCTTGTAGCGTAGAACGGTAGAGTAGGTCAGACGGCAGGCATCGTAGATCGATGCGTGGTTCTCGCGGTCGTTGAGGATATAATCTGACTTACCGCAGATAGCGGAAATGATGGCAAGGTTGGTCTGAAAACCGGTGGAGCAGGTCATGGCCTCTTCGTAGCCGGTGAACTCTGCAAGTTCCTTCTCCAACTGCAGGTGCAGATCCAGTGTACCGTTCAGGAATCGGCTGCCTGAGCAACCTGTTCCGTACTTCTCCAAGGCTTTGATGCCGGCTTCTACAACAACAGGGTCTTCGGTAAATCCGAGGTAGTTATTGCTGCCCAGCATAATCATTCGCTTGCCTTCCATAGTAACCACCGGCGCTTGACGTGACTCAAGACAGTGGAAGTAAGGGTATATACCCAAATCACGAACTTTGTTCAACAAATCAAAGTTACATTTATCAAAAAGATCCATAGGCTAATCTTATTATTTTTCAAGGGCGGTTTGGTTAACGCCCACACTTATGCAATTTACAATATGCATACAAAAGTACAAAAAAAAAATGATATATGCAACTATCCGGTGATTTTTTGCGTGATTTTGTTAATTTTTTTTGCGTTTGGCACTTTTTTTGTGGTGTTTTGAGCATAAATTTGACAATTTTTTATTCTGATAACACATAATTAGCACAGATATATGATATATCGAATTGCATTTTCGTGCGACGAAGTGAGCCGTTTTCGTCGCGTGTTTGAGGCAGACAGTGATGCCACGTTTCTGGATCTGCACAAGGCTCTGCTGGAGTCGGTGGATTATCCCGACGACCAGATGACTTCGTTCTTCACCTGCAACGACCGTTGGGAGAAAGAGCAGGAAGTGACGCTGGTTGAGATGGGTGCCAGCATGGACTACGACAACATGGTGATGGATCAGACCCATCTGAGTGACCTGCTCACCGAGCAAGGGCAGCGGCTGATCTATATCTTCGACCCGATGTTCGAGCGTTGCTTCTTCGGCCGCCTCAAGGAGATCAAGCCCGGACACATGACAGGGGTGGAGTGTGTGGAAAGTATAGGTAAAGCGCCCAAGCAACTGGAGTCGGAGGAGAACATGGACGCCATCCTCGGCAAGGACGGCAAAGGCGATCTGGATATGGACGAAGACTTCTACGGCTCGGGTTATGACGACGGCGATATCGATGCCGAAGGCTTCCAGGATCTGTCTTTCGATGACGGTACAATGTTCTAAAGTACACGGCAAGTTGCTGGTGATATGCGGCCCTACGGCTGCGGGCAAGACGGAGTATGCGCTCCGTCTTGCTGAGCAATGGGGCGTTCCTATCCTCAATGCCGACTCACGGCAGATCTATCGCGACCTGCCTATCGGCACGGCTGCACCTACAGCAGAGGAACAACAGTGTGCCAAGCATTACTTTGTGGGTACTCACGGTCTGCATGAGTCGTACAACGCCGGTGCGTTCGAGCGCGACGCACTTGAGGTTATTCGAAGCCTGATTGCCGAGCGAGACAGAAACCAAGTGGACGCCGAACGCCCCATAGCGATCCTTGCCGGAGGCAGTATGCTGTATATAGAGGCGGTGTGCAAGGGCTTGGACGATATACCTCAAGTGCCGCAGGCTATACGCCGTGAGGTGCAGCAGTTCTATGCCGCCGAAGGTCTGGCTGGACTGCAGCAGGCGGTGCAGCAGGCTGACCCTGATTATTGGGCTGTGGTCGATCAGGCTAATCCGCAACGGCTGACGCATTGCCTGGAGATCTGCCGCACGACAGGCGGCACCTATTCCGCTCTGCGCAAGCAGAGCAGCATGCAACAGCAACGGCCGTTCGTCGTTGAGCGGCAGGTGATCACCCGTCCGCGGGAAGAACTGTACGAGCGTATCAACGCGCGCGTGATAAATATGGTAGAGCAGGGATTGGTAGAGGAGGCTGACCGTGCGTTCCGCCTGACTATCGGTGACGATTATCGGTCAATGTCCGCAGCCGAGGCGTTCACGAGGCTGCCGAACAGCCTGCGCACGGTCGGGTATCAGGAAATGCTGCCGTATATGACGGGCGAGACGTCGCTGGAGCAAGCTGTCGCACAGATACAGACGAACACCCGACATTATGCCAAACGGCAGATGACCTGGTGGCGCAACAGGTAACTGACTGCAAAATAGGGTAATTATCAATACATAGTGTGCAAAATAATGCCAAAAATATAGAAAAAGTGCATTTTTTTGCCAAAAGATTTGCAAATATCATTATTTCTTGCTATCTTTGCACCCGCTTTTATGCCGCTCGTCGGCATCCGATGCGAACACGTTGCCGAACGCGAAAGGAAAGTTGTCTGAGTGGTCGAAAGAGCCACACTCGAAATGTGGTGTACGCATTACGTCGTACCGGGGGTTCGAATCCCTCACTTTCCGCAAAGCGGAAAGCTCGGGAAACCGGGTGATTTGCAGAAACGATAAACGGAAGTCCAATTGGGCTTCCGTTTATTATTGGGCGATAGGTCTGATATTGAGAGCTTGCTCTTATATAGCGGACATAGCGGACAATAATAGGAGACACTCAGTGTCGTTTAGTTTCTGTAAATCACCCGGTTGATAGTGCTCTCCGCTATGTCCCGGACGCCGCCGGCAGGCATTAGGGTTTTCGAGGTGGGATTGCCGTCAGGCAATGTCGGTGCCCTCGAATCCCTCACTTTCCGCAAGCGAAACAGGTGACCTGTTTGTCCAAGTTTACTTGAGCAAGCAGGTCTTTTGTTTTGGTTGCAAGGATGCCATCGGCAGACTTTGGGATTACGCAGCAATCCCTCACTTTCCGCAGGGTAAATGAAAAGGATGTCCATGAACGGGCATCCTTCTTCATTTATTTGGATGTGAGGGCCTTCTCAACCCCGATAGGAGGGTTCTTATCTCGCTATGCTCTTTGATTTTCATCACTTTTTTGCCCAAAAATTTGCATTTATCAATATTTTTTCGTACCTTTGCAGCGGTAATAACCGAAGGATAACCTATACATAACCGAACGGTAACCGAAGGATAAGTATAGTCTGTAAGGTATCAATGTATATTCTCAGTATTATCTGTAGCACGTAACACCTATTCAAAATCATCACGTATGGCAAGAGTCAACAACACACATCCCATTGCCGATATCCACGGCGCACTCAGTCGCAGCGACAAAGTTGTCTTCCGCGTCCGCGACGGCATTCAGCAGGCATATATAGTCAAGCATCCTTATGAGGGCGAACCCTCCCGCGCGCAGGCTGCACAGCGCAGCAAGTTCAAGACCCTAACGCAACAGGTCAAGGCTATCTATGCCGACCCCGAACAACTCAACGAGTGGAAGAACCGCTTCAGCGCCTACACCTCAACACGTGCCTACAAGAAGGCTTTGGAGCGTTTCCTCGCCCAGTCCCGCGAACCGCAACGTGTACCTGCCGTCCTTATCCCTGATGTGAACAAAGCCCCCAAACCGCCCACCACGCTCTACGGTTTCATCCTCTCAACTCTCGCCCATAACACATAATCCAACCCCGCCGCTCTCTCTGCCCCGGCATCGCATGACGATTTCCCCTTTGCTCGCATATTTGCGAGCATGATTTGCCTTGTCGTCTCTCTTGCTCCGTGCCCTCTCATGCCCCCGCCGTCCTCTCTTGCCCGGCCTCTGTTTATATACCTTTGTCGGATTGTCTCCGAACATCGGCTCTTTGAGCCGCCGGCGTCAGTCGTTTAGTGCTCGCCGATGTCCCGGCGAGTATTCTTCCTTCGAATGTCATCCGACATCGGCTTTCCCGTCCTGTCTTGCCCTGCTGCCCTCTCTTGCCCTGCTATCTTTCTTCGTTTATTTCGTTCGGATTGTATCCGAACATCGGCTCCGCCGAGCACCCCCATCCGACATATTCAAATGCGTTACGAGTTTTTTTTGCAGAAATATTTGCAAATCCCGATTATTTTTCGTACCTTTGCATCAAAATACGCGCATAGCGTTGCGCGATACACATAATATTAATTAGCGTTTGCTATTTATTCGAGATACCTCTAAAATTTGCCGATTGAAGAATGTATCGCACGGGTAAGTTCAGTGAACGTCCACTTTGTGGGCGGAACTTATGCGATACGGGTGTCGGCAAATACCTAGAGGGCTTAAGGGAAGCCCATTTTCTATAGGTATTTGTTGACCTCGTATTTTGTAATAAGTAGCGAACATAAAACAAACGCTACCATGAACGAATTTATCTCCACGTATATCAAGGAGATCAATCAATTGTACCAGACTGGTCTGACCACCGAACACTCTTTCCGTCCTGCACTGCAGCGTCTCTTGCAAGATTGCACAGCTTGTACTGTCATCAATGAGCAAAGCCATATTGATTGCGGTGCGCCGGATCTGACCTTGCTCTGCAAGCAACTGCCGATTGCCTATATCGAAGCAAAAGACCTCGAAGACGGAGACC
>Ga0310694_10006765_pt1 | contig 10825 bp, 8 predicted proteins | sample 174DNAGHGhighgp2_FD_203884 | JGI IMG/M metagenome (GOLD analysis project Ga0310694, IMG submission 203884) | Sheep rumen microbial communities from Palmerston North, Manawatu-Wanganui, New Zealand - 1742 DNA GHGhigh gp2 (v2) (version 2) | ecosystem: Host-associated > Mammals > Digestive system >... | reverse complement strand
CTCTCATTTCTCTGTTGTATACGGACATTTACTTCTATCTATCTCAAATTTTCCTCTAGATTTGTGTTACAAAAAAGCCTCCCGGTTGGGAGGCTTAATTTTACTTTTTGCGTCATCCCGAATTTATTTCGGGATCTATTGAGATTCTGAAACAAGTTCAGAATGACGCTTTGGTGGTGTTTAGCGTGACGCTTTTTTTTCTTTTTTTAAGCGTCTTCGCCAGTTTCTTGGTTAACGCGCTTAGCGGACAAACGAATCTTACCACGATTGTCTGCGCCTAAGCATTTAACCCAGATTTGATCGCCTTCTTTATAGAAATCGCAAACTGAAGCAATGCGCTCATTCTTGATTTCTGAAATGTGAACCAAACCTTCGGTTGAACCCAAGAAGCGAACGAATGCACCGAAATCCATAATCTTGGTAATTGTACCGTGATAATTTTTACCTTCTTCAGGTACGGCAACAATACCGTTGATGATTTCAAGAGCAGCATCTGCATCTTTCTTATCAACAGCAGCGACATTAACCGTTCCGTCATCATCAATATCAATCTTGGTATTGGTTTTTTCGATGATGTCGCGGATAACTTTGCCACCGGTACCGATAACTTCGCGGATTTTATCTACCGGAATTTTGATAGAAATAATACGCGGTGCGCGAGGAGAAATTTCTGCTCTTGGTGCCGGTAATGCTTTTGCCATTTCACCTAATATATGAATACGACCTTCATGTGCTTGAGAAAGGGCATTTTTCATAATCTCTTTGGTTATGGATGTAATTTTAATGTCCATTTGCAAAGCGGTTACACCATCTTTGGTTCCGGCTACCTTAAAGTCCATATCGCCAAGGTGATCTTCATCACCTAAGATATCGGTTAAAATCGCAACGCGACCGTCATCTTCTTTGATTAATCCCATAGCAATACCGGCAACCGGCTTTTTCAATGGTACACCGGCATCCATTAAGGATAATACGGAACCACATACTGTTGCCATAGATGAAGAACCATTGGATTCCATAATATCAGATACAACACGAACTGTGTATGGAAATTCAGCTTTATCTTTCGGCATCATCGGATGGATAGCACGCCATGCTAACTTTCCGTGACCGATTTCGCGGCGTCCCGGAGAACCTAATCTACCGCATTCACCGGTTGAAAATGGCGGAAAGTTATAATTTAACATAAATTCTTGACGAGATTCATCCATTAAACCATCAACAATTTGGGCATCTTCTGCGGTACCTAATGTGGTAACAACAAAAGCTTGTGTTTCGCCACGGGTGAATATAGCTGAACCGTGTGTGGTCGGTAATACATCAACTTCACAAGTAATCGGACGAACGGTTTTGGTATCACGTCCATCAATACGTTTGCCGGTGGTTAATACTTTTTCACGCATAACTGAATGCATTAATTTTTCTATTGCATCCAGTGAGTAGCGAACTTCTAATTCGTTTTCCGGATTAATTGTTGCGTTAACTTCTGCCGCTAATTCACCTAAACGGGTAGAACGTTTTTGCTTATCAACTTCGTTGAAAGCTTCTTCGTATTTAGCACGAAAATCTTTTTCAACGCGTGCATAAAGAGCATCAAATTCAGGCGGAAAAGATGGTGTTTCCCAAGCTTCTTTACCGGCTTCTGCTTTCAATTCATTTATCATATTAATAACTTGTTGGAAGCTGTCAAAACCGAACATAACAGCATTTAACATTGTGTCTTCCGGTAATTCGTTAGCTTCTGATTCAACCATTAATACGCCTTCACTGGTTCCGGCAACGGTTAAATCTAATTCGGAATTTTTCAACTCTTCAATCGTCGGGTTCAAAACATATTGACCATTAATGTAGCCAACTTTGGCAGCGCCAATCGGACCTAAAAACGGAATGCCTGAAACAGCCAGAGCAGCAGAAGCCGCAACTAAAGCTAATATATCAGAATCGGTTTTTTTATCGTGTGCAACAGTTGTGCAAACAATTTGGACTTCGTTTTTGAACGCATCAGGAAATAGAGGACGTATCGGTCTATCAATTAAGCGTGATACTAAAACTTCATGTTCGGAAGGTTTGCCTTCGCGTTTCATGAAACCGCCTGGAATCTTTCCGGTTGCATAATATTTTTCCTGATAGTTAACGGTTAAAGGGAAAAAATCCTGATCAGCTTTGACTTCTTTTGCAGCGACAACCGTGGCAATGACAACTGTGTCACCATAGCTTGCATATACTGCACCGGTTGCTTGTTTTGCGATTTTACCTGTTTCTAAAACTAATTTGCGGCCGCCCCATTCTATTTCTTTGCGGCATACGTTCCAATTGACCATATTTTTTACCTTTCCTTCTAATAAACCTCACCTGATCGGAACAGATCAGGATTTTGCAAATAGCGGAGCCCCATTGCCCCGCTATTTGTTTCAAACATTACTTACGTAAATCTAATTTCTTAATTAATGTTTGATACCGTTCTTCACTTGTTGATTTTAAGTGGTCTAACAAGTGACGACGGCGTGAAACCATTTTCATCAGACCTAAACGAGAGTGAAGATCTTTTTTGTGTGTGTTAAAGTGCTCAATTAAAGCATTAATTCTGTATGTCCAGATAGCAATTTGAACTTCCGGAGAACCTGTGTCTCCTTCTTTATTGCCGTATTGAGCAATAATTTCTTGTTTTTTTTCATTAGTAATCGACATCTTTTTTCCTTTTTTATAAAATTACAGATTAAATACCCGAATCGGCCAAAGAGCATTTTCTCTTTGTTCAACGAGGGCAATAAGCTTATTTTCAAAACAGGCGGCTATGATGTTATCTGCAATTTTAAATCTTGCAGAATCAATTGCTTGCCCGCTTTTTAGCTTAAGAGCTTCGGTTTTGGTTAAAGCGATAACCGTGATGTCGCACAGAAATGTTTCAACAGGCAAAACCGGTAAAACTCCTCCATCCTTATATAATATATTTTTTAAATTATCCAGTAAAATCGTATCTGAAAGGCTGAAAAATCCGTTTTTTGTGCGTCGTAATGATGTTAAATGTCCGCATGTGCCAAGTGCTTTTGCTATATCATGCCCAAGTGTTCGTACATATGTTCCTTTAGAGCAAGTGACGCTTAGATATGCAATTTGTTGATTTTCATCATAAGATTGTAAGGTCAGATTAAAGATAGTGATTTGGCGTGTCGGTATCTCGAAATCTTTATTGTTGCGAGCGAGTTCATAAGCGCGCTGACCATTGATGTGTATGGCGGAATATTTTGGCGGTATTTGGTTAATATTGCCAGTAAAACGTGGTAATATCGCTTTTATTTGTTTTTCTGAAGGGATGATATCAGATGTTAGACAGATTTCTCCTTCCGTATCGTCGGTAGTGGTGGCAATACCAAATTTTAAGGCAAATTCGTAAGTTTTGGTTCCGCTATCTAAATACGGAATGAGTTTGGTTGCTTCTCCAAAAGCTAAAGGTAAGACGCCTGTTGCAAAAGGGTCTAACGTTCCAATGTGACCAGCTTTTTTAGCGTGTAGCAGATACTGGATTTTTCTTAAGATTTGGTTTGAACTTACACCTGCAGGTTTGTCTAATATTATCCAGCCATTGATATCTTGATTGTAATGAGAGTTCATATAAATAAATCCAATTGTTGATTTTTAGATAGGTTTTTTATTGCTTCACGGACAATAGGAATGGTAACTGCGCGCCCGTAAACCCAAGAAATATCATCAATTTCAGCAATCAGGCGAGCAATATAATCAAAGGATCGTTCCGCATTTTTTAGTATATAATCCAGAATTTCTTGGGAAATGATAATTTGTCTGTCATTAAAAAGTTTGGCAATTAAGGCCGTCAACATTTCATCATCCGGCATTAAAATTTCAGCTGTCGGTATGGTATTTAAGCGTGATCGTAAATCCGGTAATTTTAATGGTAATTTAGAAAGAGGTGTTTCAGATGTAAATAATATAAATTTTTCGGGAACATTATATGCGTTGTATAGGTGAAAAAGAGCTTCCTCATTAATGGTTGCGTCCATGTTTTCTACGACTAAATAAGGATAATTGTTGATGAATTTATTAACATTTTTCATATTAATGTTAGTCGCCTGTAATATGGGAATTTCTATCGGTTGAGGCAAGGTTAACTGTATCCGATTTATCCAAATATGTGCTAAATGTGATTTTCCTGAACTCTTAGGACCAAATAAGCATAATGCAAAATGTTGCCAATAAGGCCAAAGTTTGATGGTTTTATAGGCTAATTCATTACAAGAAGTGACCAAAAAATCTTCTTCGCCCAAATAAGCGTGAGGTGAGAATCTCAAGAGATATTGTTTTGTTTTATCATTATAGTAAGTGGCCATCAGTTTTGCATTACCTCATATACTTTTTGGGTTAAGTCACTTAAACTGAATGGTTTTGGTATAAATGACATATTTTCAATATCATCAAATTCGCCTTTAAGAATATCTTCAGAATATCCTGAAGCTAAGATGATTTTTATATCCGGAATGGTTAATAAAACTTGTTTTGCAAGTTCAATACCATTTTGTCCCGGCATAACCATATCGGTAATCAGCAATTGAAAGTTTTTATCTTTTTCTATAATTTCTAAGGCATTTTCAGCAGAATTGGCACCGGTTACATCATAGCCCTTTTTGCGTAGTGCACGCAGTGCAAATGTTCGTACCGAATTCTCATCATCAACAAAAAGAATTCTTGTATTTTCTATGTCTTCCGATGTCTTAGCAAGATTATCTGAAGCTGAGAGATTTAGGCCTAAAATAAGTTTATCAGCATTTTTTTCAGATGCTTTTAGATTTTCAGGTGTTAAAATCGCACGCCCTCGTTTGTCATGTAAGGTCTTTTGTAAATTTAAATCCGTATTTTGAGGAATAAGTTCATTTACTGAATAAGCCGGTAAATATATGGAAAAAGTTGTACCGACATTGACTGTACTTTTGACTTTTATGAAGCCCTCCATTTGGCGGACAATACCATAAACTGTGGCTAGTCCTAAGCCGGTTCCTGAGCCGACAACATTTTGTTTGGTAGAGAAAAACGGTTCGAAAATACGTGACATATTTTCTAAAGGAATACCGCAACCTGTATCTGTAATATCCATGCGGATAAAAGTACCGCCTTCGATAATTTCCGCACCGAATTGATAGGGTTCTAAAAGAGTTTCTTTTTGAGTGGAAATGGTTAAAGTGCCTTTTTTATTCATTGCATCTTTGGCATTTACGCAGAGATTTAATACAACTTGCAGAAATTGCACGCTATCTACTTTTATATAGCCTAAATTTTCGCCGTGTCGGAACTTCAATTCTACCTGTTCACCAACAGTTCTCTTTAAGAGCGGGGTAAATGTCACTAAAATGTCGGTAATATCATTTAATTTCGGTTGTAAAGGTTGTTTGCGAGAAAATTGGAGTAGCTGACGTACCAGTTCGGCGGCGCAAACAGCATTTTGTTTAATTTGGATGATATCTGCATAAGATGAATCTTTGGCACTGTGTTTCTGCAAAAGTAAATCACAGAAGCCAATCATTGCTGTCAACAGATTATTAAAGTCATGCGCAATACCACCGGCTAATTGTCCCATAGCTTGCATTTTTTGTGCTTGGGCAAATTGAGTTTCCAGATTTTTCTGTTCAGTAGTATCCAAACAGAAAAGTACGATACCGTTAATATTTTCTTTTAAGGGAATGGTAGAAGAAAATAGTGGGCATATATACAATCTTAAAATCTTATTTTTATTTTTCTTTTTTAGATTGAGATCAAAGTAGGCTGGTTGTAAAGGTTCATTTTCTGCTGTAAATGTTTGCAGTTGTTTTTTTATTTTGATGATACTGTCTTCATCTAAATAGTTGGTGAGATAATTGTTTAATAACTGTGATGCGGAAGGAACGCCTAAGATATCCATAAAACGTTGGTTAGTGCGCTTTATGGTTAGGTCTAAATCTAATAGCATCATACCAAAAGGTGATAGATCAAAAACACTGTTAATCTCTGAAATTGCCGTTTCATAATTTTGCTTTAATGTTTGATTAGTAGGAATATGACCTATTACAGCGCCTCTGGTTTGTATTTCTGATCCTTCTTTGAATGTATCGACTTTGACCAAATACTCTTTAAATTCACCATTGGGAGTTTTGACATACGTTGAGTATTGCGAATAAGCATTATTAATGCGTTGTTCTCCGGAAGATGTTTTGGGTAAGAAGGCAGATATATCTTTACCAATCAAGTCCTCTTCAGATTTATTTAAGATTAAGCTTAGCGTTTTGTTGATATATTCAATCTTGCCTTTCGAGTTTAGTAAATACAAACCAATCGGCATGAAATTTAAGAAATTATAAAATGCTCGGCGTTCGTCTTGAAAAATAGCATCCATAGTTTTTTCGGAAGTGATATTTTCCAAACTCCATAGCAGGTAGATGTTATATTTCTGGTCAAAGTGGGATAAATTTTCCAATTCTTTCGTATGCGGTTTTAGACTGATGGGGCGTAGTGTTACCCGATACCATTCATTACCGCCGAAAACAGTTGTATTGTCAAATTTTAGGGCTATTTCTAATGAATTAGGTTTTAGATGTTGTACAGCTGTTTTTAATTGTTTTAATTTTTGGATATTACTTTCGTTTTTCAGTATGTGTTGTTCCAAAAATTCTAAAACAGGCGTTTTTTGAAGTGTTTTTTGAGCTAATTCATTTTGTAAAATATTGGTTTCGTCGGTATTAGTTATGATATAGCAAATTTTTCTGTTTTTTAGGATTTCATTGGCTAATCCACCGTATAATATGGCGGTTTCTCCGGATTGCAGTATCATAATTGTAATGACAAGGCTTAAAGCTATAAAAATGATGACTGATGTGATAATAAGGCGTATATATGCCGGATAAGCAAACAGAAGTAGCACACTGACAATTGTTGCTGTTAACATACCAACCAACAATAGTAAGCGTGTTTCTAAAATCTTATCCGGTCTGATGTCTTGATTTTTTTTGGTCATCATCTTTCCTTGTTTAAGTTATGATATCCGGTTTTTCTTTTCCGCTTCGCGCTGTAATTTCGGAAATTTTGCGAGAGATTTTGCTTAGTTCTTGGAGCATTTCTTCCGGATTTTCTAAAAGTTTATCTGTTACATAACGCTCAATATAAGTTCTTAAAGTTGCGCCATTTGTCCCAGTTCCGGAAAGCCGATAAACAATTCTTGAACCATCACTGAAATGTACAATCAAACCATTTTGTGTAGATGTCTTATCGACAGGATCATTGTAAATAAAAGGGTATGCATCTGAAACCGTGTAATTGCCGAAAGTTTTACCAATTAATGTCGGTAATTTTTTTTCTAAATCTGACATCAATTTGTCTGCAATATCTTGCGGAATGCCTTCGTAATCATTTCTTAAATAGTAATTTCTGCCGTATTTTTGCCAATGAGTTAAAACAATATCTTTCACGGATTTTCCTGTTTCTGCGATAATGCTGAGCCAGAATAATGTTGCCCATATACCATCTTTTTCACGTATATGCGTAGCGCCAGTGCCGAAACTTTCTTCGCCACATAATGTTATGCGTTTAGAATCCATCAAATTTATAAAATATTTCCAGCCGGTTGGAACTTCGTAATAACCGATTTTTAGGTTATCTGCTACTCGTTTTACGGCCATTGATGTCGCTGCGGATTTGGCGACACCATAAATACCATTTTTATAAGCCGGAATTAATTTGTAGTTATCTGTTAATACCGCTAAACAATCACTAGGACTGACAAAAAAATGATTACCTAATATCATATTTCGGTCACCATCACCATCATTTGCAGCGGCAAAATCCGGTGCATTATCAGAAAACATTAAATCAACAAGAGATTTGGCATAAATTAAATTCGGATCAGGATGCAATCCTCCAAAATCCTCTAAGGGTGTTGCATTTATAACTGAACCTTTCGGTGCACCTAAAATTTCTTCAAAAATCTTTTTACCATACGGACCAGTTACACCATTCATGGCATCAAAAATAAAACGAAAATCAGATGTCAGTAATTTTTTTAATTTTGCAAAATCAAAAATACCTTGCATCATTTCTATATAATCTATGTATGGGTCTACAATCTTAATTTCGGTATTTTCACATTGATAAGTTGTACATTCGGATAAATTAAAATCAGGACAATCCGATATCTTATATTTATTTATTTTTATGGTTTGTTCATATATGGCCGCGCTTTCTGATGGTTGGCACTGACCTCCTGAAGCCGTGGCATATTTGATACCAAAGTCACCGTTAATTCCTCCCGGATTATGTGAAGCAGACAGAACGAATCCGCCATCCAATTTATTCTTTAAGATAATATGCGAACCAGCCGGGGTAGAAACTAAACCGTCTTTACCTATAAGTAGACATTTTACCCCATTGGCAGCAGCTATTTTAATAATTTTCTGAATGGCTATTTTGTTATAATATCTGCCATCACCACCGACTAAAAATGATTTTTCATGTAAATCAGGGATGGTATTAAATATGCTTTGTAAGAAATTTTCTAAATAATTTTCTTGGCAAATAACAGAGGTTTTCTTTCTTAAACCGGCTGTTCCCATTTTTTGGTCGGTATAAGGGGTGGTTTGTATCGTTTGTATCATTATTAATCCTCAAAATAAGATAAATTTGTAGTTGAAATTAGAATAAAAACTGTTTCTTGTAAAGATTATTTATTAGCTGAAGATAAATTCTGCAAGTTTTATAATTTCTCTTTTGGCATAAATATCTTCATAAGTCAGCTCTTTTGATAAAAAAGGAAGCGTTTTATCCTGTGCAGAAATTCCCTGATTGTTCTTTTGATAGGGAAGACGATTGTTTAGTGGAAAAGCAAGGCGGAATCCATATAACTTTGCTATTTTTTGGAGAGCAACAGATGGCGAATCGGCTAAAGTAGGTTGGCGATTATTTTCGCATATAATCCAATTTAAACTGTGTCCGTAAGTGGCGGCGATTTTCTTTTTTAATTCAAATACACTATTTAAATAAGCTTTGTTTTTTTTGAATTCGTTTATGCTGTGTTTTTCTTTGGGTAGTAAGGTGATGTAAGTAGATGCCATTACGGCCAATTCATCAGTAGCACAGCAATGTGGAATTATAATGGCATTATATTTGTCAGCTTCTTCATAAAAATTTTTACGAGAGATTATTGCCGGAGTTAAAAGTTCCGGTAAAATTGTTTTTCTTTTACGTAACACCTCTTTTAAGGGAGAATCGTCTGTTAATATTAGAGCGGTGCGTTGCGCGTTATAAAGCAGAGTTATTGCTAATTCGAAAGATAGCATATTTCTTCCCGTTTCGGCATTGCCATCTATAATAATGATATGTGCTTTCGGGGTAAACATAGCGGCATACTAGCGGTGATATTTGCGAGTTGCTTGATTGTAGGCGGTTTTGGTTTTTGCAGTTTTTAATGAATTGTTGATGGCATTTTTAAGCGTAGCTGTATTTATACGGTTGTCTTTTTTCATGTAATTTAATGAGAGCTCCATCATTTTTGAAACGGTCTCATCGCGATCTTTAACTTTTTTATGTCCCATAGTGACAGCGATGACGCGATGTTTTCCCTGTTGTGCGGATGTTACAATATTAAATCCGGAAGCAGCGGTATATCCTGTTTTCATACCGTCAGTTCCCAGCGAATCGTTTAAGAGATAGTTATGCCCTTTATAAGTTATGCCATTATACTGGAATTCTTTTAGCGAAAACATAGCATAGTATTGTGGGAAGTGGTGGTATATGGCGGCGCCTAAAATGGCGAAATCTTTGGCCGTACTTTTTTGGGCAGAATTTGGTAATCCTGAGGCATTTTTAAATATAGTGCGGTGCATACCGAGGCGATGCGCTGTCTTGGTCATTAATTTGGCAAATTCGGCTTCATTCGGACTTAATGCCTCAGCTAAAACAGTCGCACAGTCGTTAGCTGATTTTACAATTAAGGCTTGGATGAGTGTTTTGACATCTATGTATGAACCGGCCGGCATGCCAAGTTTTGATGGTGAACGAGAAGCGGCTGTTTGGGAAACCTTTAATTTATCCGTCATCTTGAGCTTACCGCTTTCCAATGCATTAAAAGCAATATAAAGAGTCATTAATTTGGTTAATGAGGCAGGATAGCGCAATTCATCTGCATTGTGTGAATATAAGACATTACCGCTTTTGGCATCTATGACAATAGAAGATGTCGTTTCCGATGCTGAAGCTACGGAAAATGTTATATTTATACAGAGTATAGCAAGACAAAGAGCTTTGATGGCATTCATCTTTTTTTATCCTTTCGTGACTGTTATGCTAATATATTATATTTAAAAAGGAAATAAATTGTTAATTTTGGTTATAATAAAAAAAATTTTTTAGAGTTTTTAACTTGACTTTATGGATAATTATATGTAAAAGGGTTTCTGCAATGGCGGACGTAGCTCAGTTGGTAGAGCCCCGGTTTGTGGTACCGGTTGTCGTGAGTTCGAGCCTCATCGTCCGCCCCATTGTTTAAGTATGCTCTACAATGTATGTAGGGCTTTTTTTGTGCGATGTTTATTTTTAACGATGAGGCCCGAACTTCGTTCTCGCCTACTTGCTTCGTTAGGTTCGCGTTTAGCGCTCACTAACTACGCTTCGGACAAGCCATTGTAACGTTTGCTTATTGTCTTAGTAGACAAGTCGCAAACTAACAAAGTCTGATAATTCATGGCAAAAACTATCCACTGGATAGTTTTTGCTCATAAATTCGTCCGCCCCATTGTTTAAGTATGCTCTACAATGTATGTAGGGCTTTTTTTGTGCGATGTTTATTTTTAAC
>Ga0310694_10006763_pt1 | contig 10826 bp, 7 predicted proteins | sample 174DNAGHGhighgp2_FD_203884 | JGI IMG/M metagenome (GOLD analysis project Ga0310694, IMG submission 203884) | Sheep rumen microbial communities from Palmerston North, Manawatu-Wanganui, New Zealand - 1742 DNA GHGhigh gp2 (v2) (version 2) | ecosystem: Host-associated > Mammals > Digestive system >... | reverse complement strand
GCTAATAGACAAGTAATTATGGCAGAACTCAAAATTGGTGAACAGTCCAAGCCCCGCTTCGAATTCCGCAGCTTTGGACAGAACTTCGACGCCGCCGCCAAACGGATGGCCCGTCTGAGCGTTCCCGTCCCGGAGAAAGTCTGGGAGCGCGAGAGCGACGAAATCTATATCATCAGCGCCAAGAACGACATCAACAACACCAAGATCCGTAATGGCAAGATGGACATCAAGACCTATGTCCAGACCGTCGACGGGCTGGAGCAGTGGAATCCCCTGATGAAGGGCGAATTCCCCATCTCCCGCGAGGTGCTGGAGAAGGAAGTGTTCCCGGCCTTCATGGTAGAGATGCCCGCCCTCACCCAGGACACCTACACGTATGAGGAATTCATCGCCATGGTCAAGGCCAACCGCGACCTGGCCGCCGTGCGCGTGCACAAGCAGCGCTTCGGCTACATGGTGAACGACACCATCTGCGAGGTGGGCAACGTCATCATCAACGGTGCCAAGGTGGTCACCATCAATTCGGAATCCACCGAAATCGAGGACATCAAGAAAACCATCGCGGACTGCGGTCTGGAAGGAGTGGAGAACATCAACTACCTGCAGGCCATCAAGCGCGTGATCGGAATGAGCGACAAACCCTTAGCAAACGAATAGGCCATGGCACAGGAAATTGAAAAGAAATTCTTGGTCAAGGGAGACTTCAAGGCCGATGCCTTCAAGGCCACCCGCATCACCCAGGGCTACCTTTCCTCCGTTCCGGAGCGCACGGTGCGCGTCCGCGTGAAAGGGGAGAAGGGCTTCATCACCATCAAGGGCATCGGCAACGCCTCCGGCGCCGCCCGCTTCGAGTGGGAGAAGGAAATCCCCGTAGAGGAAGTCAAGTCCCTGCTGGAGCTGGCGGAACCGGGCGTCATTGACAAGACCCGCTACCTGGTCAAGAACACCGACGGCGTGCACACCTGGGAAGTGGACGAGTTCTATGGCGACAACGAAGGCCTTACCGTGGCCGAAGTGGAGCTTGCCGACGAGAACGAGCCCTTCGACAAGCCGGCCTGGCTGGGAGAGGAAGTGACGGGAGACCCCAAGTACTTCAACTCCATGCTCATGAAGAACCCTTACAAGAACTGGAAGTAAGATGATGGACCCGCTGGACATGAACAACTACCGGGTCGAGAAACTGCCCAAGATGCAGAAATCGACCTTTGAGGTGTGGATGGCCCGCCTGGGCGCTCCGCTCGCCCTCATCGCTTTTGTCTGGATTTGCTGGTTCTGTCACATCGGGTTCATCGACAACCTGGACCAGAGCACCTTGGCGGCCACGGCGCAGAAGCGTCTGGCCGCCCTGGGCCTGGACGGGTTCATCCGGGCCAATTATGCCATGCTGGCCATTTTCGTGGCCAGTCTCATCCTGTGGATGACGGAGGCCATTCCCAATTACCTGACCTCCCTTATCCTCATCCTGGGCGTGGTGCTGTTCAACGTGACCACGCAGAAAGAAGCCCTGGCCCAGCTGGGGCATCCCGTGATGTGGCTCAATATCCTGAGCTTCGTCCTGGCCTCCATGCTGGTGAAAACGCGTTTTGCCAAGCGGCTGGCGCTCGCTTTCGTGATTAAATTCGGCCGAAGCGCCAAAGGGGTGCTCTGGAGCTTCCTCCTCATCAACCTGGTGCTCAGCGCCTTCATATCGGCCACCACGGTGAAGGCCACCATCATGCTGCCCATCTTCATGGTCATCTGTGCCATCTACGGGGCCAGTGACGGCCATCGCAACAATTTCGGCCGCAACCTGGTCATCCAGAACCTGTTTCAGGTGAACATCGGGGCCAATGCCTTCTATACCGGCAGCGGCGCGCACCTGCTGGCCATCTCCCTGATCGCCGGCTTTGTGGGCAGCTGCGACTTCGGCTACAAGGAATGGCTCATCGCCGTGGGGCCCATGAGCATCATCATCCTGGTGGTGGGCCTGCTGCTGGGGATGTACGTGTTCTTCCCCATGAAAAAGGAAGAGCAGGTGCCCCAGCTGGAAGGCGGTATCGAGCGCCTGAAAGCGGAACTCTCCGCCATGGGGAAGATGTCGGCCCAGGAATGGAAGGCCGTGGGTATTTTCCTGGTGGTGCTGTTCCTGTGGGTGACCAAGGGCAGCTTCCACAACATTGACGAAACCATCGTGGCCCTCATCGGCGCCATCCTGGCCCTGCTGCCGGGCGTCGGCGTGGTCAAGTGGAACGATGTGGACATCCCCTGGCACCTGATGCTCTTCAGCGCCGGCGCCTATGTGCTGGGCAGCGGCCTCAACGCTACGGACCTGCCCAACACCATGGTCAACGCCGCCTTTGATTCCCTGGGCATTACGGCCGACACCCCCTTCTGGGTGCTGTATGTCATCCTCACCTTCCTGATGATGTACTCCGGCCTGGTGTTCCAGAGCAAGACCATCCGCACCATGGTGTTCGTGCCCATCGCCCTGGGCGTAGAGAAGCGTTTCGGCTTCCCGCCCATGAGCCTGGCCCTCCCGGTGTCCATGCTCATCGAGCACTGCTACGTGCTCCCCTTCAACAGCAAGCCCGCCGCCCTGCTGTACACCACCAACCACTACAGCATGACCGACGCGTTTAAATACGGCATCACCATGATGACCTTCTCCTGGCTGCTGATCCTCCTCTTCGGCCAGACCGTCCTCAAATGGTTAAACATTACCCCGGGTTTGTTCTAAGGGCTTTTTTTCTTATCTTTGCGATATGGAAGTGAATTGGGTACTCATCACCCGGCTGGTGATCGCCGGGGTTTTCGGGGGTCTCATCGGACTGGAGCGGGAGTTTCGGGCCAAGGAGGCCGGCGTGCGCACACACTTCATCGTGGCGCTGGGCAGTGCCCTGTTCATGATTATTTCGCAGTTTGCCTTTGAGGGCAAGCAGCACGATGCCGCCCGCGTGGCGGCGCAAGTGGTTTCAGGCATCGGCTTCATCGGGGCCGGCGTCATCATTTTCCAGCAGAACGCCGTGCGGGGTATCACCACGGCGGCGGGCCTGTGGGTGGCGGCGGCCATCGGCATGGCCTGCGGCGACGGCATGTACTCCGTGGCCCTCGCGGCCACCCTGCTCACCATCTGCGTGATGGAGATGATGCATTTTATCAACCTGCACCTGAACGACCGGGCCATGGAAGTGATCCTGGTTCCGCCGCCGGGATACGACCCTCTCTCTTTCCCGGACCAGCTTAAACAAATGAAAATCAAAATGGAATCCTTCTCCTATGACAGCGGTCAGATTCACCTGATGCTCCGTTTCCGCCACAAGGACCATCTGGGCCAGCTCCGGGCCATGATGGAGCGGCTGGAAGGGTTTACCGTCGTCAAAATCAACTAAAACTATAACCTTATGACCCACTTATTTTACCTGGTTCCGCTGGCCGCCGTGCTGGCGCTCGTGTTTGCCTGGATCTTCTTCCGGCAGATGATGAAAGAGAGCGAGGGAACCCCTACTATGAAAGAGATTGCCCAGTATGTGCGGGAAGGTGCCATGGCGTACCTGAAACAGCAGTATAAGGTGGTAATCATCGTGTTTGCCGTGCTGGCTGTGCTCTTTGCCATCCTGGCCTACGGTTTCGGCGTACAGAATCCCTGGGTGCCGTTTGCCTTCCTGACGGGCGGTTTCTTCAGCGGTCTGGCCGGCTTTGTGGGCATGAAAACCGCCACGTTTGCCAGCGCCCGCACCGCCAACGCCACCATGCGCAGCCTGAACAGCGGTCTGCAGATCGCTTTTCGCAGCGGCGCCGTCATGGGCCTCACCGTGGTGGGCCTGGGCCTGCTGGACATTGCCATCTGGTGGTCCGTACTCAAGATTTTCTATGAACCTTCCCAGGCGCAGAATCTGGTGGTGATCACCACCACCATGCTCACCTTCGGCATGGGTGCCTCTACGCAGGCGCTCTTCGCCCGCGTGGGCGGCGGCATCTATACCAAGGCGGCCGACGTAGGCGCGGACATCGTGGGCAAGGTAGAGCAGGACATCCCGGAGGACGACCCCCGCAACCCTGCCACCATCGCCGATAATGTGGGTGACAACGTGGGCGACGTAGCCGGCATGGGCGCAGACCTGTACGAGAGCTACTGCGGCTCCATCCTGGCCACCATGGCCCTGGGGGCATCGGCCTTCTTCAATGAAGGAACGGATGTGCAGATGCGCGCCATCCTGGCGCCCATGATGATTGCTGCCATTGGCGTAGTCCTTTCTATCTTAGGTATTTACGTGGTACGCACCAAGGAGGGCGCTTCCCTGAAGGACCTCCTGGGCTCGCTGAGCCGCGGCACCAACCTGGCCGCCATCCTCATTGCCGTCATCTCCTTCGGCGTGTTCTATGTGCTGCACTTCCCCAACTGGTGGATGCTGGCCCTTTCCGTGGTGAGCGGCCTGCTGGCGGGCGTGATCATCGGCAAGATTACGGAATACTACACCTCCCATTCCTATAAGCCCACCCAGAAACTGGCAGAGAGCTCCCAGACCGGTCCCGCCACCGTCATTATCAACGGCGTGGGCCTGGGCATGATTTCCACGGCCGTTCCGGTGGTCACCATCTGCGTGGCCATCCTGCTGGCCTACGGCTTTGCCACGGGCTTCCACTTCAGCGTAGACACCCTTTCGCATGGTCTGTACGGCATCTCCATCGCCGCCGTGGGCATGCTGTCCACCCTGGGCATCACCCTGGCCACGGACGCTTACGGTCCCATTGCCGACAACGCCGGCGGCAACGCCCAGATGAGTGAGCTGGATCCTTCCGTGCGCGAGAAAACGGACATCCTGGATTCCCTGGGCAACACCACCGCCGCCACCGGCAAGGGCTTTGCCATCGGCAGTGCCGCCCTTACCGCCCTGGCCCTCCTGGCTTCCTACATCGAGGAAATTAAGATCGGCCTGGGCCACATCGGCAAGACGGTGCTGGAAATCGGAGACCGGACGGTCGATACCGTATCGGCCAGCATCATGGATATCGTAGACTACTACGACATCACCCTCATGAACCCGATGGTGCTGGTAGGCGTGTTCATCGGCGCCATGATGGCCTTCCTGTTCTGCGGCCTCACCATGAACGCCGTGGGCCGCGCCGCAGAGAAGATGGTGGTGGAAGTCCGCCGCCAGTTCCGCGAGATTGCCGGCATCCTGGAAGGCAAGCAGCGCCCGGACTACACCTCCTGCGTGCGCATTTCCACCAAGGCTGCCCAGCACGAGATGATTTTCCCGTCCCTGCTGGCCATCATCGTCCCCATGCTGGTGGGTGCCATCCTGGGACCTGCAGCCGTGATCGGCCTGCTGGCCGGCGGTCTGGGTGCTGGCTTTGTGCTGGCCATCTTCCTGGCCAACTCCGGCGGCGCCTGGGATAACGCCAAGAAGTACGTGGAGGAAGGCCACTTCGGCGGCAAGAACTCCTCCAGCCACCACGCCACCGTCGTGGGCGACACCGTGGGAGACCCCTTCAAGGACACCTCCGGGCCTTCGCTGAACATCCTCATCAAACTCATGAGCATGGTCTCCATCGTCATGGCCGGATTGACCGTCATGCTTCACTAGCCGTTAATGCGGCATATAATATGGGAACCGGCGGGCTCAATTGACCGATGCCCGCCGGTTCCCTCGTTTTATGCCTAAACGGTGGGGCGGGAGAAGGGGCTGTTGTGGTGCAGGTGTAGGCTTGTTTGGCGCAGGTTGTAATGTATATGGCGCAGGCTGAATTATAAGGCCGACACCTGCGCCACGAATCCCCATTCTGTGCCATCCTGTGGCGCCGGCATCGCCCCTGAAATCCGGCCTGCGCCATCTGAGCTCCGGCCTGCGCCAAACAAGCCTACACCTGCGCCATCCGGGCCTCGGCCTGCGCCAAACAGACCGACACCTGCGCCATCTGAGCTCCGGCCTGCGCCATCCGGGCCCTGACCTGCGCCATTTAGATAATGTCAAAGAAAATCCGTATCTTTGCATTCTCTATGAAAGTGAGGTCGATGACTGTTCTATGAAAGCAAGGCAGGTACTCATATTCTTCGTGGGCGTTTTTGCGCTGCTGGGGGTGCTGTGGCTGGCGGTGCCGGCCGATGGTATCCCGGTAGGCCCCATTACCCTTCGTTTCGCCTCTTATCAGGGTGCGCTGCGGGATGCCGGTGAGAAGAAGGTGGACGTGGATTCCATCCTGACGGCCGTGAATGCGCGGTTCCGGATGGAGGAGGATACCCTCAGCTATTATCGCAAGTTCTTCTACGAGAACCCGGACCGCATTTTCCTGCCGGACAACGACTACACGTTCTTCGACGACGTGTTTGCCCAGCTGGAGCAGGCCGGGGGGAAGGACCATCCGGTGCGGATCGTCCATTACGGAGACTCGCAGATAGAGATGGACCGCATCTCGCAGGATCTGAGGCAGATGCTGCAGGAGCGTTTCGGCGGCGAGGGGACAGGCATGTTTCCGGCGCTGAGCAATGTGCCGTCGGCCAGTATTTCCAAGAGCGCTTCCGGCGGCTTTGTACAGTATACCATGTACGGAGATTCCACCACATCCCGCGCCGGGCACAACCGCTATGGCATCCTGGCACAGGTGGTGCAGATGTACGGCGGCGGTACCATCACCCTTCGGAAAACGGCCTCCAAGACGGCCCGGGAGGGGGTAAAGCGCTTCCGCCGGGTGAGCATCCTCTACGGCCGTGACCGGGGGTTCGACGCGGTCATCCGGAGCGACACCCTCAAGGCCACCGTACAGAAAACCGTAGGAGAAGGCGGCGCCACCCTCCTTACCTGGACCTTCCCGCGGGAGGTGGAAAAAGCCACCATCGGCCTGAAGGGAGACGCGGAAATCTATGCCGTCAGTGCCGATGGCCTCTCCGGCGTGGCAGTGGACAATATCCCGCTCCGGGGCTGTTCGGGCACCATTTTCACCCGCATTTCCAAGCCGCTGATGGCAGACAGCTTCGACCTTACGGACACCCGCCTGATCCTGCTGCAGTTTGGCGGCAACTATATGCCCGTCACGCGCAGCACGGAAGTCATCGAGCGGTATCAGGAGCAGATTGCCGACCAGATCCGCTACTTCCAGGAGATGGCGCCCCAAGCAAAAATCCTGTTCGTGGGCCCGTCGGACATGGGCAAGAGCGTGAACGGGCGCGTCGTCACCTGGCCGCGGCTGCCCCAGATGGTGGATTCCCTGAAGGCGACAGCCCTCCGCAACAATGCTGCCTACTGGGACATCTACCGCATGATGGGCGGCGAGAATTCCATGGGGCAGTGGGTGAAGCACAATCCGCCGTACGCCGGCCCGGACTACATCCACTTTACGCCCGCCGGAGCCCGGCGCGTAGGCGAGGCCCTGGGCCAGTCCCTCCTTACGTACTACGATTTCTACCAGCTGCGGAAGACCCTTCCCCAGCAGCGCGTCCGGGAGGCCATGCATCCGTGAGGCGCCTGACAATCATACTGTTATTGCTTTTGCCGATGCTTCCCGCCGGAGCGCGTCGTGTATCGTATTTCCCCTTTGTGCGGGCCGACCTGAACGTGGTTGAGGCGCCCGCCGGCGCATCGCCCACCTACGATATTTTCCTGCGCAAGCTGGATACGCTGCTGCTGTCGGGCAGGGGAGACGTGCGCATCCTCCATGTGGGCGGTTCCCATGTGCAGGCCGGTACCTGGACAGACCGCCTGCGCCGTAATTTCCTGAGCCTCCGCTACGGCATGGACGGCGGCAGGGGGCTGGTTTTCCCTTTCTCGGCCGCCATGACCAATACGCCCGTGAGCTACAACAGCTCCTACGCCGGAAACTGGGAGGGCGCCACCTGTGTGAAACCCGGCGGCGCGCCGTTGGGACTCACCGGGATGACGGTGACTGCGCGGGATACATCGGCCCGGGTGGTCATCGACCTCCTGCCCCGGGAAAAGCACCTGCTGCAGCACCGCTATGCGTTCCGCAGCGTGGATGTGCTGGGGGAGGGCAGCCTGGAACCGGTGCTGCTCCTGGGCCCCAAAGATACCCTGCGGGGCGTGAAAGGCCATTTCGACCTGCCTTATTATACAGACTGGGTGCAGCTGGCCTTTGCCGGCAGCGGGGAATATACGCTCCGCGGGCTGTATCTGGACCGTCCCAACACGGGTTTTACCCTGGTGGAGGCGGGCGTGAACGGTGCATCCACCCATCACTGGCTGCGTTGCGGACTGTGGGAGCAGGACCTGCGGCGCGTGATGCCGGACATGGTCATTTTCTCCGTGGGCATCAACGACATCCAGGGGGCCGATTTCAACGTGGAGCGCTTCAAGGAGAATTATCGGCAACTCGTGCGGGCCGTCCGACGCGTGAATCCCTATTGCGCCATCTTTTTCAGCGGCATCAACGACAGCTGGCGCCGCCGGGACATCAATCCGCACACCCAGGCCGCCCAGGATGCCTTCCGCGAACTGGCCCATGAGTGTGCCGGCGTGTTCTGGGACTGGTACACCATCATGGGCGGCCACGGTTCCATGGCTCTGTGGCAGGAGGCCGGGCTGGCCCAGGCCGACAAAGTGCATTTTACCGCCGCCGGTTACCGCCTGGTGGGAGACCTTCTGTTCGATGCCATCATGGAAGATTATTACAAACAAACGGCGCGTAGAACCAGATGACGCTCTGGGATGTCATACGGGATTTTCTGCAGAACCTGTTCAGCTTCGACCAGGCGCATCCGCTGCTGTTCACCCAGTTCTATTTCTGGGCGTTCTTTGCGCTGGTGTTCGCGGTATTCTCCCTGTTCCACTCCAAGGTGCTGCTGCGCAACGGCTACCTCTTTGCCTGCTCGCTGTTTTTCTACTACAAAACCAGCGGCGTGTTCCTGGCGCTGCTGGCCTTTGTAATTGTCTATAATTTCTTCGCCGCCAAAGGTTTGTATCGGCTCAAGAAAGAGGGCTGGAGAAAAGCGCTCACCATCCTGAGCATCGTGATAGACCTGGGCGTGCTGGCCTATTTCAAGTACGCCTATTTCCTCACGGACTTCCTGAATAACCTCCTGGGAACGCACTGGGTGGTGCACGACGTGCTGGGCGAATGGCTGAACATGCTCACCGGGGCGTCCATTTTCCGGGTCGATGCCATCGTCCTGCCCGTGGGCATCTCCTTCTTCACGTTCCAGGCGGTGAGCTACATCATGGACGTGAAGCGCGGGAAGATCCGGCCGGTGGCCCATTTCCTGGACTTCGGCTTCTACCTTTCCTTCTTCCCGCAGCTGGTGGCCGGGCCTATCGTGCGGGCGGCGGAATTCATCCCGCAGCTGCACAAGCCCTATAACCTTTCGCGCCGATGGTTCGGCATCGCCATCTTCTGGATCCTGAACGGCCTCCTGAAAAAGCTCATCCTGGCGGACTACATGGCCGTCAACTTCGCCGACCGCGTGTTCGAGAATCCGCTCATGTACAGCGGCTACGAGAATTTGTGCGCCCTCTTCTGCTATTCCCTGCAGGTGTATGCCGATTTCTCCGGCTATACGGACATCGCCACCGGCGTGGCCATGCTCTTCGGCTTCTATCTGCCCAAGAACTTCGACTCGCCGTACAAGGCGGTGAACACCCAGCAGTTCTGGCGCCGCTGGCATATGACCCTGAGCCGATGGCTGCGCGACTACCTGTACATCCCCCTGGGCGGCAACCGCAATGCCACGCCGGCCACGTTCATCATCATCGCGGCGGTGGCCGTGTTCGGGTCCTTTTTGAGCGGGTCCTGGTGGGTGGCCTTCGCCGTGGCCGTGCTGGCGGCGGGTATCGGCCTGTGGGCCTGGCTGCGCCCGGACAAGCGCAAGCTCATCACTACCAACATCAACAGCATGAACACCATGCTGCTGGGCGGCCTCTGGCACGGCGCCAGCTGGAATTTCATGATCTGGGGCGGCCTCAACGGCATCGGCATGGTCATCTATAAGATCTGGACCAAACGCCCCATGTGGGCCAAACTCCTGATTATCGGCTCCGTAACACTGCTGTGCCTCGTGCTTTCCCGCACTACGCATTACCCCGTGTGGAACCTCTTCTTCGTGTGGACGCTCATCATCCTGGCCGGCACCCTGGTGAAGGCGCTCTATGCGGTAGTCCGCCGCCGGAGAGGCGGAGCGGTGGCTGGTGCTGCTGGAGTTGATGGTGTCGGTGGAGCCGGTGGTGAGGCGGGTGTTGCTGGAGTTGGTGGCCGCGGTGCGGCTGGTGCCGTCATGCCCGGCTCCGACCGGGCATCTGTGGCCTGGATCTCCCGTGCCTGGGACATCTTCCAGACCTTCGTGTTCATCACCTTCACACGTCTGTTCTTCCGCAGCGGCTCCAACCTGGATCCGGCCCTGGCCAACGAACAGGCCTGGAACACCGCCAAAAGCATGGTGAACCAGATCGGCGGCCCCTGGGACCTGTCCCTGGTGCCCGACATGACCCTGGCCCACTGGCCGGTGCTGCTGTTGTTTGTGCTGGGCATGATCATCCACTGGCTACCGGAACGCTTCAAGCGCCGTTACCGCATTGTCTTCGCCCGTCTGCCCCTGGCCGTGATGGCCCTGGTGGTTGTGGCCGTAGTGGTGTTCTTCTACCAGTTCATCACCGCCGACCTCCAAAGCTTCATCTACTTCCAATTCTAATGCCCTGCATGGCCATTTTAGCGCGGGACGTAGCCGGTGGTTGCGTCGTCCTGGCGCAGAAGTTCCTGATTGATAGCGACTTGCGTAAATTCCGGTGCACATTTTGGTGCACCGGTTTGTTGTTCGCCCAGCACGAACGTACTCTAACGGGTGCAAGTCCCCAGACCGCCCTGATAGTGGGAAGGTCACAGCCAAAGGCAAGGGTGTCCATCGC
>Ga0310694_10006762_pt1 | contig 10828 bp, 8 predicted proteins | sample 174DNAGHGhighgp2_FD_203884 | JGI IMG/M metagenome (GOLD analysis project Ga0310694, IMG submission 203884) | Sheep rumen microbial communities from Palmerston North, Manawatu-Wanganui, New Zealand - 1742 DNA GHGhigh gp2 (v2) (version 2) | ecosystem: Host-associated > Mammals > Digestive system >... | reverse complement strand
AGTCCATTTAGTGTCTTTTAAATATAGTCCAAAGCAAAAGAAAGGTAAGCAAGGAATAAGCCTCCCTATATAATAACCTCTAAACAAGGTATCAATGCTTATCAATCGATATTCAAAAGTCATATATATAGCTGCTGCAAGTGCAATAAGAAGGTAATGTCTTCTTAATCCCTTTAACAATTTAATATCCCCAAATAGAAATCTTAGTGCTAAAAGAGCCCATAGAAACCAGATGCCGTTGAAAAGACTTTCTCCTAAACCATATCGATATTGAAAAACGTTCCTAATGATGTCTGGAAATGTAATTGAAGATATGGAGAATTGTACCCAAACCAATTTGAATTAGACAATTTATAATCGAGTAAACCATTATAGGGATTGTGTAGGCCATGAGCGTTTTAAACCAAGCGTGAGGTCTATAAAGGTAGCCGGTAACCACGAAGAATGCTGGCATGTGAAAAGAATATATATAATCTGATAGTAGTTCATTACTATTCCAGTGCCCTACAATCATTAAAAATATGCATATTGCTTTTGTTGTATCAATATATGCAATTCTTTTGGTTTGGGAATTGGGTTTCATGTAATCACTGTCTGTCCTGTTCCAAACTTGATGAGCCATAGTGTTGTTTTGTGAATAAATCTTCGTAATATATGCTACCTCTTAATAGTCTTTTCCGTACAGATTTGTAGTTGTCATCTAAAATATCTCTTTTTTTATCATAATAATCACATGATATTCCTGCAATTCTTAGCATAAGAAAACCAAGGTCGCTACTAAAAAATGGTTTATCAGTTGATTGACTAATAGCTTCAACTAAGGCCGCGTGCTTGCTCTTATATTCTTCGGAACACCATATCCAGAATGGTATTTCAAATTCGTTTTTTGCAATATCTTTGGTAATTTGAGAATTATGCGTTCTGCCGAACGTGTGGATTTCATCATAGCATTCTTCTCCATGATCGGAGAGATATAATATGATGGTGTTTGTTTTTTTGAACTTTTCGATAATCATCCTTAATACGTCATCATTATATCTGGTGGCATTGTCATATTCTGACAATATCTCAAGTTCTTCTGGTTTTAGGTTCTCTCTATGGTATAAATTAGTATGCAATTCTCTATAGGGTTTAGGATACCTTTCTTTATACGTTATATGTTGACCGACTAAATGGAAAATAGTTAGATTATATTTGTTATTTTGTATGCGAAGAGAATCGTATGATACTATTAAGTCTTCGTCGAATTTGTATAATTGTTTATTTCTAGTACTGAAGATGCGTTTACTGATATTGTAGTCGTTAATGAATGCCCCAGCGGTAAAGTCGGTCATGTCACTTTCTATATATTGATTGGACAAGAATGATACATGATAACCTGCTTCTTTGAAGATTTGGGGAAATAATGGTTGGCCGCTCCATTTTTCCTTTTGAGAATAGTCATTTAGGGACAAAATGTTTTTAAAAACTTCGCTTGTTAAATTGTGTGGGGTTACGGCATCCTTATATACGAATAATTGCCCATTATGATAAAGCGAATCCTGGAATATAGTTGTTGGCATAGAATAGCCGTATAATTCAGAATGGTATTTGTTATAGCTCTCTCCAATAATCAGAATGATATTGGGCGATAGAAAGCCACAACTGTTAATTTGAATATTATCAAAGTTTGAGATGTAATTATCTACTTGCCTATTTGAAATAGAATTTGTATATAGGGACGTGAGCATACGATATGTGGGCAAATAGTTTATCCTTTGTCTTGTGTAGTCAAATAGGAGAAATTCAGAAAGGCCATCTTCTGTTTGGATGTGGCAGAATGACCATAAGTTGTGCTTGTTGCTAATGAATAGCGAGCAACCACATGCAAGGATTATACTCAGTATTATTTTGCAGAGAGGGATTTTTACGACATTAGTCAAAATATTGTTGATTTTGTAAGAAAAGTATATACTCGCAACGAGATGTAGGATGGCAATAAGGATGACAATCCCTATTGAAGAAATAAGCATTTCTATATCTATATAAGATTCGAGGAAACCTTGAGTTTCCGACAGATTAGTTTCATTCAGTAATTGGGTTATGTTGGGGGTTATTGTTGTTCCAAACCTAATATAGCAGAATAAATCGACGATAGTTATTATGTAAAGGAATGCACAGATTGAAAATTTGAAAAATCGTTTTAATGAAGTCGGAATAATGATTATTATATATGCGAGGACATAAACCTCAAAAAACAACTCAAGACATTGGTAAAGTAAGGAAAGGTAGAATTTATTTGTGTAAACAGAATATATACTTATTAATCCCAACAGGAATAAAAAAACGATACAAACGGCTTCCTTCAGAAATGGAAATAGAATAAGCTGAGACGTCTTTTGAAGATAAACCATCAAGGATTTGAGAGAAATGCCTCTTTTTTTTAACATACTTTTTCTGTGTTTTTTTAGAGGAATTTATTTATCAGCTTTATTGCGTTGATGAGCCATCGGCGCTGTCTCTTGTTTTCAATGATATTGAATAGACGATCTAAACTTGTCCTGTCGAGATTGGAGAGAATGGTATAATCATCGTAAACACCTTTGGGTAGGTAGTTGTGTAGCCAATGGCTAATTTCCTTTTTGTTCGTTATTTGCTGTTGTTCTGAAATTCCCCCTTCCTCTCGACGGCAGATTATATCCGGGATAAATTGTACCTGACAACCTTCACTGACTATTTTTTGCATGAAGAATATCCAATCGCTGACCAGCCGGAAGTCTTCTCTGTAAAGTGAGTCTTTGAAAAGTTCGCGACGAATGAAAGAACTTTGGTGATCTAAAGTGGCGATAAAAAAATGCATCATTGATAATCTGGAGGGCTGTATAGAAACATGGCTTAGACCACTCGTTTCGTTGACATGCAAATCACAACCTACGATGAAGTCTGTATGGTATCCATAGTCAGTTACACGTTGCAATACGTTATAATCGAAGAAACAATCACCGGAATTCATAAAGTTTAGGTAATCTCCTTTTGCTTTAGCAATTCCTTTATTCATGGCATTGTAGATGCCTTTGTCTGGCTCTGATACCCAGTAATCGATATGAGAGTCATATTCTTTGAGAATATCCGCACTGCCATCAGTTGAACCTCCATCAATGACGATATATTCGAAATCACGATATGTCTGATGGATAACACTCTCAATAGTATTCTTAAGTCCTTGTTTGTTGTTGTAGTTTATTGTTATAATAGAATATTTCATATTTATTATCTAAAGGTTTTTTATCTAGTAAAATATGATTATAATACAGTTTTCTTCGGGATAATACAAATTAGTGAAAATGACAAAAATGTAATCATGTTTTTTGCATTTGTTTTATCCCGAAGAAAAAAGATGAAGAAATGGGATTAAGTCTAATAATATAACTAACGAGGAGTGACAACACGATGATGATGATTGATAAAAAAAGCGTTATTGTAAATTCAATCAGAGGCATAGGTGAAGAATGCAAAAAATAGCTATAATCTATTAATGATAAAGGCAAGAAAAAATAGTGAATAAGGTAAATGTCAAGCGTCCTCTTGCCAGTGATAACAAAGCTTTTTTTTAGCAATCTGTGTAATGGATAGGTTCTAAAAAAAGAGAAGACAAGAATTATACCCGTTAGGTATGTTGTGATGCGAAAAAGATTATAATGATTTTCGCGAAGAGGTACATTAAATATATTCATTACTATAAATAATAAAATACATGTTCCTAATGCATATATATTATCAAGCGCTATCCTAAAAAGTGTATTATGCTTGCGCGCCAACACTCCTATTGAAAAAAAGAAAAAATATCCCCAGTAGCCCATTCCGAAAAGATGTTTTACGTTGTTTGAAAAAGGCAAAGATTCGTAAATAGAATTGATTAAAAACAAACAGTAAAAGAATAAACCTATTATAAGAAGAATAAACGACTTAGTCTTTTCGCTCTTAATAAAAACCATACATGATTCGAGGAAATAATATAAAAAAAAGAATAGGAAGAGAGATAAAGTGAACCAATAAATCCAAATATCTGTAATGCTATGATTTAGGAAACTATATCCTTTATAGGAAGGGTGTATATATAGTAATATTGCAGTAAAAATAATAGTGGGCCATAAAACGGATATTATTTTCTTTTTAATTAAGTTGAGAGTTGTTGTTATATCCCAAGTAACGTAGGCTTTGTATGCAAGGAAACCGCTAATAAAAAAGAATGGAGGATTGCGAAATTCAAATAAAATGAATTGATACGTAGGAATATCTGCTTGAATATTTAAACAATAACCAGATACATGGCACATCACTACTGATAGGATAAGAAAGCCTTTCAGTGAATCAATATATTCTATTCTTTGTGAAGTTGTCAAATCATTCATTGTATTACATTTTGCATCTTTAACAATCTAAATCAGTATTGAAGAATCTTTCCGTTTCGTATTCTTTAATTTTTGCAAAGATAACAATTATTTGTGAAACTGCAAAATTATTCTATATAAAACATGCGATGATATTCTGAATTCATCTTCTTCTGATATTTTTCATGCGTTCAAAGCTGTCTTTGGCGCCTTTGGCAAATAACATGGTTGCTGTGAGGTCAAGGGCAAGGAATATAATCATGCCTGCGACACAATAGGCAATCCAATTTCCAATGGTGTGATAGGGATTTATAGGGATAAACTGTAATAGATAGAGTGAAGAACCAATGGCAATAGCTGAGATGGCATAGTTGCGCAAGACATTTCGCCAATAAACGCTAACAGACTTTTTAAAACCTGCCGTAAACAAATAATAAGGTTTCCAAATAACGACGATTGGAATAAGGCTGGCTAACTTGCCTAGTAAGATACCAATAATGCCCCATTGAAGTCCACAAATGATTGTGACGCCGACATTGATAATAAGCTCTGCCCAGGCAGACCAAACATCAGCATAAAGTCCATGGGCATAGTTGAAACTATCAATGGAATTTCGAGAGTTAGTAATATAAATATAGATGACTAAAAGAATGAGGATGCGGTTATCCATAATATATTCATAACCAAGCCAATGTGAAATAAAGGGTTCTAGGAAGGCATATAGTGAGAAAGCTAATATTGCTGCGATAGTATGTTGGATAGTTGTGTATTCCCAAAAAACCTTTATCATTCGTTCTTTGTTGCCTTCTGCAACAAGATTACCAACGCTGGCCCCCACACTTCCAGATGCAGCAGCAAAAAGTGAGATGAGCTTGGAAATAATAATCATATAGTTGCCATAGTAGGCTACCATCTTGAGCGATACAAATAAAAAAATAAACAATTCGTCACTTTTAACCAAGACAAAGTCTTTGATTTTATGGATAAAGACTTGTTTAGTCTTCGTGATAATTTCAGGATATCGCTTAAGAAGTTGCTTCCCTTTTCGTTTATCCACGTGCAGCCATGGATATTCTTTGTTGATTTTCCAGTTTAGGATGATACAGCCAATGATTCCGAAGAGGAATTCGATAGCAACCCAGATATAGTAATTATTTAAGTGATATGCTAAAAATAATTGGAGTACTATTTTTATTAAATTGGCCGATTGATAGTAGATGGCTACTAAATAGTTCTTCTGATCTGCATTCAGGAGGATCTGTCGATAATTGATAAAATAGCCGATAAGTGACGAACCTAAAAAAGAATAAAAGGCAAAATATATAATGCTAAGCTCTAGTTCTGTGTTAGAGAAAATCAGTGGAAAGAATAAACTTATAATAAAGGCACCTACAAAAATAGCACCTCCAATCCAATTATATAAATAGCCTAATAGGGAAAGAATCTCTTGTATTTCTTGGCGGTTGTTAGATTGGACAGGCTTGAAAAGGAAGTATCCAATGCATGCTGATATTCCTAATTCAGATAAATTCAAATATCCTAAGATGTTGCCTAATGTGCCGGTAAGACCAATGAATTCAGCTCCAAGGCAGTCTAAGAAAATCTTGCGAGAAAAAAAAGCTAAAAAGAGTGACAGGAAGTAAAATACTAAGTTTACTTCTGCGTTTATTATACTTTTGTGTACTCTTTCACCCATTTAAACTAATTGAGAATTGACAGTTGATAATTACTTACCGTGTTGGGTGTGGATGAAATCGTTGTTCTTTCGATTAATTTTAGGGACATTCTGTACCATTCTCCAGACAAGGGTGAAAACAGAAAAAATTTTGCCAAAAACGGTATGGCTGCGAAGTTGTTTGGGTATTGCCAAATACAGGGAAATACAAATAGTCAAGAATAAACACCACCACTTGATATACCAATAATTAGAAAAAGTCAGAGAGAATATAGTCATAAAGATAGACCAAACAAAAGCTCCCACAACCAGCATAGAACGAGGGATAAGAGCTTGTTGGATGGTTTTGTTGATATAATCAATATTTCCAGTCTTGATAGCATAGGGAAGATGAGGCAGCTGCATGAAGAGACTTTGAATCTGAGCTGTCATCCAACGAAGACGTTGCTTTTGGAAATTATCCTTGTTGCTAACTTTTTCGTCAAAAACATGGATGTCAGGTTCGTATTTGATAAAGACTTTTTGCAAGAGTAACTGGGCCTCCAATTCGCGATCTTCACCTACAGTTGATAGCTTATATACATTTTCCTTGAACCATTGGTAATCAAAGCACATACCGGAACCAATGAGCGCAGAAGAAAGACCGATACGATTATGGGCTTTGCGGAAAATGGTGTTGTTGATTTCTTCGCTGACGCCGTCAAGGACAGCGACGTCATTATCGCTGTTCTTGGCGCAGCGATGGCATTGGATGGCTTTATATCCTTTGGCACATTCTGTATTTAACTGTTCCAAAAAATGCGGTTCTACCACATTGTCCGCATCGAGAATGATAACATAATCGAAATCTTCTGACCTCTGCCCTCTGACTTCAGCCTTCTGAAAGTGGTCCATGGCGTATTGCATGGCTTTGGCCTTACTACTTTTGTCAAAAACAGGTAGAAGTAGGGTGATAGGGAGTTCCGCCAACTTTTTGTTGGTCTCTGGCTGCATGTGGTCGGAAATAACCGCCACATGGAAACTATCGTACGGGTAGTATTGGGCTAAGAAATTTTGGACAGAGTTGACAATCACGCGGTCTTCATTGTAAGCAGGGTAGAGGATGAGGTAGCTGAAGAAATCTTTTTTACGCATTGCCATGACTTGGCCTGTGAGATAGTTTGTTAGTTTGGATACTCGTTTTTTCCACAGAATTGAAACCAAGGCAAAAAAGAGTACATAGGCAGCTGATGCTGCCATAAACAGCCAAAGAGCTATATCGATAATATGTATTATTTGCCAAATCATAAGTTGAACTTATTTTTGTAAATCAAACTTGTTGAGTAGCTTTCTGCCTAATGAGAATTTGTTGAGAATGGAACTTAACAGAACAACAGGAACCATAAAGAAGGTCCTGTCCCATTTTTCATCGACCAAATAATTAGGAGTTGCAAGGGCAAATATAAGCACTACAATGGCAAAAAGTACCCACCATTTTAATGCTGCTGTCATATAGATAAACGGAACGATGACGCACATGGCCATGATTATCAGCATCATAATCATTCGAGGGATGAGCATCCATTGTATGAGCTTGTCTAACAAGTAATAGTGGCGATTCATTAGGGCAGTTGGAAGATAACGGACATTCCGAATAAAAGTCTTGAACTGTGCCCAAATCCAGTTACGATGCTGGCGGTTGAAATCATCGGCTTCACGGCTTTTTTCGCCATAGACAAAGATGTTGTCAAAATAGTCGATATAGATATGTTGACGGGTCAAGACTGCTTCTAATTCCTTGTCTGCCCAATAAGGCTTAGCCATTTGCAAATAGGTTTTTAACCACTCGAAGTCAAAGGCGTTTCCAGAACTTTGCAAAGCAGTGGGAAGTCCTATGCTGATATGACCACGACGGAAGATCGAATTGTTAATCTCCTCGAAAACAGCACTCAAACGAGCTGTCACCGTATCGCGGTTGAGCGAAAGCTTGTGGGTTTGAATTGCTTTGGTTCCTGCAGATTCGTATGCATCGTTGATTTGGTTTAAGAACTCTGTCTCCACGACATCTCCGGCTTCCAAAATAATTGCTACGTCATATATTTTAAACTGAGGTAGGTTGTTGATGGCCAACTGAAGAGACTTCACTCTAGAATTTTTTTCATAATTGGGCGTCAACAGGGTGATGGGTTGCTGAGCCAAGTGGAATAAGGTCATCTCATCTTCTTTGTCAGCAATTACGGTCACGTCAAATTGGCGCATGGGGTAGGATTGGCCTAAAATAGACTTGACTGTCATCATAACGCTTTTTCCGTTCTTATGAGTAGGAATCAGTATGATGAAACGATTCTGTTTTTTTGCTTTTGGTGTTTCGCTATGTCTGGCAAAAAGCGATGTAATAGCAAACACACCTAAATAAAGGACTGTCAGTGCAATCCAAATAAATAGAATCCAGTCGATATATGTGAAAATATCCCAAAGTGTCATAATTATATTTGTTAAGAGGTGAGAGGTGAGGGGTTAGAGGTTAGAGCAAAGAAGTCGCGGAGGCCCTTGAGGGTGGCTTTGGCCAGGTCGGGGCGACGATGAAGAGTAGATTTCAAGATGTCCCTTGAAGCGACAATGACTATCAAGTATAGATAGGTCAAGTGTCTTTGGGGACTGTTGATATTGCGTTTAGCAAAGAGGAGGCGGTTGCGAGTCATGTAATAACTCTTAAGCGGAGAGTTTTGACCTGTAGCCTGGCTTTCTTTATGATAGACGGTGCAGGCTGGTTCGTACCAGATATCGTAACCAGCACGACAAATCATCATAGACCAATCAAGTTCCTCATAATAGAGGAAATAGCATTCGGGCATGAAACCAACTTTGTCAATGACTTCCCGCTTGACCATCATAGCTGCACCATGAGCGTATGGAGTAGAGTGGGGCGTATCGTACTGACCATGGTCTTTTTCTCCACAGCCAATGGCGGTATTTCGTAGAGTTATCTTTGATAATGGGGTATAGCCAGCATATTGAATGGGGTTATTGCCCCAGGCGAATCGAATCTTTGGACAAACCATGCCAATGTTATCGCTGGAATCCAGCAAAGAGGTAAGAGGTAAGAGGTAAGAGGTAAGCGAATGTCCCACACCTCTGAACAGCGTGTCGTTGTTGATAAAGAAAAGGTATTCGCCGTGGGCAGCTTGAATTCCGAGATTATTGCCACCAGCAAAGCCGAGGTTCTTAGGACTGCGAATGACCGTAACTTGAGGATAGCGTTGCTCAATGATGGTGGCTTCATCTTGAGAAGAGGCATTATCTACCACGATTACCTCTATGGACTTATCCTCTAAAGGCAATGTTTCCATCAATTCACAGGTATCTTTTAGCCCATTGTAATTGATTGTTATTATCGATAGTTCAATGTTCAACGTTCAATGTTCAATGTTTTATACTCTCGACGCACGTTTTTTCTCTAATTTCAATCGTTTCTTTTCTTCTTGTATTGCCAATTCTTTTGCTTCCCATTCAATCCACTCCTTTTCTATAAATGGAAGAGCATAAACTAAGCTAAGACCACCATAGTATAGAACGCAATTCGGGAATTGCATTAGTATCTGGTTGCCATATCCTCCCAATTGAATAGAAACAAATGCACAACAAAAGCCAGCTCCTATACCCCGTAATGAGGGATTCTTGAGCTTGAATAACACAATCCAGCATGCTCCTGCGAACATAAAAAATGTTGTAATCAGAAAAACAGTTATTCCGATAATACCCATATGAACCCAAATCCATACGTATTCAGAGTCTGGGGGAATTCTTGATAAGATGTTGAATTTATTGTTAGCAGGCACATTATCAGATGAATTAGCAATCCCCATACCCCATGGGGCATCTTGAAGATATTTTTTTATAGCTTGCTTATGATAATCTCTGACATTGGAAGACGCATCACTCCTGTCAAAAGTTGTTCTCATCCTTCGGATTTGTTGGTTGCCTTGCCCTATGTTAGTGAACGCAAGAATAAAGAAAGCAAAAAGTCCCAATATCGTTATAGGTATAGCGATTTTAATTGATTTTGATAAAAATATATAAACAAATATGCCTGCAAAAAAACATACTGTTGCAGTTCGTGTCCCTGATGGGAACATCGCCCAAAGAGATATTAGTCCAATGATTCCAAAAATTATCCTATATTTAATGATTTTGGCTGTTGCTGCAAAAATCAGATAAGCAACTGCGGTAGAGGCCATACCAATCCCAAATGCAGCTGCGTCACTGTAAAATGAATAATATCTAATGAGCGTCCCGCCTTGCAGAATATGCGTGGGATGACTTTCAAGCCATGCGCGTTCTGAAGGGGTAAAACCTAGCGTCTGTTGTTTCCAAACCCAAAAGGCCGCAAACAACGATAATCCTCCCCATACATATAAATATTTTATAAGATTTTTTGGTGTTGTAATATAGAGTATATATACAAGGAAACAATACAAAATTTGGAAACCAGTCCTTCTCGCATTTGCATACCATGCAGAAAATTGTATTCCAATATTGCATGTGTCATTTAGTATTTCTAATGTGCAAAAGCCACACCAAATAATTAGCATAAAAAGCATCAAATTTGCACAGCGTTCAAAATGACTATCTTTTATATCTATAAGTGCAATCGCTAAAAGAATGATTTCTAACATCTCATTGGGTAATGACATGGGAAAAGGTATGTCGAATCCCCTAAAATGGATAATATAGTTGACAACGCATAATATCCAAAAAACGAATAGTCGATATTTGAATGCTAAATAAACAAAAATAACTAATG
>Ga0310694_10006761_pt1 | contig 10829 bp, 7 predicted proteins | sample 174DNAGHGhighgp2_FD_203884 | JGI IMG/M metagenome (GOLD analysis project Ga0310694, IMG submission 203884) | Sheep rumen microbial communities from Palmerston North, Manawatu-Wanganui, New Zealand - 1742 DNA GHGhigh gp2 (v2) (version 2) | ecosystem: Host-associated > Mammals > Digestive system >... | reverse complement strand
GACAACGCCGACAAGACCGACGGTGCCGCACTCACCATCAACAACCTCGATGCCGGTGACCACGTGATTCGCGCCGAATGCTCCAACCGCAAGTCTGCCGAAGCTCTCGTGACCGTGAAGGGCGAAGAAACTGTCGAAGTGACTCTCGACGCTTCCGGCAAGAAGAAGAAGAAGTAATTTCTCTCTCAGTGGTTTATGCCATCAGGCCTCCGACTCGAAGTCGGAGGCTATTTTATTTATATTTAATTGCAGATTCATTTCTGGAGTTTTCATGAAACGCCTTTTATTGCTCGCAGTATCTGCACTGCTTTTGTGTTCTTGCGCAAACAAGTCCATGACTCGTTACGAAACGCTCGCCCCCGTCCTTAAAAAAGAAGGTTTCGAAGGCACGATTGCAAAAATCGAAAAGAAAAAAGAAGACCTTTACGGCGAGAAGAGCGCCTTCCTTTACCATTTTGACGAGGGAATGCTCTACCATTACGCCGGCAAGAACCAAGAAAGCATCAAGCACTTTGCACAGGCCGAACAGATTTACGAAGACCTGTACACCAAGTCGGTTACTAACGAAGCCGCGGCGATTGTCACCAACGACAACATTCGCCCCTACCGCGCACGCCCCTTCGAAGTACTGATGATGTACCAGTACCAGATTTTGAACTACCTCGCCATCGGTGATTTAGATGGTGCCTTAGTCGAAGTCCGCAGGGCGCAAATCGCCTCCGAAGCACTTTACCAGAAAGACAAGGAAAAGGTGAACGACAACGGCTGGCTGCGTTACCTGAGCGCCATCGTTTACGATATGGCCGGCGAAGAAGATGACGCCGCCATCGCCTACCTGAAGGCAGCCAAGGCGTTCGAAGAGGGCAACGTGAAGATGCCCAAGGAAGTCTGGGAATACATCAATGAAAGCCTCACCAAAATGGACCGCGCAGACGACCTGAAGAGTCTCAAGACCGAAGCGCTCACGAGCACGCCCAAGGCAACAGCCGCCCGCACCAAGGGCCAAGAAATCATCGTGGTGGGTTACGCTGGCCACAGCCCCATTTTGGGCGAAATGTACCTGTCAGGCACCTATGTGAGCGGCACCGCCATGAACCTCACCTATAAAGACGGCAAGACCGGAAAAATCAATACGTTTACCGTTTTCGCACCCCCTGTTGCAGGTGCCGGCAGCAATACATTCCATGTCGGGTTCGCCCTTCCCGAAAAGAAGGAATTGCCCCAGCGCACAAGCATGTTCAGCGTAAATCTGGACGGAACCATGCGCGTCACGCCCGAAAAAGTGGCCAATATCGATTCTGAACTCGAGCAGAACATGAAAGACGAGAACGCGACCACCGCGGTCCGTACCATTACCCGCGTAGTGCTCCGCACCATCGCCGCCCAAAAGGCCAAGTCGGCAACCAACACGGGTAACGGGATCTTCGACCTCGTGAAAAACATCGCCGTAGACGTGGGCCAGAGCCAGTTGGAACAGGCAGACCTACGTATCGGTCTATTCATGCCCAACACCATCAACGTGACCCGCATTCCGGTCGATGCCGGGGACCACGACGTGACCATTTCTGCTCTGGACAGTCAGGGAAGAGTCATCGGGGACTACAAGTTGGGCAAAATTAAGGTCGGTAAAGGGCAGAAAAAAATTGTCGTCGTTCCCTCGATTGACTGATTTTAGTATTTTATGAAAAAATAACATCCGCTTTTAGAAATAATAATGTAGTTTCAAAGGCAAAGTTTAAGGAGCAAATATGAACTTAAAAGCTTTAGTCGCTGCTGGCGCTTTGCTCGCCACCCAGTCCTTCGCCATTGTGGGCGTCGGCTTCCACTATGCCCCTGGTTTTGGCACCAAGATGAAGTCTGCCGAACCGGCTCCTATCGCCAACAACATTAATCTGAGCCACGACGGCTTCGACGGCATGATGCAGGGCTTCGGCTTCAAGGCATGGATTGACCTCCTCCCGGTGATCGACATCGAAGCTACCTTGAATATCCAGTTCGGCTCCTACGACGCATCTCTTTGGGTCGATAATCCGGCAGACGGAACCGTCAACGAAATTCCTCTCGAAATTGAACTGGGCGGCACCCCGTTCGGCAAGGCAAACCCGAAGTTTGTCGCCATGACCGGTGACCTCTCCATCACCTACCCCATTACGACTTTGCCTATCATTCGACCCTACATCGGTGGCGGTCTTTCTTACCACCTGAACAGCTTTGTCTTGAACCAGAAGTTCGCTTCTAGCTTTATTCAGCCGAGCACCTTCGACGAAGTCGCAGCAATTGTGCTTGACCAGACTATGGACAACGACGCCAAGTCCCAGGCTCTCCAGGCCAAGGGTCAGGAAATGAAAGCCCAAATCCAGGACAAGGCTCTTGACGAAGGCCTGAACACCAGCATCGGTGGTCACATCTTGGTGGGCCTCCGTGCCAAGCTCCCGATTATCCCGATTGCCGCTTACGGCAACTTCAAGTACTACATCGGCGGTGACTATCCGAGTGAAGTGGATCCCGGTAACATGACCGTTGAATTGGGTGTCGGACTCGCAATTTAATCATAATCCCAGGTAAAATAAATGACGACTGAAAACACAAGCACGACCAAGATTCTTATCATCGAAGACGAAATCGCCATTGCCGAAGGCCTGATCGACCTTTGCAAGCTGAATGGCTACAACGTTAAGCATTGCGCCGACGGCGAAAGCGGCCTTGCCGAAGCCCTCTCCAAGCAGTACAACCTGGTTCTTCTGGACTTGATGCTCCCTGGCATGGACGGCTTTACCGTCTGTGACAAAATCCGCGAACAGGACAAGAGCCTCCCGATTATCATTCTTTCCGCAAAGAACGCCGATGACGATATCATCAACGGTCTCAAGTACGGTGCAGACGACTACATTCCGAAGCCGTTCTCCGTCCCGATGCTTTTGGCCCGTATTGACGCCGTGCTCCGTCGCAGCCGTCAGACCATGGAAAACGAAGGCAAGCTCGTCGCTGGCAGCCTGCGCGTGAACTTCCGCGAATACACCGGCACCCGCGGTACCGAAGAGCTCGCCTTTACCCGTAAGGAAATCGAAATCCTTGAATACCTGTGGCGCAACCGTGACCACGCCGTTCCGCGTTCCGAACTGCTCCGCAAGGTCTGGGGTTACGAAAACGCTGATTCTGTGGACACCCGTACCGTGGACATCCACATTACCAAGCTCCGCAAGAAAATCGAAGACGATCCTTCGCATCCGAAACTCTTGGTCACCTTCCGTGGAGAAGGCTACCAGATGCGTTCTGCACCTGAATGCGACAAGTAAAAGCTAAAGTAGCTTCGGCTCTAACGTACTTTAAAAAACACCAGGCAATCATCATGGAACGCCTGGTGTTTATTTCCATTTTCTTGGTCATCGCAATTCCTCTGACCATCTTGTTCATCAAGACTTACGAGCAATCCACGGCACTCGAAGAAAAGAAGGTGGAAGAACGCATTGACTCTGCCTACGAGAGCCTTCGACTCAGACTGTCTTCGGACTTCAACCTGGAAAACAGCCGTTCCTACAAGGACTACGGCATTTTGAACTCGATTACCGTGATTGGCGGCAACAGCCGACTCTTCTCGGAATTCTTCTCGTTCCCGGATTCCAGCGGACCGTACTGCGACTTCGACTCGCTGTACCGCCAGTGCCGCAAGGGCCTGCTCGGACACTTCCAGATTTCGCACAGCGGCGAACTCCTGACGCCGTTCTACCCCGACACCAGTACCGGTATCGGCAAATCCATGTGGGACAACTTCTCGTTCGACGACCAGGAACAACGTAAAAAGACGCGCGACCTGATCCAGTACTTGCTCATAAAGCTCGACATTCGAAACGGGCTTCCCAAGCGCACTGTGCAGACGGTGGACTCTACCGAAGCGATTGACCAGCTTTACGACGAGATTCCGGACTTGCAGATTCCCACCCGCGTGGAACTCACGTCTGAAGAAGAAGCCCTGACTTACATGGCCGAAACCGCCAAGAACGATACGACCATCACGCCGGACATTCCCGTATTTACCGGTAGCAACACGAACGTCAACATTAGCGACCTGAAGATTCGCATGACGTCGGACTACATCGTGTTCTTCCGTACGATTTACATCGGCATGCTCCCGATTGTGCAGGGCTTTGTCGTCGACAAGAATATCTACCTGAACTACATGACCCAGGAAGAACAGATTGCGTATGCCAAGTTGCCTTACGCTATCGAACTTGTTTACGAAGACAACGTGCTCTTGACCATCGGCAAGAAGAACGCCGAATACGAGCTTAGGACCAAGCGCCCGCTGCCACCGCCCTACGACAAGATTCTGTTCAAGATGTACTCCAGCGAAATCAGCGGATCTGCAGACTTGACAATCCTGTTTAGCGGCCTGATTCTCTTGATCGTGATTGCGGTATGCCTGATTACCATTTACCGCTTTACGCAGAGCAAGGTGGCCCTTGCCGCCAAACGTCAGGACTTTGTGTCGGCCATTACGCACGAACTCAAGACTCCGCTTACCGCTATCAAGATGTACGCCGAACTATTGCAGAATTCCTGGGTGGCAAGCGAAGAAAAGAAGCAGCGTTATTATGGCCAGATTGCAAGCGAAGCGGACAGACTTTCGCGCCTGATCCAGAACGTGCTTAATTTGTCTAAACTCGATGGCAACCGCTGGAACGTACAGCTGCGCAAGGAACGCCCGAAGGCCGTGCTTGACGACTTTGTGGCGACCTACAGCAAGAACATCGAAAAGCAAGGGTTTGAGCTTACGGTTTCGACCGATACGGATGCCGACAACGTGGCGCTCCTGATCGACCGCGACGCCGTGATGCAGATTCTGATGAACCTAGTGGACAACTCGCTCAAATTCTCGAAGAACGCAAGCTACAAGATGATCAGCATCGAGCTGCGCGTGAACAACGGCGACATGTACCTTGCCGTACGCGACTACGGCCCGGGCATTCCGGCTTCCGAAATGAAGAAGGTGTTCCAGGAATTCTACCGCGTAGAAAACGAAATGACTCGTTCTACAAGCGGAACGGGTATCGGCCTTTCGATGGTGAAGAAACTCTGCACGCTCACCAACATGAAGATCGAAATCGAAAACGCGGGTCCTGGTCTGCGCACCAAGATTCACTTCCCGCCGCTCGACATCTATTAATTCCACAATTTGAACATTATTTAACAAGCATTGTAAAATTCGCCTCGGATTTAAGTCCGGGGCGTTTTAAGTAACAATTATCTAAAGAAAATATTTCATCGCGGCGATGCAATTTTTAGTATTTTTTAGGACGCCAAAATACATTCTTATGGCAAACCGAGGAGCATGTCATGACTCAAGAAGACATTCTTAATAATCCGGAAAAGTACGACCTTTCCATCGAAACCGTTGGCAAGGGAACTTTAAAATCGCCCATGAAGGGCGTTCCGTTTGTTTCGGAGTCTGACCGAGTAAGCCTTACGGCCGACATTGGCCGAATCCAGAAATTCTGCGAATGCGGAAAGGCGATTCCGTCGCTCGAAGCGGCCGGCCCTCGCGAAACGATTTTCCACGACCCCGCCTGGACCCGCGCAGGCATCGTGACTTGCGGCGGCCTCTGCCCCGGTCTTAACAACGTGATCAAGGGTCTTGTTCAGGTACTGTGGTTCGACTACGGCGTCAGAAACATTTTCGGCATTCCGTACGGCTACCGCGGTTTGAACCCGGCCTACGGATATTCCCCGATGATCCTGAACCCCGATGTGGTAGACGCCATCCAGGAAGACGGCGGTACCATTCTCGGGAGCTCCCGCGGAAACCAGGACGCCAAGGTCATGGTCGACACCTTGATGCGCCTCAACATTAACGTGCTGTTCTGCATTGGCGGTGACGGCACGCTCCGCGGCGCCCACGACATTGCCGAAGAAATCAAGAAGCGTCACCAGCCCATTTCGGTGATCGGCATTCCGAAGACTATCGACAACGACTTGAATTTGATTGACCGCACCTTCGGTTTCGAAACCGCCGTGCTCAGCGCCACCGACGTGATTACCAGCGCCCACAACGAAGCCAACGGAGCCTTTAACGGCCTTGGTCTCGTGAAGCTCATGGGCCGCGACTCCGGCTTTATTGCCGCCTACGCCGCACTCGCCACGACGGTCGTAAACATTTGCCTGGTACCCGAAGTACCCTTTACGCTCGACGGACTCTTCAAGGCACTCGAAAGCCGCTACAGCAGCGGCAAGACGCATGCCGTGATCGTTGTTGCCGAAGGCGCCGGACAGGAACTGTTCAAGGACCAGCCCGAACGCAAGGACGCGAGCGGAAACATCTTGAAAAACGATATTGGTGAATTCCTGACACGCAAAATCAAGGAACATTTCGACAAGGTCGGCAAGGAAATAAACATCAAGTACTTTGACCCGAGCTACATGGTCCGTAGCATTCCGGCCCAAGGTACCGATGCCATTTTCTGCTTCCAGCTCGCCGAAGCCGCCGTACACGCCGGCATGGCCGGCAAGACCGACATGGTCGTCGGCAGCATGAACAACGCATTCTCGCACGTTCCAATCGAATACGCCGTCAGCGAACGCAAGAAGATCAACCCGAACGGAGTGCTCTGGCACGCCGTTCTCGGCATCACGCGCCAGCAGGACTACTTCTCCGGTAAGGGGAAAGGGAAGTAACCCTTCGCGCATTCCTGACCCCGGCACCTCACGCCGAAGTCACGGAATTTGATGTTTGGACAAAAAAAGAGGAAACAAAAAGCAATGCTAAAGCAAGAAGACAAGGTGTTAATCCGCACTGCACTCATGGAATATCGCTATCTTTTATTCAAGACTTACCACGGTACCGACGACGAAAAGTCGCGGATCGCCCAATTGAATAAAGTACTGCAAAATTGGCGAGTGTAGTTTCTGTTAAGGGGAAAATGAAAAAAATCCTGGTCACATTGCTGATGTCTGTTGCAAGCGTCGTATGCCTTGCAAACGAAGACCTGCGCATTGCCGATTCCTGCTATAACGCCCGTGCAGAACATGCCATTGGCGACAAAGCGAATCCCAAGAACGCAAGGCTCATGATCGACAGCTACCGCAAAGCCATGAACGACGTCTCCGTCGAAGAAAAGGCTACCGAAGGCTACGTGAAGAGCTTGTTCTTCGCATTCCGCTTTGTGCATTTCGAAAAGCACCAGCGCAAGGCAAAGCTCGACAGCCTAAAGACTATCAGCGAATCCGCCTACCAGAAGTTCCCGAAGAACAGGGAAATCGCCCACGTATACGCAAGCGCCCTTTCGATGTGGGGCAACGAGCGCGGTGCCCTCACCTCGGTCAAGGAAGGCGTGGCTACCACCGTGCGCGATGTGGCCATTATGGCCGAAGACTACCAGGTGCTGGGGCGTGCCCACTTCGTACTGCCCTACGTGCCGCTGGTGCTTTCATGGCCCGACAAGAAACTTGCCGACAAGTACTTGAGCCTCGCACTCGAAAAGAACCCGCGCGACTTGTACAACTATTACTTTTTGGCAGAACTGCGCTTTGACCAGAAGCGTTACGCCGACGCGCTGAACATTATTGACCGCGGCCTTTCGCGCGGAATCCGCACCAACTTTTTCCTTGAAGACAAGCGTGGCCGCTGGCACCTGAAAGAACTCCAGAAACAAATCAACGCCAAACTCGACAAGAAATAACCTAAATCCTTTAGCGAAATATATAACGCAAGAAGGCCGCACCCCCAAAGGTGCGGTCTTCTTTTTGCCGAGAGAGTTTCTTTGTTCTAATACAGGGCCCTAGAGGCCCAAGTCAAGCGCGTTTGCCTTGCCGCGGCGCACACCCCACAGGAAGTCCTGCGTGCGGTCTACCACGGTCTTGCTGCCGACCTTGATGCGGTACGCAAGTCTTGCAATGTACACGCCGGTCGATACCAATCTGCCGTTCTTGGCGCGCATGTTCCAGGCGAGGAACAGCTTGCCGTTGTTTTCGAGGCAGGTGCCCTGGCCATGATTTTTGAACACGTCGTCATTGCAAGTGATCACGTTAGAGTAGCTGTTCACAAATTCACCGAGGCTAGAGTAGTAGGTCGCTTCGTAGCGAAGTTCCGTACTCTGGGCCACTGCCTCTACGATTTCCTGAATGTCCCTTTCGCTTCCGCTGTTGTACTTGCTGACATTCTTGGAATCGATCATGTGATTCTTGTAGGCGTCGACAATGACCGGGTCAAGGTCGAATTTCTTCTTGGCGTCGTCAATCGACATCTGGCCCGCATCGACGGCGGCGATAATCTGTTCGATCGAGTAAGACTGCGTGGCGCCGGTTGCCTGGTCGACGACAATCACCTTGTCTTCGAAATTCTGGACGGCGTTCTTGATGCCTTCGATTTCGTTTTCGACCAGTTCGGCCATGTTCAGGTCACCCAAGAAATGCCCCTGCGTGCCGTAAGCGGCTGCGGCCTGTTCTGCGTTGAGAATCGAGGGATCCTGAATCACCTTCGGCACGGTTGCAGATTCGCTCGTGATAATCGTCTTTGCACTGTCGTAAGAGGCTGAACCAGGGTCAACCTTCACGACACCCGGGCTGGTCACATTCACCTTCTGTTCACCGGTAATGCGTACCCACGGGTTGTTTGCGTGCGGACCTACATTCACCATGTCCAGAGCGAAAGCGGCGCTCATTGTCGGAGCGAAACGCACGGAGTCGCCCACGGCCGGAATAAAGTCGTTATCGTTACCCTTCGGGAAGATGAGCGTCCACTGGTTCGGAGCAGTCGCAGAGATATCACTTGCAGACTTGACGGCGGTGCTCATGATTCCGTTATTCCATATATGGAAATTAAAGATGTCAGAAGTCTTTTCCTTGTTCTGAATGGCTTCGCTGAAACTGAGTTCGAGCTGCGTGTTGCCATCCTTCATGTAAGAAACTTCAGCCTTGGTGACGATAGGTCCGATCTGGTCTTGCAGCGCGCCATCTGCCGGGAACACGGAGCGCTTGCCGTTGTCGGTATAGGTGTACCAGACCTTCACAAGGCCGGTGTACACCTTACCGGTGGAATCACCCGTAAAGATTGCGCTGTTGAAGCCGCTGCCATTTGCAACGATAGAAGCTTCGTTAGAACCGTCCCTGTAAATAGCCTTGTAGGCGTTGCTGAATCTTGCGTTCTTGGCAGAATTGAAGATGAACTTGACAGAGTCGAGCGCATTCTTGCCACCGAGCGTGCCATCAAACTTCATCCAGATACTGTCGCCGCGGCCATCGCCGTCGCGGTCAAAGATTTGCGCAAGCTCGATCTGCGGTACCGGCGGCAGCTGGAAGTTGATGCTGTTCCAGATTGCAGTGTTACCCGAAGCCTGGCCCTTCACATACAGGGCGCCACCCCAAAGTTCGCCGACAGCCTTCACGTAGAACGAACCCTTGCCGTTTACGAGCTTGACTTCGGTAATCGGGTTACCCAGCGAGTCGCAAGGAATCAAGGCGGCATCGTTGGTGGTCGGGTAAACGATATTGTCGTTGGCCCAGTCTTCGGCATATTGCACATAGACCTTGTAAGACTGACCCACCCACATCACAACATTCTTGTTCATGTTGAGCGGCAAGGAATCGCTACGAACAGTAGAACCGAGGACCTTGCCAGTGGAGTCGGTGTACACGATGTTCGGCAACGCGTAGGCGCCCACTACAAAGTACACGTCCTTGTACTGGGTGTTGTCGGAACGCAGCGTTACGCGCAGGTAGTACGTGCCCGGAGCAAGTCCGCGGTTATCCTTGATGGATTCCTTGTCGATTCTGAAGGAATCGAATTCCTTGTTCACGGTAATACCGCCGAACCACATGCCGGCCGTATCGAGTTCTACACCGTTAGAGGGCAGGTTACCGCCGAACAGCGTAAAGATGGAAGAACCGCGTTCCAGCGTGAGTTCCTTTCCGCCTTCGGTAAAGTCGCAGGCGAGCTTGTTCTTGCGAATCTTCTGCCAGACTTCCCTGTCGATCACGGACGGGTCGTTGGTCGGGTTCTTGAGCATAATGCTTGCTTCGGTCTTCAAGTCGATCGAAGTGTGCATACGGAAGTTCGAAGAACTGGTATGGCGTTCAGCGTAGAAAATATGGAAGGGATAGGTTTCACCCGGAGTAAGGCCGAGGGTATCCAGATCCACGGCACCGCGCACCTGTGCGTGCTGGCCGCCAATGTCCACCACCAGCTTGTTGTTAATGAACACCCACACGTCGTCATCACCCAGGAAGTCGAAGTACTGGCCCGGAATGTATTCGAACGTGGCGTGTACCTTCATGGTAAAGCCGAAGTTGTGACGCTTGTTGTCGCTACCGCCAGTCAACTGGTCGAAATAGGGGTTCGGAATGGTACCGGCTTCGTCGAGGTACTGGAAGTCGTCGAGCAGGAACATGCCGCCCCTGTTGGCTTCGTTACCCTTGGAAATTGCATCCTTCGAAATTTCGGCCAGCCAGAAGCCCTCTTTATCCATAGAGATGTAGAGGTCGCGGCAAGTCATGTTGGTGAGCTTGTTGCCCTGGGCATCGACTGCCAAGGATTCCGGCACAAACCAGTAGGCCAAATGATCGGTAATCGTACACTTTTCGGGGAACGGAGTTGCCGGAACCGGGACGCCGTTCGGACCGAGCTGGGTGTCGACCATGCCAAGCATGGGGCTACCGCTACAGCCACCGGAACCGAAGTCTGCGCTAATGCCGTATTCAGGGTTTCCGTTACCGCGGACGCCGTCGCCCTTGCTGCCATGCAGCCAGTCGAACATCATGACCGGGAGTTTCTTGACCGGGCAGTCGCCCAGAATGCCGGCAGGGTGTTCTGCGTAAACGCCGGGTTCGCCTTCCTGGTT
>Ga0310694_10006760_pt1 | contig 10830 bp, 7 predicted proteins | sample 174DNAGHGhighgp2_FD_203884 | JGI IMG/M metagenome (GOLD analysis project Ga0310694, IMG submission 203884) | Sheep rumen microbial communities from Palmerston North, Manawatu-Wanganui, New Zealand - 1742 DNA GHGhigh gp2 (v2) (version 2) | ecosystem: Host-associated > Mammals > Digestive system >... | reverse complement strand
AGGTGACACAATTTTCGTAACCACAGCACCCCATACAGATCTTTGGCAACGCACATACTATCATTTCCAAAATGACAATGCTCCAGTCCTACAAATGAAGACAAGGGAAAAGTTCTTCAGCTTTGTTGTCAAGACTGATTTCTCGCAAAGCCACCAAAGATTCGACCAATGCGGCATCGTGATGTATATGGATAGTGAAAACTGGTTGAAAGGTTCTGTGGAGTACGAGAACGAGGAGTTTCAGCACTTAGGAAGTGTTGCCACAAATAATGGCTATTCTGATTGGGCTACAACAGCAATACCTGCTGATGTCAAGACGATGTGGTATCGTTTCTCTCGTCGCGAGGACGACTTTTGTATAGAATGCTCTACAGACGGAACTGACTTCAGTCAAATGCGTATATGTCACATGTATGCTTGTGCAGATGAAATCAACTTTGGCGTTTATGCTTGCTCTCCGGAAGAATCATCATTTACGGCAATCTTCACCGACATGATGATAACCGAATGTATGTGGAAAGCACATGACGGACAGCAGCCTGACGCTGAATAATTGCTGAATAACGAAATAAGAAAGGGGGCAGACCTTGATATTGGTCTGCCCCCTTTTGTTGTTTAATTAGTCGTTTTTGGAAAAACTATTCTTCTTCGTTCCAGATGTTCCAATCATTGTCTTCTTTTGTGAGGGCATTACTGCCGTCAACTGTAGTGTCACTGATAGGGAGGCTCTCTGCCAGCATATGTGCCGCCATGGCCTGCTCAACCTGCATTGCAGGCATCAAATATGTCTTCTTCATTAGAACAGAACTTTTTTACCGTTAATAATGTTAATGCCTTTCTGCTTCTTCTGCAAGCGCTGACCTGCGATGTTGAAGATGTTCTCGTCCTTTAAGGGAGAGTCAGAGAGGGTCTCTTCAATTCCTGTTGCATCATCACCGCTGAAGAAGAAGGCCTTCACGGTGTTTGCACTTTGGAAGTAAGCCTTGCCTGCAGGAATAGTACCTTCAGCCTTGTAGAAGCCAATGCCTTCATCACCATTAGCGAGAATGTACATTGTGCCGTCAGCTTCAGTAGCAGCATCAGTACCCTTCAAGTCGTTTGCAACGTTGATGGCAGGCAGGTCAGCAGCAACCTTGTTGTAGTATGTACCCTTCAGTACAACGGGAGTGCTTTGGGGTACATTCTCAACTTCTGTGAGTGCGAGCCATGTGCTGTTGAGAACGGCTGCATAAGCCTTGATGTCGCCATTCAGGGTGTAGCCTGTGGTGGTGTCGTACATTGTGGCATACCCTGCATCTCCTACATAGCTGACCTTAGGACCGAAGAATGTCGGAGTAGCGTCAGTACCAATTGTCTGACCGAAGATTGCGTTGCCTGCGTTGTTGCAGATTGTGTATGTCACCTTGCCGGAAACGAAGTCTTCAGCCGAAGTGTCGTATGTCAGACCACCGTTTGTCTCGTGGTATGTGGTGAAGCAGTTCACGTACTGTCCGTCGTGGTTGTCGCCACCATAGCGAGAGAACTCGCGACCGCTCTGTACGCCTGTCACCTCGGCGCAAGACCAACTGTTGGAGATAAGGGAGTTGCTGCCAGTCCAGCCTGCAATCTGAGCGCTTTCTTTGCCACCCACGATAGTACCTGTGCTGTAGCACTGGTCAATCTGGAGCACGCAAGCACCTAACATGTCAGTTCCGATGATGCCGGCTGCATTCTCGTTGGTCGTTGTCACATTGCCTTCGTTGCCCAGGCGGGTCAGCTTCACTGTGCCACCATCCTTGGCGCCACCAATCATGGCACCGCGTGCGTTACACCTGATAGAACATGTGTTGTCGAATACAAGGCCGGAGATGTCGGCACCGCCGGTAACGTAACCGAACAAGCCTTGGAAGGTCTCGTTGTTGTCAACCACGAAGTTAGAGATGACATGGTCGCCACCCTGGAATGTGCCACGATATGCCTTGGTGTCAGTACCAATGCGGCAGTTGCCACTCTCGAAGTCGAGGTCGGCCGTCAGCTTACCATTGATAGCAGGATCAATGTAGTGAACCATGGCTGCGAACCACTTCATGTCAATCACATTGTCGAGTACATAGAAGCCGTCAGTCAAAGACTTGAAGTCGGGATTGGGCATTTCGCAAAGGTCGCAAAGACCAGTCGTTGCATTGTAGTCGTGGCTGCCTGTCACGATTGTGCCCTCGGTGTTGGAATAAACGGTGTTCTCGTTGTCTGCTCCGTCGCAGCGCTCTTCACCATTTCTATAGACGACGGCACCAGCCTTCTCGAATGGCACGGGATAATCATCTGTGCCGATATTCTGGTAGAATGCTGTTTCCTCTGCAACTGTGTTCATATAATAAGCCAGCTTGCCGGAAGCAATGTCAGCGGTTGTAAGCCCTTCTACAACAGCTTGTGTCTTATTTCCTGTATCGCTGAGGTCCACGACATTAATCCAAGTGCCACTGAATCGACCAATGTTGCCACCATCATGACCAACGATGGTGCCCAGATTGAGGAAGTTCTTCACAGTACCCCTTTCCTGATAGCAGAAGAGGGCACCAGCATAAGGATATTGGTGGGTCGATGTGATTGTACCGGTATTGACTACATTGTGAACATAGTAAGTAGCCTTATCACCTAACTCTCCTCCGACGATACCAGCGACATCCTGACCACTTACGGTTACATTGGCTTCATTGACAACATTCTCAATAGTTATAACTGCCACGTCACTTTTATTCTGTGAAGCACCTGCCAAACCACCACACTTGTTGCTACCAGTGATGGAGCATGAAGAATCGATGATAAGATTCCTGATAGTTGTATTGGAGTTGCCCTGCAGCCAGCCAAAGAAACCTTGACCTTCTTCTGTAGGCCGGTTGATAATCATATTCATAATGCGATGACCCTGACCGTCGAACTCGCCCTTGAACTTTGAACCTGTTGTAGGACCGATAGGTCTGTGAAGGTTCTCTACGTTCTCGAAGTCGATGTCTGCGGTCAACTTCACTTTGGCCACATGAGAACCATTGCTTGTTGCCACAAGGTTGGAGAACCATTCTACGTTACCTACATTCGCCAGCAGCATATAGCCATCGCCATCGGTTGCGGGTTCCTGATAAGGTGCGGTGCAACCTTCGTTCTGGCAGATGCCGTTAGCAGAGTAGTTGTGGGGAGGAATATTTGGAGCACCGCTGGCAACGTTGTTGTAAGTAGTACCAGGCAATGCTACGCCATCACAACGATAATTACCATGGGCATAAACTTGACCGCTTGTGCTGAATGGTACGGGATAAGCGTCATCAGCACCTGTGCCGAGTGTCTGATAAAGAACTTGTGCTCCTGCAACCTGATTCAGATGAAAGGCAAGTTCGCCGCTTGCTACTGGGTCATCTGTTGTCCAGTCAAAGCTAACATTCTGCTTGTTGTTTGCCTTGTTGGAACCGAAATCATAGGAGTTTTCTATGCTAATATTACCACTACGGAAAAAGCCTCTTTTGTCGCCATCTATATTATTAATGGTTCCAAAATTGTAGCTATTTCTAACGATGTGATTAGCCCAACCTACTTTATCATTTTCACGATTTGCCCAACCTACGAATGCAGCTGTTTCTGATTTTGCCGTTATTGTACCTTTATTTACACACCCATCGATAATTATTTGAGGGGTATCATTGTTCTTTGGGTTACGGCAACCAACGAATGCACCAGCAGGATTATCATTTGCCGTTACTGTAGCCTCATTGACACAATTTAATATATTAACTGCGCCACCATTATTGACCTGAGTCACTCCAACGAAAGCACTAACACGCTTATATCCATGAAAAGAGCAACTACTGTCCATAATAAGGTTCTTAATGGTACTGCCGCCACGAACCCAAGCAAAGAAACCTAAAACGCTGTTTGCATCTTCTGTAACATTCTCCAAGGTTAAGTTCGTGATGCGATGGCCTTGACCATCGAAGATACCGTTGAACTTCCTGGCGTCGCTACGGCCAATCATCGTGTGTTCAACACCTGTGAAGTCGATGTCGTTCATCATCTTGACTTTCGGGTCTACGGCTGTGTTCTGCACATAGTCGCCAATCCATTCCACATTACCTGCGTTGGTCAGCTCATACCAACCATCCACAAGTGCGGGGGCTTGATACTTGTCCGTACATCCTTCGATGGTACAGATACCGTTTGTGTAGCTGTGGTCACCATCGTGTGCCAAGGCTGTACCGCCTGCGAGCCATGCTAATGATAGCAGGGCCGCGCTGAAGAGTCTTGTTCTTCTCATGCTTAATTAATTTAGTTAATAATTATTATTGTTTTCTGTTAAATGAGTATTATGTGCTATTTATTCCGTGCAAATTTAATCATATTGCAGCAAATAGAAGTATATTCATACGTTAAATTGTGTTAATTTAGTACTAATTGATTTTGGATGCGCAGTTATGTAAGCATTATATATATAAATAATGTATAGAATCACTTCTGAATGTACCATTCTTTACTCATATATGAGTTATACTACATAATATTGTTGAAATGTAAAAACTTTTCGTTGTTTTGGGCCGATTTCCTGAAGGAATTTGCGGACTTATGATGCCGAGGGTGAAAAGACAGGATTTTCGGTGAACGAGCGAAACGCTTGTCATTCAGCAGATTAGACTTTTGGTTGTTGTAAAGTTTAGTGCCGAAACGGCCTATTCAGGCTATTGCATGGGCAATCATGGGCAGGAGAAAAGGCAAAGTTGGCGTGTTGAGTAAGCAAACACACCCTGTTAAGTTTTCAAACTCACCTTGCTAAGTATGAAAAATCTCTATTTTGGAGTAACAAATGCCACATATTTTCCCATGAGGAAAAATACTTTACAAGATTTTCAGCAATGTCAAGCATGATGTTTTTGTAAAGTTTTATGAAATGTTTCGCAGATTTAGGAGTAGTTTAGTTTGAAAGTTATCTTCCAAAAAAAACTTAAATTCCTTTGCCGCTATAGATAAATGTTCTATATTTGCACCGCGAATTACGCCTCCCCCCTCTTCCGGCTGGAAGAAAACGCTTGAAGCCCCTCCTTGAAGAGCGGAAACAAGCCGAGGCTATAATATATAACATGGAAGCAAAAGAACCTATAGTAAAGCTCATTAAGGCACTGACTGAAATAAACATTCCTGTCCAGCGCCAAGTGCTCATTGATTTCCTGATGGGCAGAAGGAGCCGCCAGATAGAAGAATACGAGTTGTTTGACAAAGAATACTTCGGTGTCGGCGAGACAAACGACGAAGACTTCTGGGCAACCATCATCGATACTGCCTATGAGAACGAATTCATCAAGCAGATGGTTACGAAGAATAACGCGTTGGTGCCAACGTCTGCCGGCAAAAAGTTTGCCAAGAAACCAAAATCTGTGACCATCCCTGACGATGAGTCCATCGGCGAGACTGAATCGGACGTGCCCGAAATAGACTCTATTCTGGAACAGGCACAAGCTGAACACCCAGTCAACGGACATGTGGTATCACAACTTGCAAAGCAGCAAATCAAAATCATCACGGCAATCGACCGCCACATCGCACTCGACTCCCTTGCCGAAAGCGATGGGCTGGGACTCGACGAAGTGCTCGACGAACTCGAACTGCTTGCCGAACAGAAGCGACACCTCGATATCACTTACTTCACGGACGAAGTGCTCGGAGACGATTGTATGAACGAACTGCTCGATTACTTCCAGAATGCAAAGTCCGACGATATAGAGAAAGCCCTGAAAGAATACGGCGACACCTATAACGAAGAAGAACTGCGACTGGCCAGAATCGTATTTAGAATGAACAAATTAAAACTGGAGGTTAGGGGTTAGAGGTAACCTCTCACCACTAACCTCTCAACAAAATAGAAATTATGGAAATACTCAAGTTTAGTCCAATCTTCAAGCCCACGCTTTGGGGCTCCGAAACATGGGTAGTCTCAGCTGTCAAAGGTTCTGAATCCATTGCCACAAACGGCATAGACAAAGGCCTGACACTCCCCGAAATCGTTGCTCGCTACGGTGCCGACTTCCTCGGCAAGAAGAACTTCGAGAAGTTCGGTAATGACTTCCCCCTCCTCATCAAGTTCATCGATGCCCGTCAGGACCTCTCCATTCAGGTTCACCCCGACGACGCACTAAGTGCCAAACGTCACGGCAAGATGGGTAAAAACGAAATGTGGTACGTCGTGGATGCCGACCGCGGCAGCCAGCTCATAGCCGGTTTCCGTCAGAAGATAGAGGTGAGCGACTACGCACAGAAAGTGGCCGACGGCAGCATCGAGGACGACCTCAACAAAGTCAATGTAAGCGAAGGCGACTGCTTCTACATCCCCGCAGGCCGCGTACATGGCATCGGAGCCGGAATGGTCATCGCAGAGATTCAGCAGACCAGCGACGTCACCTACCGCATCTACGACTACCTCCGCCGTGACCGCGACGGTAACCTCCGCGAACTACACACAGAACTGGCCCTCGAAGCCATTAACTTCCAAGACATCACCACCGACCCCAAGGTCGTATACACCGAAAGCCGCGATGCTGTCGTAAGCCTGGTGGAATGCCCCTTCTTCACAACCAACGAGTTGAAGCTGACAAAACCCTTCAAGCGCGACTACCGTGACATTGACAGCTTCCGCGTCTATATGTGTCTCGACGGTCAATGCTGCTTCCTCAGCCCAGCCGGACAAGGCATCTTCCTGCACCAAGGCGAATCACTCGTCGTGCCGGCTTCCATCCAGGAAGTCACCATCCTGCCCGACGAAGGCGCCAAGTTGCTGGAGAGCTTCGTGGAATAAATAAAAGGAAGTTAAGAAGTTAAAGAAGTTATCGCTCGCTCCCGCTCGCTGGGAAGTTAAAGGACAATAGCGCAGGGCAACGCCGACACCCCAAAGGGGCAGAAGATGTCAGCCCTGGGCAACGCCCTGGGGATTGGAGATACCCGTGATTGTCGCCCTGAAAGGGCAAAAGAATTTGTTCAGTGCAAATCTTTTGCCCTTTCAGGGCGATGGTTTGTTGGGCCGTTGCTTACCCAGGGCGATGCCCTGGGCTAAGTTCTTATTGCCCCTTTGGGGCGAGGACACAGGCTTTGGGGAGGATGCACTTAAATTCTGAACCGAAGGTCGACGAAGTCAACTACGGGCGCACGGCGCGCACAGGGTGCCCGCCGTCGCGGCTGCCGCTGTCACAACGCCAGCCGCCAGAGTTGAAGTACAGGCGGTACGCGTCGTAGTCTTTGCTCGGGAAGAGCGAACTGGACCCGTAGTCGCCGAAGCTGCCCGCGCCGAGTTCGACGATCCAGCGGTAGCCCGCAGCGGGAAGGAAGATCTGGCCGCCGCTCGGACCTGTCACTAAAATGCCGTTCACGCCATTTAGCTGCGTCCACTGGCGGGAACAATTGTTATACAACTCCATTTGCTGGTCGTGAGACGGCATGCGCCACGGCGCACCCATGCGGACGCGGGCAACATCGTCGTTCAATTCCAATTCCGTCTTGCCGTCAGTGAAACCGTTGTAACCCAAGTAGGTATCTGTGCAGTACTTCGTCATCGTGTCATACGAGCCGTTACACCACTTGTACGTATACCAATCATATGTCGTCTTCTCGCTTGTCTCGCCCCAGGCGTAGTAGCCGCCGTAGCCTTCCGGCGTGCTTGCCCCAACGTTGCAGCAGCACCACTTCGTCCCGCTCGGCAACCCGAGGTCGATGGCATGGGGATGGTGGTCGTCGGGGCAGGTGAGAAGCTTTGGAAAGTCTATGGAAGGCACAGCCCGCAGTTCCTTACCCATTATCTTCACCATTGGGTAGGCTGTGTAGGTCTTGCCAGCCTCCATGTTGGTGTAGGCAACCTGCACGCCGTTCAAAGGCCACTCGCTTTGGTTGCGATAGGTTGTGGAAAGATACTTCGTCTCCAGCTTCGTTTCCCCTTCATAGAACGACATGCCGAGCTGCACAGGCAGCAGCAGGTCGCGGGAAGGCTTTGTCTTCAAGACGGCTGTCCTTGCATTTGCTCCCTGCTGGAACTCCGGCTCTGTGAACAACGGCAACAGATACTTGTCCGTACTTATTTGCGGTTCGCCCGACAATTTCACGGACGCTGGCTGTATGCCGTCGCCAAACAAGCCAAGCTGCACGTAAGCCCGCGCCGACCAGGGAACGGTAGTGCGGGCATAGCTGTCCTTCAGGGCAGAGTACATACCTTCGTCGAAGGCTGCAACGGCATCGAACTTGAAATCCACCGACTCCTTCACACCCACCATACACTCAAGGCCAAGACCCGTTGCAGAGCCACAGAGAGAGAAGAGAAGGTCGGGGATAAGACCAACCTCCATGTAGCCAGTCATGGAAAGCGAAGCCACATCCACGCCTGCATCATTGACAGGGGAATGATGCACGCTCCAATGTTTGTTCTGAAGCGTGAAGCTCACCTTGTCCGTGCGGTTGAAGTGGGCATTGCAATCGAGGCTCACCGTTGCGCCCTCGGCAAAGTAGCCCGACAAGCCAAGCTTAGGCGTGACCCACAGCACCGTGCCAGGTATGGGAATGCGGCCAAGCGGCACCTTCTTCACAAGCTCCTTTTCATACCACTTCTCGAAGGAACTCGTGGCATTGAACTTGATGGAGGATGTCAGGTCGTTTTGCAAGTCGAGTCGGAAATACATAGGTTTGCCTATCTGTATGTTCACCGTCACCTTCATCCTTGCCGCATCGCCTATCTCCAGTGTGGTCGTCGTGCCGCCCTTCTCCAGCGTCTTGCTCCACGACTTGTTCCATATTTCCCTCTCGTATGTCACCTCGGCCTTGCGTCTGCTGCTCGTCTGAGGGTCCTCTACATAGCACTCGCCAATGAAGACGAGCTGCTCGTAGACATCCTCCAGCCCCACCTTCTCGCAGTTGTAGTGGATGCCGCTGCCGTCCTGCGTCTTGGAAAGGATGCGTGCCATGATGCCGTCGGGGAAGGAAAGGCAGTCGCAGGCAGACACCACGATGTTCCCTTTGGAGGGACACATTTCGGAAGGTGTGTCGAGGCTCAGGGTGAAGCGTATCGTGTCGCATTCCGAGAGATACAGGTCGTGCGCCGAGGTCAGCTCGAACACCTTGTCGTTGAGGATGGTCTCCGGCTGCACGAAGCTCACGCTGTCGATGGCTGCAAGGGGTATCTTGTAGATGCTGTCCGCCGTATAGACGACCTGCATCTGCCAGTCGGCATGATAGATACTGTCGACATCATAATGCGACTGCACAATGCTGTCGATGTCTGCCTTCAGGAAGGCATTAAACTCGCCGTCATTCCTGTAGACGTACATAGCATCGCTCTGGGCGAAAGCCATTGAACATTGACTATTGAACATTGAACATGCCCATAGGAGCAGAAGGGGAAGTATTGTCCTTTTCATGGCTTGCTGACTTTGAAGATTACACTGGATGTCTTGACGAGATAGACTGCGCCCTGGTGTTCAGGCAGAGAGAGCGAGACGCAGCCGCGGCTGTCGGCCTTGGCGGTGGCGACAAGTGCGCCATCGGCCGAATAGACTTGTACGACTGAGGAGGGAGCAAGGTTCGAGAGGCTGAGGTGGTTGCCGTCGATGGAGAGCAGCGAACCAAAGCGGGCTGCACTCTTGATGCCGGTGGCTTCGTCATCGCGGACGTAGGTCCACTTCGCCACAAGCGAGGAAGGGATACTCACGGCATCCCCCATGTGGGTGGTGACGACAAGATAGTCGTCGCTAAAGGTCACGACCGGCTGGTCGTCAAGCAGGATTGTGAACCTGAAGTCCGACGGGCCTTGCAGCAGCATGGCATTCGAGCCATCGGAGGCAGCCCTTGCCGTCAACGCGAACAGCAACAGGGCATAAGAAAATAATTTCTTCATTGGGGTTAATTTTTGAGGGGGTGTATCGTATATATTAATAGGGGGAAGGCACGCTTTTGCCTTCATCTTACTTCTTTTTACCTTTTCAGTTTGCAAAGTTACACAATTTCTATCACTTCGCCAAATTATTTCGGTACTTTCTTGTCTTCCACGATGCTGATTGATACGATTGAGTATGGCTAACAATAATCTCTACGGAGCCAAAGGATCCAAAGGAGTCTTTCTCCATGTACTCCATATCCTCCGTAGAAATATAAAACTCTAAGGAGTCAAGGAGTTTTCTCCTCCATAGTTTCACCGAACCCACGTTAAATTTGTATTTCTTTAAAAAAACATGAAAAACATTTGGCAGATTAGCAGAAAAAGTGTACCTTTGCACCCGATTTATGCCGTAGAGGCTCGAAAAAGAGGGTCACGAGATGACTCCGCCCCGCGGTCAAACCCGTTATAATTAAATAATTAAAATGTACGCAATCGTAGAGATTAACGGTCAACAGTTCCGTGTTGAAGAGGGGCAGAAGCTCTTCGTTCATCACATGCCTGAGGCAGAAGCCGGCAAGACTGTTGAATTTGAGAATGTGTTATTGGTCGACAACGGCACAATCACAGTGGGAGCTCCCACCGTGGCTGGCGCAAAAGTTACGGCCGAAGTGGTTTCACCTCTGGTTAAGGGCGACAAGGTGCTCGTCTTCCACAAGAAGCGTCGCAAGGGCTATCGCAAGCTCAACGGTCATCGCCAGCAGTTCACAGAACTGACTATCAAGGGTATCAACGCTTAATGTTTAACGCTAAAGACTAAACAAAATGGCACATAAAAAAGGTGTAGGTAGTTCTAAGAACGGCCGCGAATCGGCTGCTCAGAGATTAGGTGTTAAGATTTTCGGTGGCGAGAAGTGCGTCGCAGGCAACATCATCGTTCGTCAGCGCGGCACACGTCACTATCCCGG
>Ga0310694_10006759_pt1 | contig 10830 bp, 28 predicted proteins | sample 174DNAGHGhighgp2_FD_203884 | JGI IMG/M metagenome (GOLD analysis project Ga0310694, IMG submission 203884) | Sheep rumen microbial communities from Palmerston North, Manawatu-Wanganui, New Zealand - 1742 DNA GHGhigh gp2 (v2) (version 2) | ecosystem: Host-associated > Mammals > Digestive system... | reverse complement strand
CTAGCAAGCTACAGAGCAAACCCTAAAGACAAGGACAAACCATTCACAGACTGGTACAACGTTGTAGCATGGGGAGAACAAGTAGACCTAGTAGTAGCAAACATAAAGAAAGGCACAAAGGTATTAGTAACTGGTAGATTTAACACAAGAAACTATGATGATAAGGATGGCAAAAAAGTTTATGTTACAGAGCTAATGCAAAACGATTTTTGGTTAGCACCTGTGAAAGAAAAGCAAGCAGAAGACACAGGCTCAAGTTTTGACGAATTGCCCTTCTAGCAAGGGTTCCAGAGAGTGCTAAGGAGAGTGCTAATGTACAAAGTTAGTAAAGAAACATACGAAAAAGTTTTCAAAGCTTGTAAAGGTATGTGCGTATTGTGTGGCAAAAAGGTAGGGTTGGAACTCCATCATATTTTGCGGTCGCGGCAGGGATTTAACTGACAACCCAAGTAACTGTGTAATGCTCTGCCACGATTGCCATCACAATATCGTGCATGGAAACCTAAAGAAATACAGACCAATTTTGTTGGAGATAAGTGAGGAAATATATAACCCACAAAAAGAATAAAACTAATTTTTAAGGAGAGCAAAAATGAGAGATAGTTTTATATTTTACAAAAGTTTTTATGAGGCTATAAAAGAATTAACAACCGAACAACAAGCAACGGTTGTTTTAGCTATTATGCAATATCAATTTGATGAAACAGAGCCAGTCTTAGAAGGAGTACCAAAAGCTATTTTTACACTAATTAAACCACAGCTAGATGCTAACAACACAAGGTATGAAAATGGTTGCAAAGGCGGAGCTCCAAAAGGAAATTCTAATGCTAAAAAACAACCGAAAAACAAGCAAGAAACAACCGAAAAACAAGCTAATGAAAATGTAAATGAAAATGAAAATGTAAATGAAAATGATAATGTAAATGATAATGAAAATGAAAAAAAGAAAAAGAAAGAAAGTAAGAAAGAAAAACCAAACTATGAAGAGGTGTTAAAAAAGTTTTCTCTTTCTGAGGAAGTAGAAAATGCAGTTAGAGATTTTATACAAATGCGAAGTTTTATCAAACATCCTTTAACAAACAGAGGTTTAGAATTAGCAATCAAAGAAGTATTACGTTTGTCTTCCCAGGAAGAAGAACAAGTTAAAATATTTGAGCAGTCAGTAATGAGAAATTGGTTAGGAGTATTTCCGCTGAAGAAAGAAACACAAGCTAAGATTGATCCACTCAAAGAAATTATGAAGGAGGAAGGTTATGAAACGTAAAGATGTTGTTGGTTTCATAGACAAGATTAGGATTGCTTATCCTAGCAAAAAGTACTATGAAAACAAAGAAGACTTAGAAAAGCTAATAAAGATGTGGCTAGAAATGTTTGGAGAATACACAGAAGGATTTATGCAAATGGTTTTAAACAGAGCCATCTTAAAAAATGATTATCCACCAACATTCTCTAGCATAGATAAAAACATTGGTGAGCTCATAGATGACTATGAAAGAAGAAAAAGAGAACTAAGAGACAGCATAAAACACTGGGAAGATTTAATCCAATATGACAAGGAAGAAGAAAAAGTCAAACACCAGAATTGGAGAAAAGAAGCTGAAGAAGAATTAAAAGAACTAGAGGAGTTTAAAGTTTGGGATGATTAACATAGCAGAATTAAAACAAGTAGCTACACCACAAAGTGTAGCAAGATACTACCTTGGTATTCCTAGCAAAGAAAGAGGAAACGAGCTGTGGTACAAATCACCATTTAGACAAGAAGAGAGAACAGCGAGTTTTGAAGTGAGTGACAAAGGCTTCCATGACTTTGGAACGAATGAACATTATGATGTCATAAGCTTTGTACAGAGATTAAAGCATTGTAACTTCAAGGAAGCGGTAGAAACATTGAGCAAGTTGTATAACATCCGAGAAGAGTATAGCTCAGATAGACTTGCGAAATGGTTAAAAGAGCAGAGAGACGCTAATGAGAGATACAAGCTCAAAGTTGAGCAGAATTTTTTAAATATCTGGGATGCTTTGGAAGCAGAGGAAAGAGAAAACAACGAGTGCTTGAAAATATTTGCAGGAGACTTAAGTGATGATACCTACAAGTTCTGCTTAGATAGAAAGTGCTACATTGATGGTTTCACAGAGTACCTTGTGAATGACACAGATACATTCAAAGAAAAAGAGGACTTGTTGAGACAAGTCAAAAAAGGAGAACTTCCTAAATGGCTAATGATGAGATTAAGAAACAATACTATTTGTTCGATGATTATGAATATAACACGGAGAAGAAAGCTAGAGTATTAAGTGGCTTTCCAAGCTTAGACAAACTAACGAAAGGATTTGAACTTGGCTGCGTAACAATCTGGACTGGTGTATCAAACGTAGGTAAGACAACACTACTAACCATGATTGCAAAATCAGCAGTAGAGCAAAACCAAAAAGTCTTTTGCTTCAATGGTGAGCAAAACAAAGATGACTTCAAGAATAATCTATACCTTCAGAGCTCAAGTGCGGAAGACATCTACGAAGTAGAGTATGAAAACACTGGTATCAAAGATAGCTACGTTAACGAGAAACAAAGATATAAGCTTGGAGTAAAGTATGGTCAGTCAATCATGATTTACAACAACGAGGCACCAAGAGACATCGATAGTTTACTTGTGGCTATGAATGACGCAAAGAGCAGATATGGCGTTAAGGTGTTTATCCTAGACAACTTCATGCAGATTGACATGAAGACATCGGACATATTCCAAGAGCAGACAAACGTAATGGAAAAGTTAAGGACATTTGCAGTGAACAAGAACGTACACATACACCTTGTTGCACATCCAAGAAAGATGACAGACTTTCACATAAGGTTAAGTCTTTACGATATATCTGGTTCAATGAACCTAGCCAACAAGGCATATAACATCATAGCAATCATAAGAGTAGACATGATGAATGAAGACGAGAAAGAGTTTAAGAAGCTTGGTGAGAAGCTACTTGCAGATGGCTATGACATAACAGAGACATCAACAATCCTGGAAGTCTTAAAGACCAAAGGAACTGGATGTGGTTTAGTACCATTAGTGTTTGACAAGAAAACAAAATCATACAAAGAGCAAACACAACTAGGTTCAGAGAAGCGTGAGCAATTAAAGCATGCAAAGAAGAAAAAGGCTGATTGAGATTAATAAAAGGAGAAGATATGCAAGAAAGAACAACAAACTCATACTTAACATCACCAAAACTAAAAAAGTACTTAGACCAAGGGTTTAGGTTTGTTAAAGACTACGGCAACTATTGCTTATACGAAAAGGTTGTTAAGGATGAGGTTTTATATAGAGAGTGCTTCCACAAGTTTGATTTATACGGAGCCGAGTGGGCTAACGATACAAATAACTTTAAACCAAAGAAGCGGAAGCGGAAGAGCAAAAGGTTCTGGAAAGTGGGCGTATTTGAAATGACACAAGAAAAATTTATAGAAAAGATGCGAGAGCTAGACCCGTTCTATCATGAGAGTGAGATACCACTTGAGATTTTATACGAGCATTACGAAACAATAGTTGAGGAAATGGAAAGGCTTGAAGATATTGAGGACAACACAATCGAACTAAAAGCACACATAGATTATTTAAACGAGAAGCTACAGGAGGAACGAGATGTTAATAATGAACCAAAACAGGAATATGTTGATAAACCTAGATAACGCATGTGAAATAACCACATCGTTTGTAGACCCTGCACAAATGGACATAGATGTTTCATTTAACGACGGCGAGTTTGAAACGATAGGAAGCTATAGGACAGAAGAAAGAGCCTTAGAGGTACTTGAAAAGATAGCTAAGTCCATAGGTGCTACAGACGTATTTTATATGCCAAAGGAGTGAGAGATATGACTAATGCAGAAATACAAGTAGGAGAATATATTAGACATAAAACAGGTTATATTGATAAAGTTGTAGCTGCCCACTATGTAAGTGATGACATGAAAAACTATCCAGAAAATCCATATATAAAACATTATAGAGATAAATATACATTAGCAAAGAAAGGTTATTTAATAACAAGTCAAAATATAAAAAATCACGATTTTAATATAATCAAACTAATAGAAGTAGGCGATTATGTTAAACGTTATTTTAAATCAGACAATAAAGAATATATTGACAATGCTGGTAGCTATGTTTGTAATGTTGGTGAAAGTGATGGCAAAAGCTTTATAGAACTTGATTGTGGGCAAGATGGAACAGAAATTATTTATAATGCAGATATGATTAAATCAATCGTAACAAAAGAGCAATTTAAATCTATGGAATATGAGGTGAGAGAAGATGACTAATGCAGAAAAATATGTTTCTATGCCTACAAAATGTAATATATGCGGTGGCGAAGTTGTTTACACGAGCAACAAAAAAATATACGGCAGAGAATATGGCAATGGGAAGTGCTACCTATGTACGAAATGTGGTGCATACACAGGAGTACACACTGGAACAAGGAGAGCATTAGGAATACTTGCAGACAAGAAAATGCGAGAAATGAAAATCAAGTGTCATGACAAGTTTGACAAGATGTGGAGAACAACCAAACAACGAAACAATATGTACGAAGTATTAGCACACGAGATGGACATACCACGAGAGCATTGCCACTTTGGACACTTTGACCTAGAAGAACTGGAAACAGCATACAAAATACTGACGAACTTTGAGAAACTATTGAAAGGAGAATAGAAATGACAAACGCAGAAAAATACTTAAAAGACGGAGTAGATATTGAAGAATTTGCATTGAAATTACATAGGTTTATGTCTGGAAATGAAGAGGCAATGTGGTCTTATAAATCAGCAATAACTACCTTCCTTAAAGAACAAATAAAACCAACTCTAACCGAAGATGAAAGAGCTATTTTGAGGAATATAGATAAGAAATTTTATAAAATTGGTAGAACTGATGACAATACTATATATTTTATATTTGAGGAAATTACGGGAAAAGAAGCAAAGTATTATGCAAATGTATTTGATAATATTTTTCAATTCATAAAGAACGGAGAAGAATACGAGATAAAGGAGCTAATAGATAATGCTAGTATTACCGATTAAAAAGAAATGGTTTGACATGATCCAGAGCGGAGAAAAGAAAGAAGAGTATAGAGAGATAAAGCCATATTACAAAAACAGATTAGAAAAATATTTTACAACATGGGAATATACGCCAGATGGTTTGCAAAATGTGATTATTTTTAGAAATGGTTATAGCAAGAACTCACCACAAATAAAATGCCTATGCACAATGTCTATTGGAAAAGGCAAAGAAGAGTGGCGGAGCAGAAAAAGGCAAAAGATACTATGTATTAAAAATTTTAAAAGTATATAAGGAGCTGCTAGGAGATGATGTAGATGACAAATGCTGAAAAATATTTAAAGCCAGATATGAAGGTTGCTATGTGGAAAGACTACAACCAGACAGGGCAAAAATGCAAAAGCATATGGCAATGGCTAGACCAAGAAGCAAAGCCAACACTAACAGAAGATGAAAGAGTTATATTGAGTAATATTAAAATACACGATTGCAGTAAAGTATATAGTTTAAAAATTACAAGAGCCTGCGACAATGACTTGTGGCTAAAAGTAGAGGGCAAGTCTAATAAAATAAAACGCTTGGGAATATTTATAGATATTAACAGCAGTATTTCTATTGACCAGTATAGCCACCTATTCCAATTCATAAAAGAACGGAGAAGAATATTCCATTGAAGAATTATTGAAAGGGGAACAAAAATGAGCAAAGAGGAACTGATTATAGAACATAACGAAATGGTTACAAAACTATTAAATGAAGTTCAAAATTTATATAACCATAGGTATTATTCAAGCGATATTGCAATCGAAAAATTCTATAACAAAGCAATAAATATAATCAATTATTACATTGAACAACCTGAGTGGAAAACGGAGAAGAATATAGTATAAAGGAGCTGTTAAAATGAATGCAAAATTTAGAGATAGATATATAAAAGCACAGATAGCATTAAAAGAGTTATTAGAATGTGACAAGACAATAAGTCACATAGATGTTTTTATAACTAAAGAGAGAAATGTAATAATAGCTTTTGATTTAATGGGGAACACTATAGAAAACGAAAAACTGGTTACAAAAGTCAAAGACTTTGTACCAGACTTTGCCCTAGAAAATTATACAGAAGAAAAAAGCTAGAACGGAGAAGAATATAGTATAGAGGAGTTGCTAAAATGATTAAAAAATTAACCCCAATAAATCAATATGGTTATACTGATGGATATACTAGCGAATGCGTATGGCGGTATAACTGGCATTAAAGCCCCAAGTGAATTAGAAATGATGGATAAAATAAATGAAATCATAGATTATTTAAATGAGCAAGAAAAAAACAATTCACGCAGAGCTAATATTGAGAAGCTTTTGAAAGGAGAATAATAATGGAAGAATATCATAAAATTAAATCATTATATATGAGAGATGAAAAGACAAAAAAGACCATTGAGGGAATATACAGATATGAAACATTTGAATATTTAGCAAACAACATGTGGATATTCACAGAGAAGATAGACGGAACAAATATAAGAATTATTTGGGATGGCCATAAAGTTTCAATTGTAGGCAGAACCGACAAAGCACAAATACCTGCCGAACTAACCAATAGACTTATGGAATTATTTGGTGGAGAAGCTAACGAACAAATATTTGAGCAAAAGTTTGGAGAAATGGAAGTAATGCTTGTTGGCGAAGGATATGGAGCAAAGATACAAGGCAGAGGGAGCAAGTATTTAGACCACCAAGATTTTATACTATTTGACGTTAAGATAAATGGTAATTGGCAACCAAGAGAAAGCGTTGAAGACATAGCAAGAGCGTTTAATCTACAAGTAGTACCAATTGTTTTAAAGGGTACACTCCAAGAAGCCGTTAATTATATAAAAACAAAGCCAAAGTCTACAATTGGTACAGCTGATATGGAAGGTGTAGTTGGTAGACCTTTAGTTGAATTATTAGACAGGAACGGCGATAGAGTAATCGTTAAAATTAAGGTGTGCGATTTTGAATAAAAGATGAATAAATTTAAGGAGAACAAAAATGAACAGAAAAGGAACTATAAAAGCAATTCTAAAAAAGCTAATAGATATTAAATTCAATTTAGGAAGAGATGACAGACCTGCGATTGATGACGAAAGCGTATACGAGTTTTTACAGTTGCTTGATGTAAATACAATTGCAGATATTAAAGCAGAATTAGATTTTTTATACGACGATGCGTCGTTAGGAGATGAGAAATAATGATTAAAAAATATTGTGATATATGTGGCAGAGAAATTGATAAATATGCAGATACAAAGAAGCAGCTTTATTTTACCAGAAGTTTTGATGTAGACCTTTGCCTCGACTGTGACGACAAGTGGGAAGAGTTTAAGACACATCTAAAGAACAAGTACGATAAGCTGTACGAAAAATTAGAAAGAGACGAGAAAGAAGAGATAAACCAATTCTTTGGTAGGGATGTGTTTGGAAGCAAATATGAATAAATTTTTTGAAGAACTTAAGAAAGCTACAGACGATTTCCCAGACGAGTATAAGAGAATACTTATGTCGCCACCAAGAGAACAAATGAGGTTTGGTATAATGCTTGCTAACGCACAACTAGATTATATATTGAGTGGAGAGTGGAAAGATGCTCACAGAAGAAAGAAATATACTAAAAGAATTTGAAGATTACGACACAATAACTAGATTAGATATAAACAAGTTCAGAGTAACAAAAGGCAAAGAAAGCTATCTTCTATATACGGATATGCAAGGGACATTGGGCAGAAAACACCCTAAGGGTTTTAAAGGATTACTAGGCAATCTTAGAAAAAATGCAAAATACAAAATTAAGGAGTTATTGAAATGAGTGGAGTTAAAAAAGATTGCTTTGCTTGGAATGATAAAAAGTGGCAGTGCGATGTACTAAATGAGATAGTTTGTAGGCATAAAGATAGTTGCTCTTTCTATGCTACGAAAGAACAGCACAAGCTAAAACAAGCGAAAGCTGATGTGGCTCGATTAAAACATCAACTATAAAGCAGGTGAAGAGGATGACAAGAAAAAGATTTAAAAAACTACTTATGGGCAGATACAAATTTTCAAGAAACCAAGCAGAGAACATATCAAGGGCTGGAAATTACACCATAGAAGAAAGAGAGGATACAACAATAATCGGCGGTAGAATAGCCATATTAAAGCCAAACCACTGGAAGATGACAAACAGAAAAGAATATGCAGAGCTTCTATGGAATAGTTTTGCAAAGCTTGTAGCTGACGGAATAGATAGGAGAATAAAAAATGACTAATGAAGAGATAAATGTATTAATTAACTTGCACATAGAAGAACTAGAGAAAGGCATACAGCCAACAGAAGTGCAGAAAAAGAGAATAATTAAAGCACTAAAAGAAGTAACAAAGGAGAAATGATATGAGCTTGAACAAATCCATAGCTTCAGGGAAAGAACACAGAAAAGAATATAGAGGTGCTAAAGCTGTAGATAGAACGTGCAGAAATCACGGTGGCAGAAGCGGTGGCACTAAGAAACAATGCCCGTGGTGTTTAGACAACAGGACACACAGCAACAAGAAACGAGAGCAAGAAGCTATGCAACGTTTCAAAATTGATTGGGAAGAAGTATAAGGAGAAGTACAAATGAGTAGTGGTTTCGAAGACTGGTCGTTAGATGACGTAAAACGACATAATTTAAGAATTTTAATGGCGAGTAAAGGAAAGAATACACCTAAAGAAATAAAACCCAAAATAAGTCAATCTCGCTCCAAATATGGCAACGTTAGAGTAGAGGTTGACGGGGTTAAATATGACAGCAAGAAAGAGGCAAAGAGGTCAGCCGAACTTGAGACACAACAAAAGCTAGGAATAATAACGAATTTAGAGAGGCAAGTAAAGTTTGTATTACAACCAAGCTTCAAGTTTGCAGGGCACACGATACGAGAGATAGCCTACGTTGCTGACTTCGTGTATATGGAGAACGGGAACAAGGTAGTCGAAGACGTAAAATCAGAAATAACCCGAAAGAACCCAATATACAGGCTCAAGAAGAAGATGATGATGTACGTTCATGGGATTGAGGTAAAAGAGGTATGAGAAGATTTACAAAAGAGGACAAATTATTTATCATGCGACACCAAGACGACTGGACACTACGAGAGTTAGCACTAAAGTTTAAGTGCTACTGGAAAGATGTGTTTAGAGCATACGAAGAGGTAATGAAAACAGAAGAATACAAAGAGTTTACCACAGCAAGAAGAGAAAAAATGCACAGGAATAGGAGGAAAAATTATGGAAGTAATCGAGAGGAAGATAGCAGAAGTAAAGAAGAACCTAACTACGGGCTTCTTAACAAGAATTATACTATTAGCGGTTTTAGAACTACTGGTAACATACGTTGCAACATGTATTGGAAATAAGATTGTAGGCTTAATAGTAGGCGCTGTAATGGGTTATCTACTTGCTGTAAGCATGGTAGAAACTTATGTAGTAGTAATTAATGGAGAACTTCAAAAGATTAAGCACGTTGCATACATTAGAGCAAATCATGCAGATAGTGGAATACCAGAAAGAAGAGAGGCAGAGCTAGATTTAGAAGATAATCACATCCCACATATTGATTAAGGGGTGGTTGTATGTTAGACGAAGAGAGCAGAATATACTACTTGCAAGGATGCCCTATAAAGCTAACAAGCATAGAGAACAAGGTACTATCATACCTAATAGAACACAAAAAAGATGTGGTGCTTTATAGTGAACTTGCTGAAGCGGTATATGAAGATACGAGAGAGAAGTTACCAAAGAAACTAGTGGTTTGGATACACAGACTTAACCAAAAGTTAAGAAAAGAGATACATATCTACTCAAGAAGAAACATAGGTTATAGAATAAAATACATCGGTAAATAGGTACTTTGACAAATATCTTTTACGAGGTGGTAGTATGGACAGACCTATACGAAAATTCATCTTATGGAAGTGCAGAAACATAGACTTAATGAGACAGAACCTAGCGAGGCTACGTCTTAGAAGAGAAGAGATAATAGACGAAAGCTCTAGTGCTATGGACGGGCAGCCAAAAGCCAAGTATTCGTTTGGCGACATGGTAGGAAACAAAGTCTTAAGAAGAGAACAAGTTGACTTTGCAATAAAGAAAATAGAGTATGAGATACAGACGATCTTGGAGTTTCAAAAATCTTTAGAGGGTTATGAGAGACAAGTATATGACGAGACGATAGCAAAGGACAGCAACATAATGGCAAAGGCAGACTTACTTTGCATAAACGAGAAAACATTAAGACAAGATAGAGGAAAACTTCTAAGGCAGATAGCAGATAGGCTAGGAGAGTATATAGACGAAGAATAAGAAAGAGGGGTATAGCGATATACCTCTCTTAATTAAATCCCCATATAAGTCATCCTCGTGCGTTATTTTGTGTTCAGAAATTGATCAATTGCGTTTTCAAGAAATTGTGTTTTAGTAATTCCGCGTCCTTTTAAAGCATTGTTTATTTGATCATATCGCTCATAGCTTAACACTACGTCAAAATGTTTTATAGGGTTTTTCTCACGAAATCTCTTAACCCTTGCAACATTGAGCTCACTCAAGTGTTTAGCTTTCTGTTCTTCTTTAGATAATCTAGCCATAATTCAACCCCCTTGTTGCTATTATATCAAAGTGAAATTGATAAGTAAACCGTGTGTTACTCTTCATACTAGAACATTGGTATATGAACACCGACAACGAACTCAACCCAAAACCATTTTATCTGCCAAA
>Ga0310694_10006758_pt1 | contig 10830 bp, 3 predicted proteins | sample 174DNAGHGhighgp2_FD_203884 | JGI IMG/M metagenome (GOLD analysis project Ga0310694, IMG submission 203884) | Sheep rumen microbial communities from Palmerston North, Manawatu-Wanganui, New Zealand - 1742 DNA GHGhigh gp2 (v2) (version 2) | ecosystem: Host-associated > Mammals > Digestive system >... | reverse complement strand
GATTCGTCCGTGGAGACGTTTGACGAGTTCCTGGCCAGGAATCCGGAATACGCCATGGAGTCCTTTGACCTCTATCAGGACAACGACCGGAAGATCGCCTTGGATGTCATCAAGACATACATCGATGATGCCGCAGATCCGGACGCCGAGGCGGAACGGATCCTGGAGTACTATGTCGCCAGAACCGAGTACCATATCAAAAAGGTCGTTCAGTTCTCCCATGCATTGGCCGACCGGATCGACGACGGCCATCTGGCGAAGATCCTCCTGGAGACGTGCGAGAATCACGATCGTGATAAACTGGACGATCCTCAGTACGTCGGGATGTATGCCCCCATGCAGATGAAGCGCTATGCCCCCGCTCTGGCGGAGGGCTATGCCCTTGCCCCCGGGTATGATGTCTTCTGGGACCACAGTGTCGTGACGAAGCATTGCCTTCGCAATGACCATCATCCGGAGAAATATGCTGATGGATACAAGGACGACTCCGAGAACAACCCTCCGTACGACGTCACGTCCATGCCGGACGAGTCTCTTGTCCAGACGATGGCGGACTGGATGGCGGTGTCCTTTGAGAAGGGCATGAAAGCCATGGGATATTACCAAGGCCCTGCCAGCAAACGCTATATCTTCTCGGATCATCAGAAGGCGTTCATCGAGAAATGTCTTCAATATGAAGACGAATGCCAGGCGGAAGTCGCCAAGACGGAGAGGCATTTCAAGACCTTGGGTGAGGCGGAGGCCTACGTCAACGAGCACTATCACGGCCATCGTAAGTTCTACGATGAGACGACGAAACGTCTTCTGATGACATGCCGATGCCCGCATCGCATTCATAGCGGAATCCCGGATTGCTTCATTGAAGAGGGTCTGACCCAGATGCATGAGCGCGAGAAACTCGACGAGGAATACTGGAAGCAGCACGCCGCCGAAGCGGAAGCCGACGGAGAACCGATTCCGGAGTCCAGCACGGAAGGTCTGATCGACACGATCAAGAAGACCTTCAAGGGCATGCATATCTACAAGAACCTTTTTGATTTCATGGACATGCAGGCGCAGACCCACTCGTACTCGAACAATCCTGCTTCATGGACTTATTGGAAAACACGGGTCAGTGCTAAATATATCTACGAACGTATCCGGATGGATGTCTTGAACTACTGGGACAAGGAGACGGACCACGCCATCAAGTTCGCCGCGGAGAACCGGTATCCCCAGGAGCTGACGGAGAAACCGGAGGACTACAGTTTCCACCCGCCGGTCGTCAAACGGTCCAATATCGCCCTCTCGGAGTTTGCCTACAAGTCCCGTTGTCGCTATGTCAGGAAACGGCTTGATGAGATCACCGAATGGAAGACATACTGCCACCGTCAGATCGACAGCAAATCCGTAGGTTCGGAATATGAGCAGGAGCTCAAGAAACTTGACCAGATTCCGGACAAACGATATGTCCCGTACATCAAACGGGTGCTTGAGCGTTGGCTTCTGGAAGCAAGAGCCAGGGCAAAAGGAATGACGGACAAAGTCGACTTCTACTATAAGGAGTACAAGACCGAGCTGAGTAATCTCAGTGGAACTCCCTCCAGTGAGTCGCTTGATACATCTTCAGAGATGATCCAGAATCCGGAGCAACATCCTTTGGATTTTCCATCTTTGATGGAGTTCGGCATGGACGTCATCGTGAAGGAACCCGAGACCCAGGTCAAACCATCCCAGGAATGGATGATGGGCATGATGAAAGACATCTCGGAACCGGATCCCCTCCATTACAAGATCCACAATTTCCCGACGAACGCCTTCAAGAAACGTCTCTTCAAGATGTACCGGACGCACAACATCGAGAAATTCATCCAGGCGGTCGGATTGAAGTTCATAAAGAACGGAACCATCCTGGTCCATAAGTTCTTCATTCCGGAACTGCTCTTCCTCCTGGAGAAGATGAACTACTCCCTTGGCCTTCGAAACTCCATCGTCTCCGGCACCTGGGTGTCGAATCCACCGTCCACCAAGACGGTCGTCGACTTCGACCGGATCAAACGGGAGATGACGGACGTGGAGTTCTTGCCGCACCAGATTGATTTCCTTCAGACCTATGCGGCGAACAAGGACAAGAACTACCTCCGCGGCTATCTCCTCTCCTTTGAGCAAGGGCTTGGAAAGACGATGACCTCCCTGGCCCTCATGACAGGATTGAACAAGGACGTCGTCATTATCCTCTGCCCGAAGAACACGATGCTGGAGACGTGGGACTACCATCTCCAACGGTTCTTCTCCGTCAAGCAGGACGTCTATATCACCGGCGTCACAAAGGAGTATACCGGACAGAAATGGTGCATCTTCAATTACGACGCCTTGCCCAAGCTGGAAGCCATGCTGCCCCTCTTTGCCAAGAAGAAGGTCGGATTGATTGTGGATGAATCCCATAATTTCCTCCGTGCGGTATCGGGCAGGACAAAGGCCTTGATGGCCCTCGTCCAGACGAAGACCATCGCTCCCTATTTGGACGTTTTACTGATGTCGGGTACCCCCGTCAAGTGCTTCGGCGTCGAGATGATCCCGCTGCTCCATGTCCTGGATCCGTTCTTCGATGAGGAAGCCGACGAGACCTTTAGAAAAGCCTTTGGATTGAACACCTATCTGGCATCCGACATCCTCCACAACCGACTCATCCGGATGATGACCCGTGTCACGAAGGAAGTTCTGCACCTCCCGCCGAAGACGGAATCTGTCATCAAAGTGAAGATGAAGACGGGCCAGCAATACACGGTGTCCGCCGTCAAGAAGGCGATTCTGGATTTCGCGGCGGAACGCCAGGAATACCATACGAAGATGATGCCAACCTACCTGGAAGAATGGCAGGAATGCACATCCTTCCTGGAGTTGACGTTCGGGACAGACCCGAACTACCTCTTCTGGAAACAGAGAGTCACGGAGCTCATCGACGATGGCGGCCATTTCATTATGGGCGACAAGTCCATCGCAAAAATGAACGAGATCGAGAAGACCATCCTGGAACCCAAGATGCCGTCCAATATCCTCAAGAAGTTCCGTCATTGCAAGGCGGCCGTCAAATACCTCCAGATGAAGATCCATGGGGAAGTCCTGGGGCAATGCCTTGGTCGTCTCCGGATCAAGATGACGACTGAATTGATGCAGGCGTCTCCGCTGGTTGATCTGATTGAAGAGGCGGAGAAGAAGACGATCATCTTCACGTCCTTTGTCGACACGGTGGAGCTGACGGAGGACTACCTCCGGGAGAACGACTTCAACCCGATCGCTGTCTACGGGAAGACCTCCGGGGATCTGGCCGCACTGGTCAAGGCATTCCAGACGGATCCTGCCTACAACCCCCTGGTGGCCTCCATTCAGACATTGGCGACAGGCGCCACCCTGACAGCCGCCAACCGGGTCATCTTCCTGAACAAGCCCTGGCGGTCCACGGATTACCAGCAAGCGTCCGACCGTGTCCATCGTATCGGGCAGGATGCCCCTGTCGACATCATCTCCATCGTCCTGGATACCGGAGAAGAGGGCAACCTCTCGACCCGCATGGAGGACATCATGAACCTCTCCAACGAGCTGTTCGGTCAAATAGTCGACGGAAACGCCACGCCGGAAGATCAGTCAGAGGCGGCATTGCGTGCGGCCTATGAATCCCTCTGGGATCAATATTCCAAAGACTACAAGTTCGACCAGGAAACGGAAGTCTCCGAAGAAGGTCTGAACACAACATGGACTCCGTCCATGCTACAGACACCGGCCGATCTGGCGAGGTTCTACGAATCGTCCTCCTACGGGACGGTCGTTGGTCATACCAAATACACCGGACGTCAGTTGACGAAGAATGTCATCGACCGCATCCGCATTCTTTCTCCGGAGAAACAGATCCGGAACATGGTCGGGACGTGCTACGACACGGTCGGACTGTCCGCCTACTATCTGACCCGGTGGAAGATACCGTACCGGATGTACTTTGTCAATACCCGAAAGGAGTACGACAAGGAGAAAGGCATCTGGGACGATCCGACCCATCTTTTCCTGATCTACCAGAACGAGGACAAGCAGTGGGTCTGGCTGGAAGGCTCCTGGGGCTCCTACAAGGGATCTCATAAACCCTGGGACAATCCAGGAGAGCTTGTCCATGATATCGTGGACAAACTGAGAGCCGATAATGGAAACCATCTCTTCTGTCGTCTGGTTCACAAGTATCCGGGATTCAACCTGACCATTCATGACTTCTACCAGCTGCTCATCCAGGACAGCGTCCTGGAGTTCTCCACGGAGGGCATGGAACCAATTGAGGTCAAACCAAAACAAGAGGCATCCATGGAAGCCATGTCCGTGTTCAGCGACATCTCGATGGAAGCCGAAGCCGCTTCTGCGAAGAAGGCGCTTCGGAAGAAGATAGAGGACTACATCATCAAGTCCATCAATCTGATGGAAAGGACGACCAAGGTAAATGAGAAGTACTGGAAGGATCGTTTCGCCTCCATGTCGGACGCGGACTTCGACAAGTTCATGCACTGTCTGAAGGACGGGACGGAGAATGTCCATATGTACGTACCGCCATTGAAAGTCCATCTTCGGAATGCGGATCTGGTCGATGCCGCTCATAAACTTGGTGTCAAGCTGATGCACCGGATCTGGATGCAGGACGAGACGACAGGCCTCCGGTATCTGACGCCGGAAGAATACCTGGTCGTCCAGCTCCCGGTCAGACGCCAGCAGCAGTTCCTGGACGAAAAGATATCCGTCCCGGAGAACGACAAGCAGATCGACGGCATGACCGGTCAGGTCACGGGAGATTCGAAGGCATGCGCTGTCACGAACCCCGAGATCCACATCATGCAGGCGAGAAACCTGGATGCGTCCCTCTACGAGTACGTCAACGTGCGTGGCGGCAATATCGCCAACTACGCGGAGTTCAAGCGGTCCCTGGAGGAGACGGGCACCGTCTCCCTCAAGAGCCTGGACGGATCATCCCGCACCCGTGTGTCGGTCGTGGCCGGCATCCTCCTGAAGGGGATGCACCTCGATTCGAACTTTAACGAAAACCTGTAATGAAGAAGGAGACACCCGAATGAGCGTTTACTTCAATACATGGACAGTTGGCGACTTGACCTCGGAGCAGGAGGAGAAGTACAAGAAGTTCTTCTCCGACAACGGAATCCGGAATCGTCAGGGAGTCGCCAACTATTATGAGAAGAAAGGCATTGTCATCGCCTACAGCTGCCCGAACTGGTGGCCAGTCGTCGGCTACGGGACGTTGGAGCTGGCAAAGGAATACTACGCCACGTTCATCGCGTGGCGGCAGATGCATGAGGGCCTCCCGAAAGGGACGGGTGAGGGTGGCCCCGAGGGAACGTCCGAGAGCACCGGAGGTGGAGGAGGGGGAGGTTCCACCCCCAGTCCGGGATCCACCCCGGCCGCCCCGGGCAATACACCGACGGACTCCGCCGGAAATCCTCCGACGGCCAGTCAATCATCTGACACGTCCAGCCAGTCGTCCGACGCATCCAGCGAAACGGCGAACGCTACAAATACCACACCCAGCGCGGAAGCCCAGTCAGGGAACAGTCCGCTGTCCGCCGTCCTCAAGATCACGGACGCTGCTTCCAATATCTACGATGCCGGTCAGCACATCGCGGCCGTCAACGCTTCCGTGAAACGGGAACTCAACACCCGTGTCCAGGTCCAAACCCAGCTCCAGTCCAAACGGGATGCCGAGAAGAAGCAGAACCAGGATGAAGCCTATAAACGGGCGGAGGCGTTTGTCAAGACGCTGAAACAGAGCATGGGCGACATCATGACGATCGCCACGACCATCCCGGTTGTCGTCGAGCAGACGGCGGGTGTCATCAAATCCGACGATGAACTAGAGAAGACCTCCGGCAATCGGATGGATGGTTCGTCCGAGGGATCCGGTTCCGAGGAGACGCCTCCTATGGAGAATACGGCCCAGCAACCGACGGAATCTGAATCCCCCGATACGGCGGAGCAGACGGAAGTCATCGATCTGCACCGTGGGAACTGCGGTGGCCGTGGGAAGACGAACCCGAAGACCCAGAAGAACATCCTGGACAAAACAAAGGATCTCGGCGAGAAAATCTGGGATGGCCTGACAAGCGGAGAGTCCAAAGAGAGCATCAAGAGCAATCAGACGGAAGGTGAGAAACAAGCCAGTGAACTGGCGAAAGTCGATACCGGAAAGGATGCCGTCGACGCCTTGAGCAAGAAGCTCTCGGATGATATCAGTCAGGCGGCAAAGGAAGCCGCCGAGGCAGGCATCATCCCGATCGAGGACTTGACTGGTCTTATCCAAACGACCTATCCGGATGCCGCCCAGCTCATCGGCGACATCACCGGTTGTGGGGGACAAGGAAGAGCCCCGGTCAACGTCTGTGCGTCTCAGGAGAAGACGGTCAACTCCATCCTGGGAGGCCTTCTGGCGAAGACCGCCCGGAACCTCCTGAGCAGCACCTCTGTCACCAAGGACGTCCTGGCGTTCCTGGATGATATCGCCAGCAAGACGTGCAATATCACCTGGGACTTCCTGGAAGCCATGTCTAATATGGACAACACCGGATCAAACGTCGCCTATATCGCCAAAATGAACGGCGGTATCACTTACTGCCCTCCGTCTGTCGGTCCAGACGGGAGAGATCGGTCCCTCGTCGAGGAGTTCGGCATCTCTTTCATCGATCCGGATGGTCAGCTAGGAGCAGGACAGCTCGTGGACATCATCAAGGATGCCGCACGGCCCATGGACGCCCCAAGGGACTTCCATCACCGTCACGGAAACCCAGTCGCCAGGACCATGGGCTCCAGAGCCGGATCGTCCACCTCCATGAAGGACTATGGAAAGATGACGAACCGTGGCATCAAGATGGCCCGTGTCACCCTCGGGACCTCCCGCCAGAACGTTCTGACGGATGTTCTGGAGACCGTCAAGAAGACGGACACGTCCAAGACCGCCGTCCGGACGATCAAACGTCCGGTCCCATTCACGACGACCACTGCCCATAACCGTCACAACTGTTATGGACGAATGTCGTTCTCTGTGTAAACAATATGATCATACGCTGGACAGGCCCCTTTCTACGGGGGCCTGTCCAGGTTTATTTTTATATGGTCCAGACATTTATTGCGTTGAGGCAGATCCCGGATCATATCCACCGTATTTATATATTACTCCTTTGACAAGGATTCGGTATTCAGGTCCTTGGTCCTGGTTTCATCCTTGGAAGAAGGAGTTGTTATGAATGAATACGAAACCCTCAAAGGCAAGTTCGCATCCCTGACCAGATGTGACACCGGATTCTACCGGGAACTGTCGATTCTCAACTACATGACCATCAATGTGGTGATGGTCGATGACGAGAACAACCGACTCATCATTCCTCCCGTCCACAGCGTCGGGGCCGTCCAGGCTCCGTATCTCTGCATCATGGAACGGGGAGGCACAACACCATCCACGGACAGCGTGGGACATAGCGTCCAGATGGACGGATGGTGTGGAAAGATCAGACAAAGCACGATCGCAAATCATCCGGTCTTCGTTTCGGAGATCAATGTCGTGTTCGCAACGGAGATCCAGGCGCTCTCCGTCAAGCATCCCAATGCCCAAGTAGCGTATCAGGAAGGACTCGAGTCCGCCATCCTGAACCTGGGCAACACCATCCAGGACGCACCCTGCGTCAGGGTCATCGCGAACGACCCGACTGGATCCATTGAACGACTGTACACGTGCATCGGGGACCAACCGTCCGCCATACCTGTCACGCATCTGCGGGACACCGATGTCACCATCACCATCCTCTACGTCCGGAACGGCGTCATCACCAAGGACATCCGGTCCCTGGAGAAACTGACATCCGGAACCACGAATATGGTCGAATTCGGGAACTGCGTCATCCCGTGGGTCACCACGTCCGAAGTCTGCGCGGAGCAACGCGCGAAGAGCTTCAGCTGGGTGTCCCCGGAGGCGCTGGAATCCATTCGTTCGTCCATGTCGCAGGAGCATAAACGGCAGCTGGAACAGGCAAATGCCGTCTCCTCGGCGAAAATCACGGAATTGCAGACAAAGCTCTCGTCGGCCAACTCCGAGCTGGAGCAGGTCAAGACGGAACGAGATGACTATAAATTCAAGTACAATACCCTGAAGGCCGACCGTCAGCAGGCGGTCGACCAGTCCAACATTCAGTATGCCACGATGAAGGCCCAGAACGACTTTGCGTTGGCGCAAGGGAACCTTCAGCTGAACGGCTACAAGCTACAGCAAGCGAAACAAGAGACAGAGTGGAAGACATGGCAGCTCTGTGCGGCGGCATGTCTGCCGGTCGTTGGCGTGATCGCCATGGAATTGTTCAAATCCGCCATGAAGAAATGAAACGAGACATAGGGACCATCACCATGAGAGTTTGGAGCTAAGTACGAATCAATATGGATGCAATGTGGAAGAACCTGTTGGTCCAGGCATCCGACGCGATGCCGGATTTCAACGACTATCTCCTGACGAAGTTCCGGAAGGAGAAGATCAGCAACATCAAGGTCTATCTGGACACGCTCTTTCGGGAGAGCGTCAAACGATTCGACGGACGTCTGCAGTATCACGGCTACACGGTGCTGACACCGGACGAGCAACTGCAGTACATTCGCCTGAACAAGATCCTGAAGAAGAAAGTCCAAATCCTCAACTCGACCTTCGAGCTCGTGCGCTATGCATACGAGTTCCAGAACGAGCTGCAATACATTCATGTCTATGTGCCGTTCCTGCAGGACAACAAGATCCTGCTCGGCAGCACATCCTATTACCCGTTGTTCCCGGAGGTGGAATCCGGCGGCCTGCACCGCACCCATACGGAGATCATCCTGAAGGTGCTCTGCGCCCCGATCCTCCTCTCCCGGAACATGACCTATTCGTTCACGACGTCCAAGGGGAAGTTCTTCAAGGAGACCGTGAACCTCGTCAAGATCCACCAGGGCCGGGCCGGACGGTCGAAGAAATCCGGCCGTGTCCCGATCATCCTCTATCACCTCGTCCACCATCCTTTCTATGAGACGATGCGGATGTACAAGTTCGAGGATGGCGAGATCGACATCGTGTCGACCATCACGGAGGACCCGGAGTATTCCTATATCAAGATCAAGGGAAACATCTTCCTGAAGGTGGCGGACCAGGCGCTGAACGACATGTACAAGCGCCGGGTCATCGCCTCCTATCTCATGTGCCTGGAGGCATGGAGCCACTTCATCATGCGGGACCTCCTCTCCAGCAGCTGTGAGTATTACAAGTCCATATTGGGTCGTCTGACCTACAGCAACATCGTCGGATCCGATGAAGATAAAGCTCTGATGTACATCGAGAACGCCAACAAGCATCTCAAGACGACGGACGTCATCCTGGATCCTCCCGCCCAGTATCAGCTGAGCCAGATTGACATCCATGTGAAGGACATCTACGAGTTCCTGTACGTGGCGTTCTACAACATGGACAGCTGGATGGTCGACTACAGCCCGACCTGTCTCTATGACAAGAAGATCGGCAGCCTGGACAGCCTCCTGGCGGACCTTGTGTCCAACATCAACAAGAAGTTATTCAACATCGTCAATGCGAAAGACGAGGAACTGACGGCATCCACGGTCAAGACGTATCTGAACCGTGCCAGCCAGTTCGAGAACTGGGTCGGACGAAACCCAGCGTTCCGGGCCAATCCCAGTTTCTGCAATGACAATTACGCGATTACGATCGGATTCAAGAGATTCCGCAGTCTGGAGAATATCGAGACAGCCGGATCCTCCGCCAAGAAGGGCAAGAGTATGGTGGCGAGCCTGTTAAAGGCCAATCCATCCCATATGGTCGTGGAGTCCATATGCGCTTTGCCTCCGAGCTCTCGATTTGGGGAGCACTTGCGAGCAATCGCAGGTTAAAAAGAAAGTGAATTGCTGGAACCCCGTAAAGCCTGATTGACGACAACGTAGCCTGTAATGGGCAAGCGTGACCGTGGCCGAAAGGCAGAAAGAACAATCAGGATGCCTCATGCTGAAATAAAAGCCGGACCTCTCCAAGCCGGTGCTAAAAGGTATTAACAATTGGAAATCAGCAGCCAAGACATTAGAATTATCCCACATATCCGGCGCAGCCGAACGCCCATAGTGCTTAGGGGCCACCTAGAAAGCTGACACGTCGATGGTCGTGGGTCGTCGGGTCCATCTTGAAATGCACGAACCTGACTCCTCGAGGGTGCAAATCCCTCCGGATATGTGTTTCTAGTGTAAGGTTCATCGACTATCCCGCAAGGGAGTAGGCCGCAAGCGCGGTCGAAGCGCTCCTTCCCTGGGAACAGGGAAGATGATCTAGTCAAATCCATCCCGAAAGGGAGCAAGCGAAAGCTGGTTGCCGTAGCGACGCAACTTGGAAGTCCGGAACATGCCAATCGTATCCGGCGAAATCAATCCGTTCTTGAATATCGACAGCAACGGTCACATCATCCCGCCTCCTTGGGCTGATACGATCAAACACGTCTTCGACTGATCCAATCTTCGTGGACGTAAATCCTATATATTCCGGTTATGAACAGTCATTCTGTCGTTCTTAAGCCACTTTAACCAAAACCACAAAAGGAATTACAATGGAAACTCAAAACAATTTTGCCACGATGGTCTGCCAGCTATTCGATGAATGCATGTCGGCCAGACGCGCGCAGTTGACACAGGCTCAAATCAATGCACTCTACCAGATGTTCCGGGCGAACCAGCACAACATCGTCAACCAGCTGGCGGCCATGCAGCAGCAGATGAACGGCACCATGACCAAGGAGGAGTGCCGTA
>Ga0310694_10006756_pt1 | contig 10831 bp, 9 predicted proteins | sample 174DNAGHGhighgp2_FD_203884 | JGI IMG/M metagenome (GOLD analysis project Ga0310694, IMG submission 203884) | Sheep rumen microbial communities from Palmerston North, Manawatu-Wanganui, New Zealand - 1742 DNA GHGhigh gp2 (v2) (version 2) | ecosystem: Host-associated > Mammals > Digestive system >... | reverse complement strand
TCATTGATTCTGCTGTGACAGAAACGATAGCCAATGCCATGATCATTGCTATAACGGCGCCGATAGGAGCGATGAGCATCTGGAATGCATCACCGAAGTCCTCCAGGAATCCTTCCATATCCTGCATCCATGCCGGGTTCTCGCCATCGTTCATAACGTCATATACTTTATTGATGGCTTTTGCCATGCTCTTTGCCGCATTGACTACACCCATCACGGCATTCTGCATAGCATCAAGACCTTGGCTTGCTTTGCTGATATTGGCTTGGATATTCTTCAAGGCTTCTGCTTTCAACGATTTCTCGAAGTTGATGCCGTTCTCTCCCATCTTTGTAAGTTCAGTGTTGCAGGCAGAAAGTTCATCGCGCAATGCGAGAGCACGGTTTACAAGCGCTTCATATTCCTCTTTTGAGATATTGGTGCCTTCGGCCATATCTACATCGGCTTCCGCACTCGCTACCTCATTCCCAAGTACAGTCTGCTTCGCCTTATATGTATCATATCGTTCAACTGCTTCCTGATGAGCGCCTTTATACAGCTGAATGTTGTCATGGATCGCACCAAGATCACCGCCTGCAGCATTGAACTCCAGCACCTTCAACTCCAAGTCACGGAACTTCTTTTCCAACTCGTCTTTGAGGATATTGTCATCCACATTATCGACGATCTTCCGGAACTTCTCTTTCAACTTCTCGATGTCGATGCCTGCTGCGCCCCAAATCTCCGTGCTGGACTGGCTTCCGTCCTTATTGGTGAAGAAGCGAGTAGCCTGACTCATCGCCTCGAAGTTATTTGACTTCAAGAACTCGTCAAATACAGACTGCGTAGCCGCGAAAACAGCATCCATACGTCCTTTCATTGCAGCGCCATGATCACCACCATAAAGCTGGTTCACTTTCTCCTGCGAGCGAGTGATGTCGATGGCTGTCTTGACTTTCGTCTGTGCATTAGCTATAGCGTCTGCCAGGTTATCACCGGTGTACTGCTCGGACGATATACTCTGCAACTCCCGGATAATTATACCCAACTGGTTTTTCAGCAATGCCTCTAACTTATTACCTGCTTCACCATAGGTACCAAGACCGAAATTGTCTTTATTCAATTTCATGCGCTCTGTAACAGTAGCAATAGCATTTTGAATATCAGACACCGAACTAAGTCTGTCAATACTCAGGAAGTTCAGTTTGCTCTCGTCCAGCGTCTCGCCTTCTTTTAGGTTCTTGGAAGCTTCCTCACGCAACAGTTTGTTGTAAAGCGCCATCATTTTTTGGATGTCACCTGCGTTACGCACAGAATCCGGAGTCATAGATGCTCCTCTTCCAACACCGGCAAACTGGCCGAGCTGCTCTGATGTACCGTTTTTCATTAGCGTACGATAGAGTTCCACTTGCTGATTAGTACGCTCGAATGTCTTACCAAGGTCAGTAAACTGTTTGTTTACGTCTGCGATCCACGCTGTGACATTATCTTTGCTTATCTGATCAGCGTATTTGATGTATGCCTTACCGGCAGAAATGAAACCGCGTCGCGCTTTTTCATTCTGCTTGCCGTACTCAATCATCGCCTCGCCAACCTTTCGGATAGCCTTCTCGAAGTCGATAACGCCCTTCTCTATACCTTCGCCAATGAAGGCATCTTTGAGCAAGTCACGGATAGTCTGACCGCTCTTGCCGATCTTAATGTCCTGACCCTTCTCGTTCTTGAAGATGTCAAGCTCTCCAGCCTCCTCGAAACCATGGAAGAAATTGAAGAAGCGTTCCTGCATCTTCTTGTCATTCTGCATATACGCAAGACCCATGTCGGCGCCTTCTGCCTGCGTCGCTTTCTTATATACCTCGTAGGCATCTTTCAGACGGCTGATGAACTCGCTGATTTCGATATCGTATTCACGACCGCTACCTCCTTCTGTCTTCTTCTCCTCAATGCCATAGTATGCATCACCACGAAGCGTGATAAGCGCTTCTAACTGCTTCTGCATTATCCTACGGTCCTCGGAATGATATTGGCCAGGCGTCATGTCATCTATTGCTTGGCGCAAACGACTGATTTCCGATTGTAACTGCTCTCTGAGTTTAGGATATGTTGCATCGGTCGGACGAGCATACGTATTGACCACGCTACTCAACTCCGGATCATTACGCCAAGACTGCAAGTTTCCTGTTTCACGGAAAGCATTGGTGATTCGTGCAGCATGTCCGCTACGGGATGGTGCATAATCATAGTACTGCTTCGATATTGTCGATAACAGACTGACTATATTCGCTCCCTTGCCATTCTCGAACTTATGTATTTCTTCAAGAATATCATGGGATGTCTGCGCAAGCACTTTGCCATTGGCATTCTCACTATTCGCAAGAGCAAGCGCATCGTTCACTTTCGACTCCAGATTGCTACCTTTATACTCACCTATATTGGCTTTTTCAAGCGATTTTGCAAGAGCAAAGATTGCTTCGCGTTCATTCGTAACTTCCTTTTCTATCGCATCAGCTGTGGATGACTCTCCGATCTTACCGGCATCAATACGTTTCTGTAGTTCAATGAACGGCTCACGGATAGCATAATCTATAGTGGATTTGGCTCCGCTATACTTCTCTATTGCGGCGTTATAAGAACCTGCATCAATACCACCAAGTCTGTTGAATTGCTTAACAATAGCATCAACTGTATTCTCGTCCAGAGCATAAGCATTTAGAATTGCCGCTTTCAGTCTTGCATTGATAGCATCCTTATTTGAAAGGTCAATACCATCCTTTGCTGCTTCTGTAACGGCATTGCCAATAATATCAGCAATGGCATCACGCAGAACATTGTGCGTGAGTCCCTGGTTCTTTTTCAAGAACTCAGTAATACCTAACATCTCATAAACAGCCACAGATTGTTGACCACCTGTATACTCTGCGTATTCAGAAAGAATATCAGCCCTCGTTGAGAAATTTTGGTTGGTCTTGCTTTTAGTTTTTCCGGTCTCGGAAGCATTAGAACCAGCAGTACCGGCGGCAACATCTCCTTGCGCCATGAGCGAGTTATAGGCCTGCTGACGCTCGATAGCCAGTTTGACTGCTTCGGCTAATTCTGCAAACTTAGACGCAGCCTCTTGTGCAGCCGCTCCTTGCCCTTTTAATGCGTCTATGATATCGCTACTAATGAAGTCGCTATAGTTGGCTGCAAGTGTCGAAACGGCTTCGTTATACTTTCTAGTGCCAACATTCTCGGCGTTGATCTTCTTTTCTAATTTATCAAGACCATCGACCATTCGCTGCGTATCCTTCACAAATCCATCTGCCACCTCACTCATCTTTCGTTGCAACGCATTGGCGTTCTGTCTAGCATTAACCCAAAGACCAATAACGGCACCTAATGCGATACCAGCCGCACCACCAATCGTGCTCAACAAACCTCTGGAAAACAATCTCGCTGCTACTGCTGCGCTACGGAATGCACGCGCCAACTGATAAGTAATAGTTACCACCTTAGCGATACCGTGCGTAACGAATGCCGTAGCCAGCATAATGGCTATAGGCTGGATGTTCTTAACAACCTTTTGCAGGCCCTTAATGAATCCGTTTATGAAGCCCTTGCTTCCCTTTCCCATGTCATCCATGGCAAGCGTCCACAAGTCTTTCAATTTCTGAATTTGACCGTAGGTGGTATTGGTGATATTCTCCTGCATGTTGTAGAAACGACCACCTTCTGCTGTCATGTCAGAGAGCACAGAAGCGACCATCTCAAACGGCACCTTACGCTCAGATATGAGTTTGAACACATCTCCCGTTGTTACCAACTTGCCGTTTAATTCGGTGAACTTATCCGCTAACGCCTGTACCATCGGAATGCCTGCCTCGGTGAATTGACGGAGTTCCTGGCCGCGAAGCACAGCAGCAGACTTTACCTGACCATAAGCCAATATAATACGCCCCATATCCACACCGAGACCTGCGGATATATCAGCCAGCTTCTTGACGGTCGGAAAGAGGTTATTATCACCCACACCAAACGCACCTAACTGCTTTGTAAAAGTGACAAGTTCCTTAGTCTGGAAAGGTGAATGAAGCGCAAAGTCCTTGATGTCATTCAAAACGGAGCGAGCCTTAGATGCGGACTGTAAGATTCCTTCCAGAGCTACCTGTTGCTGTTGGAAATAACCGGTAGTCTCTGCGACCTTCTCGCCAAAACGAGCAACAGAATAAATGGATACGTAACGGTACATGAGGTTACGCAATCCGTTCATTACTCGGCTCTGCTTACCAAAGTACGCATTAACCTTCTCCAGCGCTTCTGACTGCTTATTTAACAGCGTGATCATGCGCCGTGCATACTTCTCACTTCCTGCCTCTCCTGCCTTTTTTGCTGCCGCCTCAAGATCGTGATATAAGCTAATCTGTTTCTGCAAGGAATTAACCCATTGACCTCCACCGCGAGTATGACGAGTACGTTCCTTCGCAATTTCTTTCTCTATCTGGAGGATACGACGACGCGCCGCCTCTTCCTGATTGTTTTGACGAGCGGACTGATTACGGACGGACTGGATGCGTCCTGACTCAACAGCACGAAGTTCACGCGCAGCGCTTTTCGCTGACGAACGAACTGTATCAAGCAATTCAAGGTATTTGTTGAGTGCCTGATAACGTCTATCCCATGCGTTTCTCTCTGTTCCGGACAAACCCTTGTTTACACTCTGCTCAAGTGCAAACTGTGCAGCTTTACGCATACTTGCCTCGGTATCGATCTTAGTTGTATTACCTTTGGCATTCTTATACGTGACAGTTTCTCCGGCTTTGGCACCATAAGCCCTGCGGATGGCTTTCTCTGCCTCCGCAACGGCTTCCTGTAGTTGCTTACGGAAGTCTCTGTCATCGAGCTTCATCTTGATCAGCGCATTGGCAGTAGATAGTTTGCTTATTTGCTGTTCTACCTTTCTTGCTTTGCTTTGAAACTCGCTGTCTTGCATCATCATCTCTGTGATGACTTGCACTTTTCCGGTCATAACTTATTCCTCCTTCGTTTTATCGTGAATAGTATCAAACATGTGCGGTTCATGGATCAAGCCGCTAAAACGTGATGCTTTGATCTTTGCCAACTCTTCTTTCTCTTCAACAAAAACCTCTGCATTATCCAGCACGGATACATAGCAGTATGCTTTGTAGCCGAGGTGAATATGCACCTTGCTATTATGGCGTGCATAGATATCGCACGTTCCCAAATCGGGTACATACACATGTACGGTTGCTTCGTCCAGCGTGCAGACGTTCATCTTGTTTCGCGCTGTGCCGGACTTGATGAAAATGCCATACTCGGCCAACTCGGAAGCATCAAAGACCTGCTTCGCCAACTCCATATCGGGCCAGTTATGCTCGATACAGAAGTCCATGCCCCGGAAGAAGAAACTGCACAATTCAGCCAGACAGGGATTATCCCATTCCTTCTGAAATTTCTCGCACATGCCGTGCGCTATTCCATCCTGTTTCAATTGCTCAAACTTATCCATATTCGTTAAATTTGCGTGCAAAGTTACGATTTAATTGTCATTCAGACAATTATTACCATCAAATGTGAAGAAAGTTATACAATTAAACCCACCGATTTCGGTAGGTTTAACGTGCTTACATCAGTTCCTCTATCGTGAACTCGACTCGTGGATCGGTCTTGTCAATCAACTTCCTCGCGCTTATCTCGAAGCAGTCCCGGTCGTTCTTGATCATCTTGCATTGCTGCATACAGTCAAGCAACACTTTGAGGCAGTTATCGAGGTCCGGCAGGTTATTCTGATGATAGACATCGAGCGTCAGCTTGAACGGCTTGCTTATCATCATGCCACGGTACGGACATTGCTTGAAAAACTCCATCTCGTACTCCTTTATGACTTTCGTCTTCGCAAGGGAACTGTGACCTGCTATCGTGATGACTTTGTAGCAGTTCGATTTGCTGGGGATTTTGCCCCGAATAATTACTTTATCCATGATGTAATTTATATTTTGATGTATTTTTTTGTAAAAAAACACACTTTTTTAGTAAAAGTATGCTCAATTATTTGCGTATGTTATATTTTTTCACTACCTTTGCGGCGCTTTTTGCAAACACATAAAAATCAATGCAATATGAAAAAGTTTCTATTTCTATGCGCTTTAGCAGCGCTTACGCTTGTTTCCTGCAAGTCCAAAGACGAGCCGGAAAATCTCCAGAAACAACAGGTAACATTCAAAGTCTCCGCTTTTGAGCAGGCACAAGAGCCGATGAACAGTCCTCGCAGAGCACCGCAGGCTACGATCCTCGATGATGAAGGTGGCACCGCTCTCACCGACCTCTATGTCTTCGACGGCAGCACCCAACTCGTGCATCAAGTATATGCAGACGACAATGCCGCTTTCGGCACCGTCACCCTCAACCTCACACACGGTAACCATAACCTGTCCTTCATCTGCACCCGTTCGACCGGCATCACGGTTGAGAATGGTGTCATGGCGTTCGGCAGCATCCGTCCGACCTTCGGCAAGACGCTCGCACTCAACGTCACCGGCAGCACAGGCGCACAGAACCTACAACTCGATCGTATCACCGGTCAACTATTCATCACGATTAACGATGAGTTTCCGTCTACGGCCAATCAGATAGAGTTCGTCATGGAAAATAAGTACAACTCCATCAACGTGGCTTCTCTGCTCGGTGTGAACGGTGCGGAGTGGTCGCAGAAGGTCTCATGTACCTCCAAGGTTGGTCAAAGCGGCGTGCAGTACAACTTCAACACCATCTGCCCGAGCCTCACCGAAGAGTACACCTCCGACCTCACGATCAACATCTACAACTCGCTCAACGCGGTTATCTACAGCGTCACCATCGAGGATGTCCGTCTGGCAGCTAACACCAAGACCATGCTGAGCGGCAACCTGTTCACGGCTCCGTCCGCTTCCGTTTCCGTCAATACAACATGGAACAGCAACATCGTCGGCTCATGGTAAGGCCGGAGGTCCATGTCTATCCATTGCAACCATCCGGCATCCTCTGTAGCAGCGGTACTACTGCTGTCACTTTCACTGTGCATGTCGGCGTGCAATGGGAGGACGGAGGAACCGCAAGCCCCTTCTGAACAGAGCATCACGGATGACTGCAGTCCGGGCGTGCTGGCCTATGAGACGGACTCTACCGAGTGGCGGGTCAAAATCTTCAAAGAACACTTGCTTTATAGTGAGGCGGTAGCGGTCAAACTACCTGCCCCGTGGCGTTTGCCTGTTCGGGAGGAGGCGCAGGTTCTTCGGAATCTGGAGTTCACCTCCCCGAGCGGCGAGCGCTTTGTTACTTCCGACGGCTACACTTTCGGAATGCCGTCTGCCAGCGTGAGCAAGGCCGGTAGCAAGACGCAGTATAGCGTGCTTGGCTTGTACATCCGGCAGACGGTCATCACGATTGAGTTTTAGGCGCTGAACTCTACCAACTTCTCATCGGTTATATTCATCGTGTCGATATGCACCCAAGTCGGTGCGCTCTTGTCGTCCTCCAGACGGATTGGGTGCGGACACTCGTCGATATGCTCTCTGATCCACTGACGGATGTCCTTGGCGCTCATGTCCGGACTGGAGAAGTCCACTGCCTTGCCAAGTCCATGACCGGAGATATACAAGATACCGGCAAGCGTTTTCTTCTTGACTATCTCGCATACATTAGTACGAAGACCGCGCTGCTGTAAGGCTTTGGTATTGATAACCATGCGGATGCCAAGACTCTCACGAATCCACAGCAATACCTCCAGCAGGTTCAAATCAAAGTACCGCCACGCTTTCTCTCCGTCGCGTTGCTTGGTCTGTGCATCTACTACTTCGCCTATCGCAAAGTATTTCTTAAATTGTTCGATAATTGGGTTCATAGTTCTAATCGTTTTCAATTCTGTCCGGAGTGGGCATTTCCTCCAGACGTATTGCTTTAATCGTCTCATGCCCTTCAAGGATAGCCTTGCAAAGACGATGGTAGCCATCTGCTATCTGTCCGTTATCGTCAAGGATGATCGGGTGCTCCAAAGAACAGTCATTAACGCGCTTGACGTTCTCAATGAACTGCTTTAGGTTACGAGACTCAAACGGTTCATCAGACAGGTCGATAGCCCATAACGGCAGGTCAAGTACCGGGTACTCTTTGGCTTTGGCAAACAGATATAACGTTTCTGCCCGCCAAACATTATTGTCCCGACGGAACTCACTCCTATCAAATGTGATGTTTTCTATCGTGTCGATAACCTTCATAAAGTTTACTATTATTAAGATTTTCGGAAGGGTAGGCAAAAAAAATCTCGGGGGTTTGCCTAAAAGAACTTGCCGATTTTTAAGATTCCACGGATCATAGCAGTGTAGGGTTTGGTGGCGGGGATCTTGTCGCATATCTTCCACGCTGCCCAGAGCAAAAAGACGATGACCACTATCCAGAAGAACCAGCTCGTGAACTTGGTGTAGCCGCTCTTATAGGGCACGGGCTTCTCCACATAGACCGGGTACGGGATGGAGTCTTGCACGTGGATGGAGTCGTGGATGTGGATGCTGTCGTGCTTCCATCGGTCACGAAACTCGGTGTGCCATCGGTCCACGTAGAGCGTGTCGTGCTGCCAGCGGTAGATAATCGAGTCACGGACGGTGAGGTGGTCGTGCTCCTTGCTGGTGTTGTCGGCGTTGTGGCCGGTGTGCTCGTTGTGTACCTGCGGCACCACGGCAGGCGGCAGGCTCTTGCACGATGGGAAGCACAAGCAGAGGATGACGGTGAGCACCACTGCAAGGATGGTCGCAATCATGGTGTGCAGGCAGCCTCTCGGGTCGCGGTAGCCTTCCATGGGCACTATATACTTGCTGTCCATAATCAGCTTGGCATTTGGCCGTCGTTGTTGCCGTCGAGGGTGACGGTGGTGTTGCCGTGGACTATCTTAGCGTCTATGCCCTTATCGACTGCCTCCCATACGGCAAACAGTGCAGCAAAGGCAAATATCTCGCCCACGGCAGCGAGGACGCTTGAATCGACGACACCCTGTGGCGGTATGAAAAAGGACACCACAATGAGTGTGACTGCGATGAACGACAGCACGGCGGCTGCGATCTTCGACTTGGTGCATACATCTCGTTTCATGTTATTCCTCCTTTTCTATTGGTTGATCTTCCTGTTCCTGTTCCTGTTCGGGTTCGGGTTGGGGATGCTCGCGGGCCCATTCTTGTTCATAGGCTACTTTGTCGGCGTCGGTGCATTGCAACCATGGCTCGGCATGAGGCGGCAGACCTACTTCGTGTCTGAACATACGCGGTTCACCTTCTTGGTCATGAAACAGCCAGTCGAATTCGGGATCTGGCGTTTGTACTCGTGTTGTAAATTCAGTTATCATAATCGTTATTTTGTTACAGTCCAATGTTTAATGTTGGTCAGATAGGCATAGATGGTCATGGTGCCCTCTGGGAATACGAACAGATGGCTTTCGTCTTTAATGGCATCATAGACGGCTTGGGAAAGGGTGAGGGTCTTGCCTGTGCCGTTGTTGGTGAGGCGTAAGGCGATGTAGTCGCGGAAGTTCTTTAAGAATTGCTCTAAATTGTTGTGGCAATCCTCATCCGTGACCAAGGTATCAAGGCTTGCATCCAATGCGTTCGTCGGGTTCCACATCTTCATATTAAAACTAAAAGTCACATCGCTCGTAAACTCCAAATGTATAAGGTTCACGTCTCCATCGCAGAACGTATTTATGTAGTACGAACCGCGATAAGTCAAGTCGATAGGCTTCATTCTAAGAACTCGCAGAGCAGTAAAACCTTTAAGGAATTGCTCGGAAGCATACTCTCCGAAAGTCTGAATAACCGGCATATGTATCTCCTCAACCCAATCGCAAGGAACAAAGCACATACGAGAATATGTCATCTTCGGAAACTTCCAAATCGTCATAGCGGTATTCTTAGACGGAGCACCTGTATATGCAGAGCCGTTGAATCGCTCTAATTGTGGCAACTCAAATACTCCGGGTTCATCTCCAACTTGCTCGACATTAGCAGGAATCCATACTTGGTCTGCGTAATATCCAAAGCCGCTAATCGTTGAGCATTGCAGCACGACCTTCTTCAAGTTCGCATTAGACAGAAGGTGCAAGCAGTTATAGTGTAAGTCCCACCCACCAAGTGATCGGTCTATAAGAGATGTCGCATTGATGTTATTGGAAAGCACAAGCGGAGCAAGTGACATTCCGTCCTCAATGCCGACCGAATCATATACATCAATCTTCCTATCTGCGAGGAGAAGGGGAGCGGAGGGGAGGTTGGTGAGGTCGGAGAGGCGGGAGGGGATGCCGTAGGTTTCGTTGCCGGAAAGGCGGGTGATATAGTGCTGCCACATGTCAGCCAGCGAGCGGAGTGAGGCATCGTCCGACAGGGAGCGGAGAGTGCCCGCGCCGAAGGGGAACTGCCACAGCGCACGGAGCAGCAGCAGCAGGTTCGACTTCATCTGGGCGATGAACGACGCAAAGGTGTACGGTTTGTGCTGGGCTATGACCTCGGAATAGCCGTCATATCCGGCTTGGTGCATGGCTTGCTGTTTCAACGGGTCAAGGGCCTCATTGACCAGCGAACCGAAGTGCGGGTCTTGCGGCAGCGCAGACACCTCCGCTAAGACATCCTCGCCACGGCAGGTCTCGATATTTTTCTTAATTTCACTCATAATCATTCAAGTTTTGAGAGCTACGGCAGAGCCAACTGCCATAGCCCGGGTTCGTGGGTCTTATCCCAGCACATTCTCATCGGGGTTCGAACCTCCGCCGTTTCCGCCGCCGTTGCCGCCTTGGTTCTCTTTGCGACGAATCAGCGGTTTGACGTGCGTCTCGTTGAGT
>Ga0310694_10006754_pt1 | contig 10832 bp, 15 predicted proteins | sample 174DNAGHGhighgp2_FD_203884 | JGI IMG/M metagenome (GOLD analysis project Ga0310694, IMG submission 203884) | Sheep rumen microbial communities from Palmerston North, Manawatu-Wanganui, New Zealand - 1742 DNA GHGhigh gp2 (v2) (version 2) | ecosystem: Host-associated > Mammals > Digestive system... | reverse complement strand
CGTGGATTGAGATCGTGGAGTAGTTTAATGTCCAAGAAGACTTATATTGTTGAAATCAAGGAGACCTACACCGTTCGCGTCGCGGTGAGGGCTGAGGACGAAGATGAGACATATGAGAAAGCGGACATTTTTGTCACCGATGGCATCATAGACCCCGTTACATTAGTGCTTAAAGGTGGTGACTATTCGCGTGACTGTCATGTTGTTGAGGTGTTGAATCGTGGCAAGGTGTTGCCAGAAGGGGTCGATGTGTTTGAATGAGAACCAACGAACCATTAGTTGTTCAAACCCCAGCCGATGCCGCTGCGGTCATTCGCGCGGCGTTGCCGAAGGAGCAGAGGGAAGAACGCGCTTTCGTGCTACCGCTCGATGCGCACGGAAAGGCCCTGGCCAAGCCGATTCTTGTTTCGGTCGGGCATGAGGACGGCACGGCGGCAATCGACGCGGGCGCGATCTTCCGCGAGGCGTTGAAAGCCGGAGCGGAAAAAAATCATTGTTGCCCACAATCATCCGTCCGGCGATCCTACGCCCAGCAAGGCCGACCACGACACGACGGCAAAGCTCAATGACGGCGCGAATCTCGTTGGGCTGAAACTGCTTGACCACCTGATCATCGGCGCAGAGATTACCCGAACAAAACCTGAAAAGCCGTCGCCACTTGTAATGTTTTATGCGCTCTACAAGTTTGCTGAAAAGTGCGGCGGATATTGGGAATTCCCCCTATCGCGCCTTATGGACTTCACGGTTGAGATGGAGACTCGCAACAATGAGTAAGATATCGTTCAAAACATTCTGCATTGAGTTCTATGCCAACCATACAGGCAAGACCGGGCCGGAGGTCTATGAAGAGTTCGAGAAATCGGGTCTGCTCAGGGAACTGGATGATGATTATGAGGATCTCCACGGCATGGGCATGGAGGCTCTGATGCAGATGTTTGACGAGTACCTTGGAAAGGAGGTGGCGAAATGACACTCTTCCACGGCAGTACGCAGGTCATTGAGCATCCAGCCGCTATCATCGGGGAGCAGGGGCGCGATTTCGGATTTGCGTTCTATGCGACGGACATCCGCGACCAGGCGGAACGTTGGGCACGGCGTCGTGCGCGATATCGTAGCCGAATCGCACGGAGTGAAGTAGCGGGGATCGTCTGCGAATACGAATTCGACGAGCGAGAATGCGGCGACCTCGCAATTCTGCGTTTCCAGCACATAAACAACCAGTTTGCGTTCTGCACGGAAAAGGCCGTCGCAAAACTCCATTTCATCCGTAGTTACGAGGTGGCATATGTGTGAACACCATCTAATAAGGGCGACGCTCATTCCCGAAGTCGCAAGACTCATCGCGGAACGCTTTGGCATTTCCGAGGACGAGGCGCTGGACAGATTCTACAAGTCCGCGACGGCACTGAACCTCGCCGACGAGGATAACGGGCTCTACGGCCAGTCGGCGCTTTTCATCTTCGGGCAGTATCTGCAAGAAACCAATTGGGCAAAGAGGCGAAGAAGCCTGTGACGAAGCCCGTAGCCAAGCAAGCCGAAAAGCCCGCCGCGAAGTGACCGGTAAAATTCTTCGACACGGAATCTGATGATTTTGCTATAATACAAACCGCACCGCAGTTGGTGTAGCTATGCGCGATTGTGAGCATGGTTTAGGTAAAAAAAAACAAGGAGTAAAAAATGGCCACATTCGAAGTCAAGAAGTCCGGTGACGGCGAGATGTTCAATCTCAAGGCTGGCAACGGCGAGGTTATAGGCACATCGGAAGTCTATAACAGCCGCGCCTCACTGGAAAATGGCATCGCAAGCGTCAAGAAGAATGCGCCGGAAGCGCCTGTCGAGAATCAGACAGTCGAGAATTTCGAGAAGAAGACCTGCCCGAAGTTCGAGGTGTACACCGACAAGTCCGGCAAGGCGCGTTTCAGGCTCAAGGCTCGCAACGGCGAGATCATTCTTGCCAGTCAGGGCTATGCCAGCAGCCAAAGCTGTCTCGCGGGCATTGAATCCGTGAAGAAGAACGCCCCCGAGGCAACTATTACCGAAATCGCCTAACAGGCGAATCCATCATTCAGATCTTCGAGCGCGCCGCCGAGAGAAACGGCGGCGTAGTTTGTTGTACACACGGTGGGGGATTTTAGCGCCGCGGGGATGAAGGTGGCGACGGGCGGCATAGGTGAAATGAAAGCGCGCCGCCATAAATGGAAAATGGGAAATTGTGATATACTATTCCGCGCCGTTGCTTAGGCGGCGGTTCCAAAGACATGACAAGAACGAAGACATTGCTGGAGCAATTCCGCCAAAACCGGGACGAGCGCCCGGACGACCCTGCGTTTCTCATCGCCGCCGGCGACAGGTCCGTACCGATTTCATGGCGCGAGTTCGCCGAGGACGTGGAAGAGATCGCGTGGATAATACGCCACTACGCGCCCGGAGCCGTCGTCGGCCTTCTCGGCGAAAACTCCTACGAATGGATCACCGCACACGCGGCGGGGCTGTTCGCCGGCGTCACGGTCGTGCCGCTGGAGGTGAACCTGTCCGCGCAGGAAATCGTCGATAGGCTTGCGTTCACAGGGGCGACGTACCTCGTCCACAGCGCTCTCTACGTGGAGAAGGCGCGCGAGGTGGAACGGCTGCTGCCCGGCCTGGTGGTGGGCGGGTTCGGCTCGCACAAGGCTGACGAGCTGATGGCCGTCGCTCGCGCCGCGCTCGACATGGGAGACGAAAGCGTCTTCGACCTCCCGCCGCGCAGCGAGGACGAGACGGCGATGATCGTGTTCACGAGCGGCACCACGTCCAAGCCGCGCGGCGCGGAACTGACGTTGCGCGGCATCCGCACGTTCTCCGAATTCGCGGCGACGACGTTCCGCCTCGAACCTGGCACGCGTTCGCTCATGCTGCTGCCGCTCTACCACATCTTCGGGCTCTGCACCACCTACTCCATGCTCGCGCACGGCGTGTCGCTAGGCGTGTGCCCCGACTTCCGCCGCATCTACGACGCGGTGGCGCGCTTCCGCGCGAACTTCCTTTTCCTCGTGCCGGCGCTCGCGGACATCCTTGCAAACAAGATTGCGCAGCACGGCCCGTCCGCCGAAACGGTGTTGGGCACGCCAATCGACTGGATACTCGTAGGCGGCGCACCGCTCGCGCGCCGCACATACGAAAGGCTGCTTTCTCTCGGCATTCGTCCGCTCGGCGGCTACGGTCTCACCGAGACCACCTCCCTTTACTCCCTCGCGCCAGTCGATGACCCGCGCCCTGGCAGTGCCGGAAAGTGCTGCAACGGGTTTGGCGGCATGGAGGCGAAGGTGTCCGCAGACGGCGAACTGCTTCTGCGCGGCCCCGCCGTGCTGAAGGGCTATTACAGGGAGCCTGCGCGCACGGCGGACGTAATGGACGCGGACGGCTGGTTCAGGACGGGGGACATCGGCCACATCGACGAAGACGGCTACGTGTGGATCACCGGCCGCGCCTCGCGCACCATCGTGCTCTCGTCTGGCAAAAAGGTGGCGCCGGAGGAACTGGAGGACAAAATCCTCTCCATCCCCGGCGTACACGAGGTTGTCGTGTCCGGCGACGGCTCATCCCGCGAACTCGTGGCGGAAATCTACGCGGTCGTATCGGAGGCTACGGTCAAGCGGCAGATCGACTCGCTGAACCGGCAGCTTCCGGTCCACAAGCGCATCAACCGCGTCGTCACGCGCAATGAGCCGTTCCCGCGCACGGCGTCCGGCAAGATACAGGTGCAGAAGGCCATGCCGCAGCAACAGCCGTCGCCCATGCCGCCGCTGCCCACGCTGCCAACGCCGAAGCCCGCGCCTGCGCCGTCGTTCAACGCGTCGCTGCGCACGTGGCTTTTCTGGTCCGTGCTGTTCGTGTCGGCGGCAGTTCTGCTGTTCAACCTGGCAGGCCTTGTCTGCCCGGCGCTTAAGAGCAAGTTGCCGGCCTCGATAAGCGGGCTCGTTGACGGCACGGAGATACTGCTCTCCGTATTCGCGCTTTTCGTGGTATGCCTTGCCCTCAAGGGCCGCAACCTCATGATGGTCTATAAAAGGAGAAAGAAAAATGACAAATGAAGTAGTTGAAGCAACGACAAACACGTCAAACGCAGTCGTATGCGCGGCGCAAGCCGTAGGCGCGAAGCTCGCGGACACAGTGAGCCGCCAGGCCGCAGAAGGCCAGGCCGCGCTGAAACAGGCAACGTCGTGGCTGACCGAAAACGGGCTTGACCTGGCGGTAAACGTGCTTTCCGCCATACTGATCCTGCTCATCGGCGGACTCGTCGTCAAGGGCATCGTGGCGGCCGTGCGAAAATCGCTCGCCAAGGCGAAACGGGTGGATGAACTGCTGCGCACGTTCATCTGCAGCGTGGTCTCGAAGACGGGCTGGGCGATACTGTTCGTAATCGCGCTCGGACGCCTCGGCGTGGACGTGGGGCCGCTTGTGGCAAGCCTCGGCGTGACCGGCGTCGTGCTGGGCTTCGCGTTCAAGGAATCGCTCGGCAGCCTCGCAAGCGGTCTGATGATCGCGCTCAACCACCCGTTCAAGGTCGGCGACTACATCATCGCCGGCGGAGTGGAGGGTTCCGTGACCGAACTCAACATGATGGCCACGGTGCTCGCGACGGCGGACAACAAGAAAATCACCGTTCCCAACGCGTCGGTCTGGGGCAGCGCCATAACGAACTTCAGCGCACTCGGAAAGCGCCGCGTCGATACCGTCGTGGGCGTCGCATACGGCACCGACCTCACGAAGGCCGTGGAGGTGGCGCGCGCCGCGCTCGCCAACGTGCCCGGCGTGCTGGCCGACCCCGCGCCGGCGGTGGCAGTCGGCTCGCTCGGCGAATCCGCCGTTACGATCAACGTTCGCCCGTGGGCGGCGTGCGCGGACTACTGGGCCGTCTTCTCCGGTGCGCAGCAAGCGGTCAAGGAGGCATTCGAGCGCGAGGGCATCGCAATTCCGTTCCCGCAGATCGACGTCCACATGGCCAAGTGACTTGAGATGGCATATGAAGAAACTGCTCGCAATAACGGGCTTTCTGTCTTTGACCGCGTTTACGGGATGCATTTCCTGTGACGCGGCGAAGCAGGACTGCAACATGAAATGCGAGGGAAACGTGTTCGTGGTCAGAATCGCCGAAATCGAAGTCCATCCCGAATGGCTGGAGGCGTATCTCGCCGCAGCGGGGACGGTTGGCGCGGAATCGGTCGCGAGGGAGCCGGGCGTGGTGTGCATCTTCCCGATGCAGAAGAAGGAGTCGCCCACGTCCATCCGCATCGTGGAAATCTACCGCAGCGAGGAGGCGTACAAGGCGCACCTCGCGACGCCGCACTTCCGCGCGTACAAGGAGGGCACGCCGCACATGATCAAGTCGCTCAAGCTCGTGCCAATGCAGCCGCTTGACCCCGACCACGCGGACGGCATCTTCAAAAAGTGGATGCTGAACTGATGACTTCTGGGGCGACTTGAAAACGGACGTATGTCGGAGCGTGTTGCGACAAAGAACGCAAAAAAGGAGCTCAAATCATGAAAGTATTGATGCTGAATGGTTCATGGAACAGCGACGGCTCGACGAAGTCCGGCCTTCAGGAAATGGCGAAGACGTTCGCCGCCGAGGGCGTGGAGACGGAAATCGTCGATATCGGCGCGAAGCCGATCGCCGACTGCATGGCGTGCGGCAGGTGCGCGGAGCTGAAACGCTGCGTCTTCACGAGCGACGCGGTGAACGAGTTCGCCGAAAAGGCGAAGACGGCGGACGGATTCGTGTTCGGGTCGCCCGTCTATTATGCGCATCCGAGTGGCCGCATCCAGAGTTTCCTCGACCGGCTCTTCTTCTCGACGATGCGCGCAGACGGCTACGCCGCCCTTCACCACAAGCCGTGCGCCAGCGTCGTCGTCGCGCGCCGCGCGGGCACGAGCGCGAGCTTTGACGTTCTCAACAAATACGCCACCATCTCGCAGATGATCGTCGTGGGCAGCTCCTACTGGAACGAGTTCCACGCGCTTACGAAGGACGACGTACCGGGCGATCCGGAGGGTTTGCAGACGCTCCGCAACCTCGCACGCAACATGGTTTACGTGATGAAGTGCCAAAAGGCCGGACGCGACGTCGGCATCCTTCCGCCCGCGAACGAGTCGGGAGTCTTCACCAATTTCGTCAGGTGATTTTCCGGGGATGCCGCCGGAGTAGGACGTGGAGGCGTCCGTGCCAAAAAAATGACCGACGGTCATTGACTTGCGGTCGGCGATGTGCTATACTGTCCGCCGTCTTTCACCCAAGCAGGAGATTCGACGGTGACAAAGCGGCAGGAAAAGGCGCAGGAGACGCGCCAGAGGATATACGAGACGGCCTGTTCCCTCATCGAGGAAAGAGGCTTTGCCAACGTCTCCGTCGAGGACATCACCAACGCATGCGGCATCGCGAAGGGAACCTTCTACGTCTATTTCAAGCGCAAGGAGGAGATCATATTCGAGTGCTGCAAGGAGTGGTTCAGCGACGTGGACCGCAGGGCGCGCGAGCACAAGGGCACGATCGTGGAGAAGCTCGCCTTCTACTTCAGGGGTTTCATGGAGGGCGTGACGTGCGGCGGCGTGGAGCTATGCCGCCAGTGGGTGCGCGAGGTGATCAACCCAGCCGATTCGCCGGGCGACATGTGCGGCGGGAAGTACGCATACGACCACAAGCATCTTACGGCATTCCTCAAGGACGCCGTCAGGGAAGGATTGCTCAGGGAATCGACGCCTGTGGAAACGCTCGTGCATCTTTTCATGTGCGAGCTCTACGGCATGATGACGTGCTGGTGCATGAGCGACGCGAAGTTCCAACCCGAGGAATGGGTGGGCCGCTTCACAAAGCTCCAGCTGCCAAACCTGCTGGCACCGTACATTAAGACTCATGCAGAAAAGAATGGATTTGACGTCGGACGCCAGACTCCGGACATCTGAAGCCGAAGTCTGAAGTCTGAAGTCATAAGTCATAAGTCCGTAGTCGGGATACATGCGTTTCGGCATAAGGGAAAATCAACAAACAAAGAAAGGAAACAAAAAATGAACAGGAAAGAATTCATCAGGAACATGGGTGCGGCCGCGGGCGTGGCCGCGTTCGGACTGGGTTGCTCGAAAGAAGCGGCGGCAAACGGAACTGCCGCTTCAGAGAAGACCGCTGCATCCGCAGGCAAGGTTGCCGTTGTGTACTTCTCGTGGAGCCCTGACGGCAACACGCGTTTCGCGGCAACGACCATCGCGAAGAAAGCAGGTGCGGCGCTCTTCGAGATCAAGGCCGAGAAACCCTACAACAGCGACTTCAACAAGTGCTGCGACGAGGCGAAGCCGGAGTGCTACGGCAAGAAGCTGCGCGCGATCAAGCCGATCGAGGGACTCGACCTCGCAAAATACGACGTCGTGTTCGTCGGCACGCCGGACTGGTGGGGCACGATGGCGCCGCCCGTCCGCACATGGGTGACGCAGAACAAGGACGCGCTCAAGGACAAAACCGTCTGCATCTTCCAGACGCACGGCGGCGGCGGAATGGAGCGAGTCGGCAAGGAGTTCGCGGAGGTCGTCGGCGACGAGGCGAATATCCTGCCGCCCAAGGCGTTCCCGGGAGCGTCCGTCAAGTCCGCCACAAAGGCGCTTGAGGCGTTCGTCACGGATCGTCTCGTGGTGAAATGACGACGGATGGGGCCAGTTGAAAACGGAAAAATATAAATGTTGACAATTCTCATAATCGTTGGCGGAGGGTTGGGAACGTTCCTACTTGGAATGAAGCATCTCTCGGAGGGTTTGCAGGCCGTAAGCGGCTCGGGACTCAGGCGGTTCATGTCCGTCGCCACGACGCACCGGCTCGCGGGAGTGGGCACGGGCGTCGTCTCGACCATGATCGTACAGTCTTCGTCGATCATAACGGTGATGGTGGTCGGGTTCGTGTCGTCCGGGCTCATGAACCTGACGCAGGCGCTGAACGTGATCATCGGGTCGAATATCGGAACGACGGCGACGGCGTGGATGATTGCCTTCGCGCCCGACGTGAAGATGCTTGGCCTCGCGGTGGTTCTCGTCGGCGCCACGCTGTATTTCTTCCAGAGCAGGGAACGCCTGCACAACATCGGTCTCGCGCTCATGGGGCTCGGTTGCATATTCATGGGGCTCTACTGGATGAAGGAGGGCATGGAGCCCGTGCGATCGATGCCGGCCGTCGTGGAGGCGTTCAAGTCGCTCGATGCGACTACCGCCTGGGGGCTCGCCAAGTGCGTACTCGTCTCGCTCGCGTTCACGGCGGTCGTGCAATCCTCCGCGGCGACGACTGCGATCGCGATGACGCTTGCGCAGCAGGGACTGCTGAGCTTCGAGGCGGCGGCCGCAACCGTGTTCGGCATGAACATCGGGACGACGATGACTGCCTGGCTCGCCGCGTTCAACGGCTCTGCCGAGGCGCGTCAGACGGCGCTTGCCCATACCTTGTTCAACGTTGTCGGAACCATCGTCATCATCCCGTTTTTCGTGCCGGCCATTCTCCCGCTGGCGACGTCGTTCTTCCCGCACTACGCCGACGCCGTCATTGCGAATGGCGTGACGACCTATCCGCACATGGCGGCCCCGATGGCGGCGATCCATACGCTTTTCAACGTGATCACGACGATGTTCTTTCTTCCGTTCTCCAGGCAATTTGCCGCTCTCGTCTCCCGCATGATCAAATCCAACCCGGCCGAGAAGCCGCACCTGAGCGCACTCAAGATGTCATCGTACATCGCGCCGGTCATCGCGTGCGACCAGGCGCTCCTGGAGGTGGAGTTCATGCGCGACAGCGACATCGAACTCCTCGCCGCCGCCGGAAAAGTAATTACAGGCGACTCCGCCGAACGCGACGAGGAACACATTCTGCACCGCGAGGGCGTTCTGGACAACGTGCAGCGCGAGGTGACGGAGTTTCTAGGGAAGATAATGGTCAAGCGCGCGCCGACGGCAGTATCCGACCGCGTGAGACGGCTTCTGCGCCTTTCGGACGAACTGGAATCAATCTCGGACGAAACGGCGACCATTCTGAAGGCGACACGCCGTCTCAGGAAAGGCGGGCAAGACTTCTCCGCACAATCCCGCCAGGCGCTCCTAGACGTACACACAATCATCTCCGCATTCGCAGAAACGGTGTCGGGCCTCATCAAATCTCCACGTCCACAGTTCGACCTGGCCGCGCTACAGACGACTTCACACGACATCGGAGAGCGCATCCGCTCCGCGCGGCGGAAGCAACTTGACCGCGTGGGCCCGGATGACGCCGACTCGCCGATACGCGTCCTTGCGGAACTGGACATTCTCAATGCATACGAACGCATCAGGTCATGCTATATCAACATCGTAGAGACGCTGGCCGGCGGGAAATGAACATTGCGACTGTCTGCAATCTGATAACCATGCTTGAAACAGGCAACGCGCTCAGCGTGAGAAAAGCGCACAACGCAACAAAAGAAAGAACAATCAAAATGAACAAACTGATAATAGGAGGATTAACAATGGCCGGCGCAATTATGGCAAATGCGGCGGAACTCACCGCAAAGGAAACGGCAGTCGTCGATATCGGCGCATGGACGGCGCGGGGCGAGCAGGAGAAGCTCGGCGCGGCGTTCAAGGCGGGATTCGACGTTGGTCTCACGCTCAACGCGGCGAAGGAACTCGTAGGGCAGCTCTACGCCTACTGCGGATTCCCGCGCGCCTTGAACGCGGCGGCGACGCTGATGAAGGTTACGGGCGAACTCAAGCCGCCGGAAGGTCCTGCGGCTAACATGCCGCGCGGCTCGCTCGGCGGCAAAGCACTGGAGATCGGGACAGCGAACCAGACGAAGCTCTGCGGCGGACCGGTGAAGGGCGCGCTCTTCGACTTCCATCCGCAGCTAGGCGAATACCTGAAGACGCATCTCTTCGGCGACATCTTCGCGCGCGACAACGTCGATTGGCGTACGCGCGAGCTCGTCACCATCGCCGCGCTCGCGGCGCGTCCCGAGACGGCACCGCAGATGAAGGCGCATATCGCCATCGGGAAGTTGAACGGCGTCACCGACGCGCAGGCGGAGGCGATACTGCGCCGCGTACAGCGTCCGAGCGACCCCGCGAACCTGCCCGCCGACTGGTCACCGATTCCCGTTGGCGAGCCGAACACGGCGTATGCCAAGTACTTCATCGGCAACAGCTATCTCCACAAGCTCACGCTCGACCAGGTTCCGGCGTTCGGCGTCACGTTCGAGCCGGGCTGCCGCAACAACTGGCACATCCACCATGCGAAGACGGGCGGCGGGCAGATGCTAATCGTCACGGCCGGCGAAGGATACTACCAGGAGTGGGGCAAGCCCGCGCGGCGTATCAAGAAGGGCGACACGGTGAACATCCCGGCGAACGTCAAGCACTGGCACGGTGCCGCGCCGGATTGCTGGTTCCAGCATATCGCGCTTGAGGTCCCTGGCACGGAGCAGTCGAACGAGTGGTGCGAGCCGGTGGGCGACGCGGCGTATGCCGAAGCGACGAAGTAATGGATACCAAGAAAGGAAAACAAGAAATGAACAGGAAAGAATTCATCAAGGCAATGGGCGCGGCGGCGGGTGCTGCGGCGCTTGGTAACATCGGCTTTGCCGAGGAAGGAAAGAAGAAAATGAACAAGAGCATCGTCATCTACTTCTCGCACACGGGCGAGAACTATTCGGTTGGCGTCATCACGGTGGGCAACACCGCGAAGGTCGCGAAGGAGATCGCCGCGCAGACGGGTGCGACGACATGGGAAATCAAGGAGAAGAACCCCTATCCCGAGAAATACACGCCGTGCATCGAGGTCGCGAAAAAGGAAATGCAGG
>Ga0310694_10006751_pt1 | contig 10833 bp, 1 predicted proteins | sample 174DNAGHGhighgp2_FD_203884 | JGI IMG/M metagenome (GOLD analysis project Ga0310694, IMG submission 203884) | Sheep rumen microbial communities from Palmerston North, Manawatu-Wanganui, New Zealand - 1742 DNA GHGhigh gp2 (v2) (version 2) | ecosystem: Host-associated > Mammals > Digestive system >... | reverse complement strand
GACATGAATTCCGGCTCCTCGATCACGGGCACCGCAATGTACAGATACCCGTAATGCCAGCCGTCGCCGCCCTGTCCGTCCGGTCTGAAGTAGACCGTCACGTCGCCTGCCTGGTTCGCGCCGACAATGTAGTTGTTGCCCATGCCGTCCGGATACCAGGTGAGGATGGTGGTGACGCCGTCAACAATTTCTGCCTGAACCGCCTTGAACTCGTCGCCTTCCGCGAGCGTGATCGCCAGCATATACTCTCCGGCGTTCTCGGGGTTCGCTTCGAACTTGTGTTCAGCGGTTACATTCGTCCAATCATTCAGGCCGATCAGATAGTAGGCAAGGATACCGGTCTTGGTCTGCTCTTCGAACGCTTCGTTTTCGAACGTTGCGGTATAGGTGACGGTTTCGCCTTCCACCGTGCGGACCGCTGTGACCGTTTCGGTCTCAACGTGCTCGTCATTGTTCGCGCAGACGCGGGTCGCCGTGCAGGTCCAGTTATTGCCTTCCTGTGCCCAGGTATAAGTCGCATCGCCCCAGTCATGGCCGGTGCCCGTGATCGTGATGATCTCGTCCTCGTCAAGCTCGACGTTCTCGCCGCGCTCAACCGTCATGACTTCAAGTTCTGCGTCTTCGCAGGTTTCCGCCGTGAACGTTGCCGTTGCGATCGTCGTGCCTGCCGCAAGCGCGGTCTCGCCCTTCATGGCGTAGGCGACGGAGACGACGCCCTTATCGTCATGATGGATGGAAACGAACAGGTTTTCTGTCGTGCCCTTCGTGCTGCTCTGGTAGGTCAGAACCTCCGGATCGTAGCCGACCGTGAAGTAGCCGTTCAGCGAGTCTTCGCTCTCGGAGAACGGAATCACACCGTTTGCCGGGATTCCCGTGATCGCACGCTGTGCGCCGACGTCCTCTTCGGGCTCTTCCGGTTCGACCGGCTCTTCGATCGGTTCCTCAACCGGTTCTTCAACCGGCTCTTCAACCGGCTCTTCCGGTTCGTCTTCCAGCTCGGGCAGCTCGATCGGCTCTTCGTCGATCAATTCTTCCTCATAGACGATCTTGCTGTTGTACTTCTCAGCTTCCGCTTCGAAACGTGCCATGATCTCCGGCGTCATGAGTTCTTCACGGCTCATCAGCGGCTTGAGGTTCAGTTCGCCCACGAGTTCTTCGCTCATGATTTCTTCGCCTTCCTCAACGGATGCGGGCGCGAGGGAACCGTTCACATACAGACCGGCTGCCGGCCAGATGTTCTCGCCGAAGTTGCCTGCGCGGTAGAACTTGCCGCTCGATACCACGTAGATGTACAGTGTGGAGTAATCGCCGTCCTGATGGCTCCAGTAGATGTTCGTTCCGTCATAGTAGATGGAGTTGTACTGGAGACCCGCAGAGATACCGGTGTCGTACACGAGCGTCGGCGTTCCGAAGGTGATGCCATTGCTTGAGCTGTAGCTTTGGCTGACCTGCCAGATCTTACCGGTCTCATCCAGGAAGTAGTACGTTGCGCTCGTCGTGCTCTTGCTTCTGCAGCAGATCGCAACCGCGTACGCGTCACCGACATTCGTTGTAGACAGATCCAGGAGGCCGTACGGGAAGCCGCAGTAGGTTCCGTAATCGTCATCCGTCTCCGGCTGCAGATTGCCGAAGATCAGGTACTTCGCAAAGGCGTATACAAAGTAGGATGTACCGCCGAAGGAAGTTCCGACCGTCGCCATGCCGAACGGCACAACGTAGTTCTCGCCGAGCTGTGTCATCGCGTACGACGTACGGTTGACCGTATAGATGTAGCTTGTGGAAAGGTCGTTCGTCGCCGCATACAGATCGGAGGTGCTCGCCATCATCGCGCTCGTTGCATAAACGCCCGTGCCGGTGTTGTGGCGCTTCGTCCAATTCGGGAGGTTATTGGTGTTGAAGTAGGAGAAGAATACTTCGCCCTCTTCGTCCCAGATCGCTGCGCTCAGTTCCTTATTGATTGCAACGACAGTGACCGTGCACTCGCCGTACTTGGTGTTGTCCGCATCCGACGTTGCGCGAATCGTCGCGGTACCAGCCGCAACGCCCGTAACGGTGCCGAACTCGTCGACCGTCGCAATGCCTTCGTTGCTCGAGGACCAGGTGACCGTGCGCGGGCTTGCCGTCAGCGGCATGACCTTCGCGGTCAGATTTGCCGTGTCGCCCTTGTAGAGTTCAACTGCCTCCGGTGTGACCGTAACAGTGGATACGCTGTACGGATCGACCTCGTAGCTGATCGTGGTCTTGACGTAGATGTAGATCTTGTTGTTGGTTGCAGTACCCAGGCTGAAACCGTTGTTGTACCGCATGTATGTCGCTCTGTCCGTAAAGCCGAGCCGACTGTTCGCGCCGTCATACTCCCACGTGTTGTACGAGTTGGTCGTGCTGACCTGAAGCGTCGTGCCGGTTCTGCTGTTCCTGCGGAGATAATTGCTGCCGTTCATCAGCTTGATACCGGTGGACGAGGTCCAAACGCCGGTGGTCGGAACATCCGCGCTCTCGATGTACGGCTGGTTGCCTGTGCCGCTTTCGCCCGCCTTGACCGTGACCGTGGTCGCGCCGATTGTGTTGCTGTATGCACCTGCCGTGTAGCTCAGGACATGACCCGTGCCTGCCGTGTTGACCTCGGAAATGAGGTAATCATGCCCTGCTTCCAGCGTATTCGTCAGAACGTAGACCGTCTTTTCAACAAGGGTATTGTTGTTGACCTTGACTGCGAACGCCGCCTCGTTGCCTGCGTAGTCGCCGACGAATGCTGCAACATAGCCCTGCGCGTTTGCAATCGCGTCGGATGCGTCAAGTTCAACGGTGTACTCATTCGTGCCCGGTGCAGCTTCCGCATACTTCACGGTGCCGTCCAGGGACAGAACGCCGATGTACGCGATGTTCTCATTGTCGCGTGCGGAGATGGAAAGTTTGTTCGTCGTTGTATCCAGTACCGGCTGACCCACGATTTCCGGCGCGGTGTTGTCGACCGTAAAGTCAAAGCCCACGAACGCGCCTTTGCCGAGCACGTTGCTCGTCAGGATGGTCTGGAATCTCGCATCGGTCAGAATGCCCGCATTCGCATCGGTCATGTCGCCGCTGACCTTCATCGAGTTATACTCGGGGATCGCATAGAAGCCGACGCGTACGCGATCGCCTTCGCTGATGCCATTGTAGTCCTTCAGCGCCTTGTTGACCGAATAGATCTTGGTCATCGTGTTCTGCCATGTCTGGCCGTTCACATAGAACCAGAGACCTTCGACTTCCTGGCCGAGAACCGTTGAGTAGACGATATCGGTCACGTTGCCGTTTTCATCGACCTTCGTGACTGCAAAGCCCGTGCCGCCCGCATTGCGGATCATGTTATACGCGATATCCTTGATAATGGAATCGTCGCGGATTGCAAGACGCGCTTCGGGGAATTCATCCTCCACCATATACGGGTTGCCGGAGAACTTCACAAGCGTACCCTCGGTGGAGATGCGCATATAGTTCGTGCCCTCCGCCGTGTTGCCGGAGTAGTTCAGCTGTTCGTTTCCGTACAGCGCTTCGGTGTAGGAGTTGGTGTCGAACATCGACGGATCCGTGAAGCTGCCGTAGTAGCCGAGGATCGGGATCGTGTGTTCGTGGCTCAGGTCTTCATCCTCGTCCGTGACCGTGATGCAGTCAACGTAGGTGTAGCCTTCGAGCCATGCGCCACCCTCTTTTTCGAGCGCAGCCTTCTGCTCTGCAGTCAGATTGATGTGAACCGTGACCTGTGCCTTGTCGTGCGGACCCACAACGTAGCCATCAATCGCGCCGCCCGCCGTCCAGTTGAGGAGCAGCTGCGCGTCGAGCGAAGTGATCATCTCGTCGCCGTCCATGTCCGCAACGTCAAAGTCGTAGGCGGGATCATCAACTTCGAGTTCGCCGCTGACGAGGTCGAGGATCGCCTGCGCGTCGTCATCGTCGGTGTCGCCGTCCTTGTCGACGTCGTGACCTTCGGTGCTGACCGCCTCGCCGTCCCACTCATAGGTGTCGCCGCCCAGAGGCAGGGTCGCCGTCTTGTGGGAGAGGGTGTCGCCCTGAACTGCCTGCGTGAACAGGATGGTGCCGAGCTCATACTCCAGCGTTTCGTCGGAGAGGTTATAGATGGTGAACTTATAGGTATATTCGCCTGCCTTCTCGGGATCGTCGCCGAGCTCAACCTTGACCTTGCCGTCCGCTGCAGCGTTCGTATCGGAGGTGAGATAGGCTTCGTCCATCATGATGACAGACTTCGCTTCGATCGCCTTAGAAACTTCAACAAGACCTGCGCCCTGCTGGAGGATTGAAACGAATGCGTTGCTGTTGATCATCGGCGTTGCCGTACTCATCAGCAAGCTGTTTGCGATCGCGCGGAGGTTGTACGCGCTCATCAGGTCTTCGTTGTCCGGCGTGACCTCTTTGAGGTACTGCATCAAAACCGCCGAAAGACCGGTGATGTGCGGCGCCGCCATGGACGTACCGGAATAGCTGATGTACTGATCCGTACCGCTGCCGGAATCGCTCGAGGAGGTACCGTTGATGGAGTAGATATCGCCGCCCGGTGCGGTGATTTCCGGCTTCATGAGGAGAGAGCCCGGAACGCCCCAGGAGCTGAAGTCGGTGACTTCTGCTTCTTCACGCGGCGCAACGGTGGAAACCTCGGTCGTGGTGACCTGGACGCTGCCGGTATAGTAGGTGATATCGCCCGCTGTTGCGGAGGTGCTGGCCGCCTTCAGTGCGGTCGCATCCTTCAGCGTCATGCCGACAAACGGGAACGTGCCGGTGAAGTCGGTCAGATCCATATGGATTACGCCGTCTGCATTGTTCGCAATGATCAACGCCTTCGGGCTGTAGGACTTCGCGTTTTCACCTTTCTGAACAAAAGACAGGTCGCCGCGGTTGACGATCACGATCTTGCCGGAAAGCGAGACCGCACTGTTGACCGTCTGATAATCCGCCGCTTCGCCGGGCGCGTCGATATAAACATAGCTGTACGTTCCCGCGATGGTGGTCATGGCAGGATTCGTATACGCATTGCCGTCGCTGCTCTCGGTATCCTCCGTATAGAAGACCTGCTGGCTGCCGTTGAATACGAGCGGCGTGCCGGTCGTCTTCGTATTCTGCGCTGCCGCAACGCCCATGCTGTGGACGTAGGAGCCCGGAGAACCGCCGGTGTGGAAGCTCGCATCCTCTGCATAGAGCTTATGCGACGTGAAGCTGTCGGCGGAATACGAGTTGCCCGCGGAGATCGACAGGACCATGTGGTTGTTGGTCGTGTTGCCGACGAGGCCGTTCAGGATCGCCTGATAGGACGAGCTTGCGTAGGTGTAGCCGGGCGCGCCGGAACCGAGCGACAGGTTCGCCGCATCCGCGCCGAGCACGATCGCGTCTTCGATCGCCGCAAAGTAGTCGGAATCGTACGCGCCGCCGTTGGTGCCGAAGACCTTCATGACGAGGATCTGCGCGTCAGGCGCCATACCGACCGCTCCGACCGTCTCCGCCGCGTCGACGTAGTTCGAGCCGTTCTTGATGAAACGGTTTGCCGCCGCGATACCGGCAACATGCGAACCGTGGTTACTGCCGCTGTCCTGATGGTCGACTCTCGTATCATTGTCAACGTAGTTGTACGCGTACGGGATCTTGGCGTTCAGATAGTTGTGTGAACCGGATTTGAGCATGCTGGTGGAAATTCCGTTCAGCTCCTGCTGCGTCATCAGGTTTACCGTCTTGCCACCTGCTACGACTTCGTCAATCGCATGCTGGAAGGCGTCCGCATTCACGCTCTGGTGCGCGGTGTCAAGACCTGTATCGATGATCGCAACGCGGCTGCCAGCGCCGGTGAAGCCGAGCTCGTACCACGCATTCGTCGCGCCGACCATGTTTTCGCTGGTGTTCGCGGTGTTCGGATCTGCCTCGACCGCTTTCGGTGCTTCGTACTGTGTTTCCAGCTCGACGGACTTGACGCCGTCCATGCCGCGGATCAAAGCGACATCCTTATAGGGGATCTCGACAGAGATCGCGTTCGTGAGAATCGTCAGGTTCCATTTGACCGTCAGAGAATGACCGAGTTTCTCCTCGATCTTCGTCTGCATGGCCGCCTGTTCTCTCAGGAGCTTGTTGACGTACGCAACAGCGCTGCCGTTGTTTGCAATGCCCTGCGTATCATAGCCCTGATCAACGGTGGATTTGCCGTCCAGGAAGATGGTCGCTCGGACGATCTTGTTGAGGTCGGTAATTTCGAGCTCTGCGGGATCGAAACCGTCGTCCTCTTCTTCGTCTACCTCGCCCAGCTTGTGGACGTGCAGTTTCGCGGGATCCATCTCCTCCATCTCAAGAGCAATGCTCTCGGACGGCGTTTCGGATTCCGTCTGATCGGTCGTGCCTTCGGCGATCGCGCTCGAAATGCCGGTCGTGATCGGCATTGTGAGCAGCATGAAAACTGCCACCAGCACGGAAAGAAGTCTCTTCATTTTAGACATCCTTCGTTTGCTTCCCCTTTCTTTATTTGACTTCTCATGTGCGTTCCGACGTGTCCGTCGCAGACTTTCCCATCGAATCGCACTTATGTATTGTCGACTATAATTTTACCGCAGCATTAAACATTTTGCAAGAAAAAAATGTAGGTTTGTCTGAATTTTTATTGATTTAATCTGTATAGACATTCCATACGCGCCGGGTTGCATATAACATGTAATAAATACGAAAATGCGACCGTAAACCGGTCGCATTTTGTGTTGCATTCAGCTATTGTGTGTTTTACCCGGATCAGATTCAGGGTCTCAGCGCTTTCGCCGCCATCGCGTAACGATAGATCGCAACCGCCGCGTTGATCGCTTTTTCATTGCCCGCGTACGCCGTCATCATCGCATTCACGTAAGACAGAGCCGATACCGTCATGCTCGATTCGACGCCGTCGTCGCCGACCGCCTTGACTTCAAAGACACGGTAAAGCTCGTGTGCCGCAACGTTCTTGATCGCCACCAGATAGCGTCCGTCGGACAACAGCTTTGCGCTGATCTTTTCGCCGTCTTCCGTGACCGTCTCGCCGTTCACCGTGAACGTGAATGTTCCGGTGTAATCCTCTGCCGGCTTGAAGTAGACGCGCAGTTCCATATCGCTGTCAAGTACGAGCGTATACGTGATCTTCTCCATGTTCGATCCGGTCGTTTTTGCGGTTACGTAATCCGCAAGTCCGGTCTGTGCCGCGCTGATGTCATCAGCGGTGTAGTCGGTGTAGTACTTATCCATCTCGGCGTAGTCGACTCCGATGACCCATGTTCTCGTCGTTTCAAGGAACGCCTGCACGTAGTGACCGTAATCCGCCGTCGCCTTCGTCATGGCCTGCTCCAGTTCGGAGAACAGGAACGTATAATTGTCGAACGTCTCGAAGTACTGCTTGACCGAGTAGGTCTTTACAAGCGTCTTTTCATCACCGTTCAGCTTGTACTTCAGCGTCGCCGTGATCGTATCCGCCATCTCGATCGAACGCACATAGTACGTGAACTGATAGTAGCCATTTGCGTTCGTCGGCATGTCGCTGCTGAACGGGACGAACGCATCAGCGCCGTCAGTGTTATCGATTTCAAACGCAACGCCCTCGTATTCATAACAGTCAGCCTCCGGCAGATACAGGAAGAAGTTTATACCAATCCTGCCTTCCAGAACCAGTGACTGCGTCTTGAACGCCGGTTCACCGACGATATTCAGCATACCGTCATTTGAGATAACGCTGTACAACGCCGTTACATCCACATCGTTTACGTACACTTTGACATTCGTTACGGTGTTCGCATATGTGCCGACTGCGGTCTCCGCCGGGTCCGCCGTCGTTGCTACGATTCTATATTCGTTCGCATTTCCATCTATCCATGCGCCTCTGAATACTGCTTCGTGTTCATTTGTATCCGCTGCGTGATCGGACGTAAATTCCTTGTCCATGTACTGGTTCTGAATCATGCCGTGGAATCCGATCGCTGTATGTTCTTCCCCGTCGTATAATACAGTTTCGCTCTCGCCCTGAATCGTGATCGTCGCGATCGGCTCGCTGAGAATGGTCAGTTTCCCGTTATACGCATTAACGCTGTACAACGCCGTTACATCCACATCGTTTACGTACACTTTAACGTCCGTGATGGTGTTCGCATATGTACCGACTGCGGTCTCCGCCGGGTCCGCCGTCGTTGCTACGATTCTATATTCGTTCGCATTTCCATCTATCCATGCGCCTCTGAATACTGCTTCGTGTTCATTTGTATCCGCTGCGTGATCGGACGTAAATTCCTTGTCCATGTACTGGTTCTGAATCATGCCGTGGAATCCGATCGCTGTATGTTCTTCCCCGTCGTATAATACAGTTTCGCTCTCGCCCTGAATCGTGATCGTCGCGATCGGCTCGCTGAGAATGGTCAGTTTCCCGTTATACGCATTAACGCTGTACAACGCCGTTACATCCACATCGTTTACGTACACTTTAACGTCCGTGATGGTGTTCGGATACACGCCCGCTTCAACCTCGGTCGGGTCCGCCGTCGTTGCTACGATTCTATATTCGTTCGCATTTCCATCTATCCATGCGCCTCTGAATACTGCTTCGTGTTCATTTGTATCCGCTGCGTGATCGGACGTAAATTCCTTGTCCATGTACTGGTTCTGAATCATGCCGTGGAATCCGATCGCTGTATGCTCTTCCCCGTCGTATAATACAGTTTCGCTCTCGCCCTGAATCGTGATCGTCGCGATCGGCTCGCTGAGAATGGTCAGTTTCCCGTTATACGCATTAACGCTGTACAACGCCGTTACATCCACATCGTTTACGTACACTTTGACGCTTGTGATGGTGTTCGGATACACGCCCGCTTCAACCTCGGTCGGGTCCGCCGTCGTTGCTACGATTCTATATTCGCTCGCATTTCCATCTATCCATGCGCCTCTGAATACTGCTTCGTGTTCATTTGTATCCGTTGCGTGATCGGACGTAAATTCCTTGTCCATTAACTCGTTCTGAATCATGCCGTGGAATCCGATCGCTGTATGTTCTTCCCCGTCGTATAATACAGTTTCGCTCTCGCCCTGAATCGTGATCGTCGCGATCGGCTCTTCCGGCTCATCCGGGATCTTCTCAATGTAGCAGAAGCCGACCTCATAGAAGTCTTTCCACTCATCGTGGCATTCCGGATTGAAATAGATCTTTACATGACCGGAGGTTTCTTCCGTCGTATACAGGCGGTGTTCCATATCGCCCGCTTTGCCAAAGGGATGGTATGGCAAATCATTACCTTGTCCGTTCGTTTCCGGACAGTTCACCGCATAAACAACCCAGACTTCCACGTCAAGCGGCAAATCCTCAACCTCAAGAACGTAGTCGCCATTTTCATCCTTTTCAGTGAAACGATACTCGTTCTTGAACCCATGAGAATCGTCTTTGCAAAAGAGGAACCAGCCGGCATTGGCATGTTCAGAATCAAGTTTAAGCGGCTCGGTTGTCGCATATGTCTGTCCGTTGAACGTGACTTCCGCATGATTAAGTAAAAGCGGGCATGAAAACTCGATCGAAGGTGTTGCGTTCGGATCGTCCTCAACAACCTCATATGTTTGTCCCGAAACCTGAACCTGTTTCTTTTGGCCACAGCTTTCACAGGTAAACGTTGCATATCTGGTATCAATCCAATATGCTTTGTTTGCATCAAATTCATTGCCGTCGGGATCTAAGCCATCCGTGACGTCAACTTTTGATCCGTCCGCTAAAGTATACCGGAATGTCCAGGCTGGTCCGCTCCATTTGTGCGTATGCGCCATTGGCTCCGCAGTATCGGTTTTGCCGTCTGCGGCTGCGCGGGAAATGCCGGTCATAATCGGCATTGTAAGCAGCATCACAACCGCAACAAGGGCAGCAAGTAATCTGTTCCATTTTGTCATCTTTTTGACTCCTTTCATTTGTACATTTTTATCAATTATATTCTATATTTGCAAGATGCATTGTACTTATAGCATTATAATGCATTTATATAGATAAATCAATACACAAAGCATGTTTTTCCGCATATATTTTGGAAATAAAAACAGCTTAGCGATAAGATAACTGAACAAATCAATGGAAATGTGTCTGATTATGCAAAACGGCGCGATCCCGGTCGGGATCGCGCCGTGTCAGCTGCTGTGTTGTGCTTGCTTCGATCAGGCTCCGGGTCTCAGCGCTTTCGCCGCCATCGCGTAACGGTAGATCGCAACCGCCGCGTTGATCGCCGTCGTGTTGCCCGCATACGACGTCATGATGGCGTTCACATACGTCAGTGCCGATACCGTCATGCTCGATTCGACGCCGTCGCCCACTGCCTTGACCTCGTATACATTGCTGAGCTCGTGCGCCGCGATGTTCCTGATCGACACCATGTAACGTCCGTCGGACTGCAGCTTCACGCTGATCTTCTCGCCGTCTTCCGTGACCGTCTCGCCGTTCACCGTGAACGTGAACGTACCCGTGTAATCCGCTGCCGGCTTGAAGTAGACGCGAAGCTCCGTATCGCTGTCAAGCACGAGCGTGTACGTGACCTTCTCCATGTTCGAGCCGACCGTCTTTGCGGCTGCGTAGTCCGCAAGTCCCGTCTGCGCCGCGGCGATATCGTCTGCGGTGTAGTCCGTGTAGTGCTTATCCATCTCGGCGTAGTCGGTTCCGATGGTCCATGTCCTCTGTGTCTCCAGGAACGCCTGTACGTAATGACCGTAGTCCGCCGTCGCCTTCGTCATGGCCTGCATCTTCTCATTGAACAGCGACAGGTTATTGTCGAACGTCTCGAAGTACTGCTTGACCGAGTAGGTCTTTTCGAGCGTCTTCGCTTCGCCGTTTAC
>Ga0310694_10006750_pt1 | contig 10835 bp, 5 predicted proteins | sample 174DNAGHGhighgp2_FD_203884 | JGI IMG/M metagenome (GOLD analysis project Ga0310694, IMG submission 203884) | Sheep rumen microbial communities from Palmerston North, Manawatu-Wanganui, New Zealand - 1742 DNA GHGhigh gp2 (v2) (version 2) | ecosystem: Host-associated > Mammals > Digestive system >... | reverse complement strand
CTGGCGACGGGGGTGAAGCATCGCATGCTCGGTCTCCCGGGTGAGACAGAGCTGGTCGGGGAAGGCGTTTCCTTTTGTGCCGTATGTGACGGTGACTTCTATAAGGACCGTGCTGTCTGTCTGGCAGGCGGAGGCAATTCTGCTCTTCAGGAAGCCATCCTGCTTTCGGAAACCTGCAGTCAGGTGACCATACTGCAGGATCTTCCGGAGCTTACAGGCGAGCAACGGCTTCAGGATATTGTGGCGGAACGCCGGAATATCCGGGTCAGAACCGGGGTCAGGATTACCGGACTGGACCGGGATGACAATGGACTGACCGGAGTGCAGATACAGGAAACGGGGTCCGGCAAGACGGAGCTTGTCCCCTGTGACGGTCTCTTTGAAGCGATCGGGCTGATCCCGGAAAACCAGGCATTTGCAGACCTTGTACCACTGAATGCTCAGGGATACTTTGATGTCGGTGAACAGTGTGAGACAGTCACGCCTGGCATTTATGTAGCAGGCGACTGCAGAAACAAGTCAGTACGCCAGCTGACCACCGCGGTGGCGGATGGTGCTGTTGCGGCACTGGCGGCATGCCGGTATCTGAACAAATAAGAAAGACTGCTGTATCCTGCCCTGAACGGGCTCGATACAGCAGTCTTTTTTGAGTGTCTATGAGTCGTGCGCTGCAGGCAGCATGAACCATTACAAACCTGCAGCTGGGATCATATGTTCTTTCCTGATTCGAGACGACGCATTCTGTACTGATATCCGATGATAAGCAGAGCGGCTGCACCGATCCATGCAGAGATTTCACTGAAATACACACCCCATTCGCCCAGAAACAGCGGCATGATGATGGAACAGAGAACGCGGAACGCGAGCTCAACGAACCCGCTGATCATGGGGATCAGAGTATCACCCAGTCCCTGCAGTGCAGAGCGGTGCGTGAACAAGAGGTACAGGAATGGCAGCCCGATAGCCATGAAGATGAGGAAACGGTAACCGTAGGTAAGTACCTGGTCCACAATCTGCGGATCATCATCCATAAAGAGCGAAAGCAGAGGCTTGCCCCAGATGAGCAGGGCTGCAGTGATCAGCAGAGCCACGATTATGGCAATCAGGCTGGCCTTCCGGACGCCCTCGCGGACACGATCAAAACGACCGGCACCACAGTTCTGCCCGGAAAATGTACTGACACCGGCACCAATGGCGGTACCGAACAGTTCAATCATGCCCTGCAGACGGGATGCGGCATTATAGCCTGCCATAAAAATGAATCCGAAACCATTGACCACACGCTGCAGGACCAGACCACCGAGAGAGATGACCAGGTTGCCGAAGGCAATCGGCATACCCAGATGCAGAAGCTTGGACATGATATGCCGGTCAGGCCAGAGGTCGTCCCGGGTAATATGCAGAAGCGGCAGACGGATAACGGCAATCAGGGCAATACAGAAAGATACAGCCTGGCTGAGTACTGTTGCCAGCGCAGCACCGGACACACCCCAGCGGAACACAAGCACGAACAGCATATCCAGGGCAACGTTGGTGCAGGTTGCGGCGATCATGGCGAGAAGGGGTGTACGGCTGTTGCCGACGGCCTGGAGAAAACCGGCGAGCAGATTATATGCCATCACAAACCCCATCCCGGCAAAGATAATCCGCAGATAACGCTCTGTCAGAGCGAATGTATTGTCAGGAAAGCGCAGCAGGTGCAGGAGCGGATTCAGAAACAACTGGGATCCCAGCTCAAGAAAGAGCACTGTGAATATGGACAGAAGAATGCTCTGACCGGCTGCTCTGCGGAGCATGCCGTGCTCACCGGCACCAAAGGACTGGGCGATCTGTATGGCAAATCCCTGCGCCAGTCCGAGTGTGATGGAAAGCACAGCCCAGTCAAGCCATCCTGAGCCTGAAACAGCAGCAAGCGCAACCACGCCCTCGCCGCGTCCGATGACCAGGGTATCTATAATATTGTACAGTTGCTGCAGCAGGTTTCCGGCTGCAATTGGCAGGCTGAACAACAGGATCAGCCGTGTCGGATTCCCCTGTGTCATGTCCCTGGTTCTGGCCATGCGTTAAAGCCCCTTCCTGAAAAAACGGGATGCCATTCAATCAGGCATCCCGTCAACAGATTATTGATTGTTTCCGGTGATGACAGCCTTGATCCGGCGGACACCGGCTGAGGAAGATTCTTCCTTCTGGATCTTGAAAGATCCAAGTTCACCTGTGTGTTCAGCATGCGGGCCACCACAGATCTCGAAGGAGTAATCACCCATTTTATATGTGCGAACGCGCTCGCCATACTTATTTTCAAACAGACCGATGGCTCCTTTGGCCTTTGCTTCCGGCACAGTCATCTCTTCACAGACTACGGGTACATCTGCCTTGATCGCATCATTGACCAGGGCTTCTACCTGTGCAAGCTCTTCCTTGGTCACTTTACGGCCGAAGGAGAAGTCAAAGCGCAGGCGCTCTGCGGTGATATTGGAGCCCTTCTGAGCAACCTCGTCGCCAAGTACTTTCCGAAGTGCAGCATGGAGCAGATGTGTCGCAGTATGCAGTCTTGCTGTCTCAACAGTCTGGTCTGCAAGGCCGCCCTTGAACTTCTGGTCTGCGCCCTGGTGGCTGAGTTCCTGATGCTTTTTGAAGTGTTCCTGGAAAGACTCGGTGTCCACGCTCAGGCCGCGCTCTTTGGCCAGCTCACAGGTCATTTCAATGGGGAAGCCAAACGTGTCATAGAGATGGAATGCGCTCAGACCATCAATCACGCCGTTTTCTACCCGGGACGCAACCTTGTCAAACTCTTTGTTGCCCTGACGCAGTGTCTTGGCAAACCGGGCTTCTTCCAGTTTCAGCTGTTCCAGAACGAAATGGCTGTTCCGCTCAAGTTCAGGATATGCTTCACGATACTGATTGATAATCACCTGAGCAATCTCTGCAGTGAATCCGTCGGGCATATTCAGCTGCATACCGTAGCGTACGGCACGGCGGATCAGACGGCGCAGAATATATCCCTGGTCGGTATTGGACGGGGATACACCACGGTCATCGCCCAGGATGAAGGTGGAAGTGCGCATATGATCGGCGATAATGCGGAAGGCACGGGTGATTTCCTCGGATTCCTCATACTGGTGTCCGGAAAGCTCGGCAATCTTGGCCAGAATATCAACGAATGCGTCCGTGTCATACACGGTCTTCTTTCCATTCAGAACGCAGATCGTGCGTTCGAGACCCATACCGGTATCGACGTTCTTCTTGGCCAGCGGAACAAACGAGCCGTCCTTCTGCTTGTTGTACTGCATGAACACGTCGTTCCAGATTTCCAGATAATGTCCGCAGGAGCAGGCCGGTGAGCAGTCAGGCCCACAGGCAGGCTTATCCGTGATAATGAACATTTCCGTATCCGGGCCGCAGGGACCGGTAATTCCGGCGGGGCCCCACCAGTTATGTTTTTTGGGCAGATAGAAGAGATGATCCTCGGCAACACCCATGGAACGCCAGATATCATGGCTTTCCTCGTCACGGGGGCAGTCTTCATTCCCTTCAAAGACTGTGAAAGCAAGCCGGTCCTTGTCAATACCCAGGTATTCCGGACTGGTCAGGAATTCCCAGGACCAGCTGATGGCTTCCTTCTTAAAATAGTCACCGAGTGACCAGTTGCCCAGCATTTCAAAGAATGTCAGATGGCTGGAATCGCCGACATCATCGATATCACCGGTACGGATACATTTCTGCACATCAGTCAGACGGGAACCACTGGGGTGCGGTGTTCCCATAAGGTAGGGTACCAGAGGATGCATGCCTGCAGTGGTAAAAAGAACTGTCGGGTCATTCTCCGGAATGACGGACGCGGACGGAATGCGATGATGGCCCTTGCTCTCCATGAACGCCTGGAATTTCTCACGGAGTTCAGGTGATGTAATGCTTTTCATACAAGAATCAATCCTTTCCCTGAGATCAGAAGAACATACGCTCTTCAATATAACGGCGCAGGTCGCTGACGGCCACCCGCTCCTGCTGCATGGTATCACGATTGCGTACGGTTACTGTGCCGGTGGGCTCGGTATCAAAATCCACACAGATGGCGAAGGGGGTACCGATTTCATCCTGACGACGATACCGCTTGCCGATAGAACCCGTCTCATCGTAATCGACCGGGAAATACTTGGCAAGCTCGGCGTGAATCTCGGAAGCCAGGCCACCAAGCTTGTTTTTCTGAAGCGGCAGGACAGCAGCCTTGAACGGTGCCAGAGCCGGATGCAGATGAAGTACTGTGCGTACGTCGCCACCCTCGAGTGTCTCCTCGTCATAAGCATTGCACAGGAACGCCAGAAGCGCACGGTCAACGCCAAGGGAAGGCTCAATGCAGTAAGGAATATAACGCTCGTTGGTGACCGGGTCCAGGTATTCCATGGACTTACCGGAGTGCTCCTGATGCTGTGTCAGGTCATAGTCGGTTCGGTCAGCGACCCCCCAGAGCTCACCCCATCCGAAGGGGAACAGGAATTCGAAGTCTGTGGTTGCCTTGCTGTAGAAGGCCAGTTTTTCCGGCTCGTGATCACGCAGACGCAGGCTTTCTTCCTTGATGCCCAGGCTCAGCAGCCAGTTGTGGCAGAATGTACGCCAGTAATTGAACCACTCAAGGTCTTCACCGGGCTTGCAGAAGAACTCCAGTTCCATCTGTTCAAACTCACGCACACGGAAGATAAAGTTTCCGGGTGTGATTTCATTGCGGAAAGACTTACCGATCTGAGCAATACCTGCGGGCAGCTTTTTGCGGGTTGTGCGCATTACATTCTGGAAGTTGACAAAGATGCCCTGTGCTGTCTCCGGACGGAGATAGATTTCATTGGAAGCATCCTCTGTAACACCGGAATGTGTCTTGAACATAAGATTAAACTGACGGATTCCGGTGAAGTCTTTCTTTCCGCAGACGGGACAGACAATATCGTGCTCAGCAATATACTGCTCAAGCTCAGCATTGGACCAGCCGTCACCGGTTTCTGCACCCTGAGTGAAGTCTTCGATCAGTTTATCTGCACGGAAGCGTGCCTTACAGGCCTTACAGTCCATCAGAGGATCGTTGAAGCCACCGACATGGCCTGATGCGACCCAGACCTCCCGGTTCATCAGAATGGCACAGTCCAGGCCAGTGTTGTACTTGCTTTCCTGAACGAATTTCTGCCACCAGGCCTTCTTGATATTATTCTTCAGCTCGACACCCAGCGGGCCGTAATCCCAGGTGTTTGCGAGACCACCATAGATTTCACTGCCAGCGAAGATTAAGCCACGATTCTTGCAAAGTGCTACAAGCTTGTCCATTGTTAAAGCAGCCATGCTTGTTCCCTCCTTGAGATAGTCGGATGTAATCATAGGCATTGATGGCGCTTTTGTCAAGGGAAATCAAGGCTTTTCGTCGTCGGGCACAGGCTTTGGCGGCAGGAAAACTGCAGGGCTGACAAAAATACATCAAACTTTGGACATGATGTATTCCGGTACAAAATATGATGTACTTTTTCTTGAAAACAATCTTGAGAATTTCAGGAAAATTTGTTATACTAGTCATGATGAAGAAAGCAAAAACAGAATATACGGACGTAAGAATCGGTGCCGGTGTTTTTGTTTTACCTCCATGGAATATGACTCTGAGACTGGAGTGAAACCTGTGTTAATCACGGAAAACCAGACGCGTATGAATCGGTTACTGGAGACACTGAAAGACCTTCATGTACTTCCTTTTCTTTTTGCGTGGCAACCAAAGCGGGAGTTACAGGCCGATGCAGAAAGCCTGTTCCATATGCTTGAGAAAGAAGGATATACATTTGACCGTCTCCGGAATGTCCGGATTCCAAAAGCGCTGAGTGATGCCTATGAAAACTTCCTGATGTCGTGCATGTTTGATATCCGCGCGGATGTCAAGGAAATCCGCACAAAACTGAACAGCCATGAAAAATGGTGGAAGATTCTGTGCGCAAGGGCCGATGGTGCGACACTTGAAACGATCAGTCAGCAGCAGAATCTGACCAGGGAGCGGGTACGTCAGATTGCCGAACGCTGTGTTCGCGAGTACAACCAGCATGGTGGTATTCAACTGTTCTGCAAGATCCAGGCTATGGAAGACGGTGTACTGCTGATTGATGAAAAACTGTTGAAAAAGTACTATGGACGGGACACGGATGCCTTCATGTATATACTCAGGCAGATCGTGAAAGATGAAGAAAACTATAATCTTCTGCCTTTCATGCAGGACAGTCTGTATGTCTACAGTGAAAAGCTGAATGGCTTTATTTTCTATGCTCACAGGAAATATGTAAGACTGGCGGAAGAATGGATGGAAACGCTTCCCAACCTGATATCAGAGGAAGACCTGCCTGCCTGGCTTGACAAGGCAAACGGAATTCCACATGAACTGGCGGAGCTCTGCCTGAGGAATACATACGATAAGGATGGCCGGGTATGGAAATGCGGAAAGATCCGTGTGCATAATCTGTGCAGGGGTATCATGGAGGAATACTATTCGGATGGAATCTATATCTATGATGCTCAGGCGCTTCGGGAATTCCGGCAGAGAGCAGTTGAAAAGTATGGCACAGGTGTAACATTACCGGAGCGCGATCATGCACTTACAGCCGTCATCAGCCGGATCGGCATGTTACGTGGCAGAGGCATTTATATTCCGGCGAAACATGGGATCCTGCCGGAAGAAATTCTGGAAAAAATCCGCCGGTACCTTGCCGAGTCTGAATCGGACAGCTGTATGTTCAATACCCTGTTTTCCGTTTTCCGCGATGAAATCACGCCTTATGGCATTGATAACCGGTTCTATCTTCAGGGTGTTCTGAAAATGGACATGGGTGACGAATACACGTATACAAGGGATTATGTGTCCGTATCCGGTAAAGTAACCAAGATACAGGATATGGTGCATGCAGAGGTTATGAAATACACAGAACCGGTAGATAAGCAGACGATTACGCAGAAGTTCCCGGGTGTTCCGGATATTGCGATCAGTTATGCACTGATGAATCCCTGTATCATGAATTATTTTGGGAAATATATTCATAAGGATAACCTTAAACTGACGGAAGAAGATAAACAGGTACTGCATGCAGAGATGGATGCACTGCTCAGGGATGGCAGGATCCACGAGTCACAGGAACTGATGGACCGGATGCAGAAGAAACATCCGGCCATGCTGAAAAAGCTTTTTGTGGATACGCAGTTTGCCATGTTCAGTCTTGCCCAGATCTGTTTTGGCGATGAGTATATTATGGATCGCCCGCAGATAGCACTCAGACAATCATCGGGTGAAGCGGAAATCCTGGCCAAGCGGGCCCGGGAAATTGGCGGAAGAAAAGTCAGGGTCAATACACCAAGAGACAGACAGATGGCTACTTATACAGAGATCATCGAAAGCCTCAAAGAGTATGGAACCAAGGGAACGACGGTCAACAAACTTCATGCACGCTTTCATGTAACCCGTCAGCAGCTGACGATCATGCAGCAGGAACCGGAGGTCATAGTCCTTCACAACCGTATGATTCATGTGGATATACTTCAGGGCTGGGAAGAAGCGAAAGAAGAACTGTATCAGTTGGCCAAAGCACTTCTGGATGAATACGGTGTGGTCCGGATCAGGATGTTTTATGAATGCTGTCAGGAACGCCTGGGAACGTTCCTGAAGAAGAATGATCTGGACAGTGAAGACGACGTATTCTACATTTCCAGGTATCTGTTTGATAAGACACACTATCGGAATGTACACTGGTATTTCCATCTGCACAATCAGTCCATTTCAGACCGTGAGCTGGATGAGGATATCTCGTTTTTTGGTCAGGTAACGGAGTACTTCAGAAAGGAACACCGCCCGATTTCCTTTGATGAACTGCGGGAGCGATATGTATACCTGGGGTATAAGGTGAACAGCCTGAAGTATAATATGCGGCTTTGTGAGGAACCGATCTTTTATATATACAAACCTGACCTGTACATTCTTGCAGAACAACTCCCGGTTACGGATGAGTGGCTTCAGAAGATCCGGGAACAGGTCATGCCGCTGTTTGCGGACGAAAGTTCAGTGATAGCATTCCGGTCTGTTACAGAGAAATGGATGAACACGCACTTCCCGCAGATTCCCATGGAAGGGGTTCAGTGGACCAGACTGCTCTTTCAGCAGATGTGCCTGTTCTACCATGATAAGCTGGGTGTGCATACCATCCGTCCGTTCGGAATTTATGACTACAATATTCCGCACAGCTTCCTTGTGACAGAAAAGTCCGGCATTGAAACACTTTCTGAAGCAACCTGGCTGTGGATGTGTCAGATGGGATACAGGGGAAAACATCTGAAGGTAGAAGAACTGAAGCGGATTATGCTGGACAACCAGATTATCAGTACGACTGTGCAGGACAGCGGACGGCAGTTTGCCACCGGCATGTCGGATCCCAAGCGGTTCCGCTGGGATCATGATAACAGACAGGTACTGATCAGAAAATAAACGGATGAACCGGCCCGACTCAGGGCCGGTTTTCTGAAAGGAAAGCGTGTATGCTGCAGGAAATCTATCAGGCAGGATCCATTCAATGCAGGAAATACCCGGCACGTGGGAACTGCGAGGACAGAGTCTATGCTGTCCTGGATGATTCTGAAGCAGAGTTTTTGCTTCAGGGTCTTGATAGTCAGGCCCCGGAACTGATCACCCTGTCGGGCTTTGACTGGAACCGTGATCTTTCACCCTGGCCAGCTGAGAAAGTGTTCGAGCGCGGTGAGGATTTTCTTGGAGAAGGCGAAAAAACGCTGCAGATTCTTATGGAGCAGGTAGTGCCATGGGCTGAGAGTGAAAAGCCGAAAACGGCGATCCTGGCAGGATACTCCCTGGCTGGACTGTTTGCTTTATGGGCAAGCACAAAAACTGCACATTTTCGGAAAATCGGGTCCATGTCGGGTTCGTTGTGGTATCCGGGGTTTCAGGAGTATCTGCGTATACATCCACCACGATGCCGAAGTGTGTACCTGTCACTGGGTGACCGTGAAAGTCATACAAAAAACCCCGTTATGTCAGGCATAGCTGAACATACCGGGGCAGTGCGGTTGTTTCTGGAAAGCCAGGGCTACAGCTGCCGGTTTGAATGGAATCCCGGGAATCATTTTCAGAAGGTGCCGGAACGCATGCTGAAAGGAATCCGGACCTTGTGTGAAATGCCATAAGCAGGCAGATGAACCAGAGAGCCTGAGAAAGAATAACCCCGTGAACGGAGTCATCGGAAGATGAAACGCTCACGGGGTTTCTGTTTATTTGTTCAGGCTGTTCAGCGCATTCACGACAGCTTGGGTTGTAATGGTTGCTCCGGTAATTGCATCAATGTCATCCAGTGAAACAGGCAAGGTTTTCCCTGCAAACTGATCAGTGAATGCAGCATCTTCTGCTTTCTTACCAAGCTCGGGTGTTTCAGCAGGTGCGCTGACCGACAGGCTCTGGATGGTGCCATCAATGATTTCTGCACGGACTGTGATATCTCCACCAAATCCTGGTACGGTGACGGTGGAAATGTTGTAGAGATTCAGTGCTTCGATAACAGCGTTGGTGGTAACGGTTGCACCGCTGATTGCTTCGACTTTGTCGGTCGCAACGGGCAGTGTCATACCAACAAACTGATCTGTGAATTCCGGTGTTTCTGCTTTTTTACCGAGCTCTTCGGTTTCGGAAGGAGCAGAAACGGTCAGCGACTGAATCGTATTGTCCTTGACGTATACAGAGATCGTAATGTCACCGCCGAAACCGGGGACCGTGATCTCCCTGGGCTGAGGTACCAGTGAATTCAAAGCATCGAGGACGGCAGTAGTTGTAACGGTTGCACCACTGATGGATTCAATGTCTTCAGCAGACAGAGGCAGTGTTTTGCCCACGAACTGCTTGGTAAAGTCTTCGGATTCTGCGAGCTTTCCGAGACCAACGGTTTCAGCAGGTGCGTAAACTGCGAGATCCTTTACAGTCAGATCATCCATGACGGCAAGGACAGTGACATCTCCGCCGAATCCGGGCGCAGTGACAACGGTTGCACCGGGCAGTTCCGGCATGACACTGATGGCTGCTGTCAGAGCAGGATCGGGCGTTTCGGTATTTTCTGTGGTTTCTGCTTCCGGCGGGACAGCCAGACTGTTCAGGGCATCCACGACTGCTGTAGTTGTAATGGTAGCACCACTGATTGCTTCAACTTCTTCGGCAGCGATTGGCAAGGTCTTTCCAATGAACTGCTTTACGAATGCCTCAGATTCAGCGAGCCTTCCCAGTCCGGCAGTCTCAGCAGGTGCGTATACGGCAAGGTCTTTCACGGTCAGGTCATCCATGACGGCAAGGACGGTCACATCTCCGCCAAATCCGGGCGCAGTGACAACGGTTGCTCCGGGCAGTTCAGGCATGGTGCTGAGAGAATAGTCAACCGGAGCTGCCGGATCGGTAAGTATCAGCTTGGGCTGTACAGGGGCAGCATCCGCTTTGTCTGTATCTTCTGTTGCAGTGTCCTGAGCTGCAGTATCAGCAGGAGTTTCTTCGACTGCGGGTACTGGAGCGAGGCTGTTCAGTGCATCCACGACAGCAGTGGTCGTAATGGTAGCGCCGGTAATGGCATCAATATCAGAAATGGAGATGGGAAGCGTCTTGCCAACGAACTGAGCAGCAAACTCGGCTTCTTCAGCTTTCTTGCCGAGGCCATCGGTTTCGTCAGGAGCCTGAATGCTCAGACTCTGGATGGTATTGCCGTCGAGAACGGCATTGACAACCACATCACCGGCAAAACCATGAGCAGTAGCTTTCTTTTCTTCGCCGGCGACAGCAGGTGCTTCTTCTG